>Ga0209507_1000397_pt1 | contig 50468 bp, 38 predicted proteins | sample AD_UKC028_MetaG_FD_184414 | JGI IMG/M metagenome (GOLD analysis project Ga0209507, IMG submission 184414) | Active sludge microbial communities of municipal wastewater-treating anaerobic digesters from USA - AD_UKC028_MetaG (SPAdes) (version 2) | ecosystem: Engineered > Bioreactor > Anaerobic >...
GCACAACTGGTCGATGCTGTACTGCATCGCCTCGTTGATGTCGACCTCGAAGTCCCAGCCGTTGGCGCGGATCTCGGCCCTCATCTGGGCGATGTCGTTGCGCAGCTTCTGCCGACGCGCTTCCTGGTTGTACTCGCGGAGGTCCTGGTCGACCGCCTGCAGCGAGGGCAGGAAAACGAACGCGACGAGCACGAGCAGCCCCAACGCACCGATAGTCCACTTCTTTTTCATCTGATACACTTCCTCCTCTTTATGGATTGATTTCCATAAGCGTGTGGTGTGGGACATGGGCGGGTTCATCATCGCCCTGATGATAGAAATCCAACCATTTGGATGCAATACAACCGCAGGCTTAATTTCGGGTGTAATTTTTCAGGTCTCGCCCTACAACTAAAGTTGTAGGCGTGCTTTGCTGCCAGCGAAAAATCCTCATGCCATGGGTGTTTCGGGTTTCAGTGCGCGAGGAGGGCGACGACCGCCTCCAGACCCCGGCGATCCAAGTCGTCGAACTGCTCCGTCTTGTCGCTGTCGACGTCCAGCACGGCAACGATCGCCCCGGAGGCGTCGCGCACCGGCACGACGATCTCCGAAAGCGAGCGGGAGTCGCAGGCGATGTGGCCGGGGAACAGGCGCACGTCGGGGACGATCACCGTTTCGCGGCGCTGCAAGGCCGCCCAGCACACTCCCCTCTCCCGGGCCAGCACCTGGCAGGCAAGCGGACCCTGGTAGGGGCCGACGACCAGGTCGCCGTCCAACAGGCGGTAGAAGCCGCACCAGAAATAATGGTCGAACTTGTGGTAGAGCAGGGCGGCGATGGTGGCCATGCGCGCCTGCCGGTCGGATGTCCTGCCCAACAGCCCGGAGAGCTGCTCGCGGATGCGGCCGTAGCGGGCCAGCTTCTGTTCCCTATCCATGGCGGCCTCCCTGCCGGCCAGGGGGACGCGGCTCGGTCCAGTGGTAATGGCGGCCGCTGGCCCGCCCTTGCACGATGCGGCGGATGCGCGCCGCCACGGCTTCAGGGGCCGCCGGTCTCGCGTGCGGATGGCGGAGTGCGGCGCCGGCGAGCGTCGGCGGCGAAAAGACGTTGAAGCGCACGCCGGGATGGGCGGCGGCGAGCGAGAGGCCGAGGAGCAGCAGGCCGTTCTTGGCCATGGCGTACGGCAGGATCTTGAGATACGGGCGCTCCACGCCGGCGTCCTCGAAGGCGATGAACAGCACCGAGCGCAGCGGGGCGTGATCGAGAAGGAAACGGGTGATGTCGAGAGCCGGCCGCAGGTGCGACTGGAATGCAGCGGCCAGGTCGGCGCCGGTCAAGCCGGCGGTGGGCTTCTCCTCGACCGGCCCGTAATTGTGCACCACGTGGCGGCACGCTTCCAAGACCGCCCGCTGCCGGCGCAGGAAGCCGGCCGTGCCCCGGGGACCGGCGAAGTCGCCGCGCAGCCAGCGGACCCGCTCCCCGTCCTCACCTTTATGCCGGCGGTATTGCGCCAGGACGGAGAAGCCGGCGGCGGCGAACTCCGCCACCAGGGCGCGGCCCAGCAGGCCGGAAGCGCCGGTAATCAAGACAGTCTCACGCATGAAAACACTGGCCTATCGTGACGAGTGACGAGTGACGCGTGACGAGTAACGGCCAAATAGCGATATTGCCATGATCATGCATAGGATGGCTCGCTCCGCGTCACGCGTTACGCGTCACGCGTTACGGAGATCGACCTTTTGCATAATTCCACGGTATTGTGCATGAGCATGGCCACGGTCAGGGGGCCGACGCCGCCCGGGACGGGCGTGTAGTGGGTCGCCTTGGCGAAGGCCTGGTAATGGATGTCGCCGGTGATGACCGAGCCCTTCTTCTTGAAGGACTCGTAGAGTGACGGGGGACAAAACTTCTCGAAGTCGGCCTCCTTGTCGACGTGGTTGATGCCCACGTCGACCAGCACGGCTCCGGGCTTGACCATCTCGGCGCTGATGAAGCCCGGCTTGCCGACCGCGGCCACGACCAGCTGCGCCTCGCGCAGAATGGCGGCCAGGCCGAGGGTGCGCGAGTGGCACAGGGTGACGGTGGCATTGCGGTTGCTCAGCATGGCCGCCATGGGCTTGCCCACCAGGAAGCTGCGGCCGACCACCGCGGCGTTCATCCCGGCCGGGTCGATGGCGTAATGGTCGAGCAGGCGCATCACCCCCAGCGGGGTGCAGGGATAGACCCGGCCGCGGTTCTGCAGGATCAGCCCCTGGTTGGCGGGATGAAAGGCGTCGGCGTCCTTGGCCGGGTCGATGCGGTCGATGACCGCCCAGGGATCAAGGCCGGCCGGCAGGGGCATCTGCACCAGGATGGCATGGATTCCCGGGTCGGCGTTCTTTTCGGCGAGAATCCGCAGCAGCTCGGCGAGGGAGACGTCCGCCGGCAGCTTCACGAGTTCGGAGCGAATGCCGAGCTTCTCGGCCAGACGGCTCTTCGAGCCCACGTACGAGCGCGAGGCCGGATCGTCGCCGGCCATGATCACGGCCAGGCCGGGAACGATGCCGCGCTCGCTCTTGAGCTTCGCCACTTCGGCCGCTGTTTCCGCCTGGATGCTTTCCGCGACCTGCCTGCCATCGAGTACCGCCATGGTCTCCTCCTGAAGATCGATCCTATGCCGGGCTCCGGCCCGCGACCGGCCGGTAGACCGACATGTAGGCCGTCCCGCCGAGGCGGGGCGGCTGCGCCGGCTCGAAGCCGGCCCGGGCCAGCACGCCATCGAGCTCGGCCGGGTCGAGGCGCATGGCCAGCGGCGGGCCCGGAGGCGGCTGCCGCTTGAGGAACTCAACCACCGCCAGGAGGCCGCCGGGCTTGAGCACCCGCCGCACCTGGAGCAGCGCCGCGTCCGCGGCCCGGTCCGCGACCAGGTCGTGCACGATCATGGCCATCAGGCATGAATCGGCCGTGGCGTCGGCCAGGGGGAGCTTTCCGGCGAGATCGGCCACATCGGCGCGCAGGTTGGCCAGCCCCTCGGCCGCGGCCCGCACCCGCAGCCCGTCAACCAAGTCGGCCGCCATGTCCAGGGCCTGGACGCGCAGCGCCGGAAAGCGCCGTGCCGCCTCCAGGGAATAACTTCCCGGGCCGCAGGCCAGGTCGACGAGCAGGCCGCCGGCCTCGAGGCGCAGCGCGGCAAAGAGCGCGCGGGCGTCGACCAGGGAGAAGCTGTCCTTCCCCGCTCCCCTGGGCCTGGCGGACATGGAGCTCCCCGTCAGCCGATCCGGTGCGAAACGAGCCCGTCCTTCAGCTTGGGCTCGAACCAGGTCGACTTGGGAGGCATGATCTTGCCGGCGTCGGCCACGGCGAACAGCTGCCCGATGGTGGTGGCGCGGAAGGAGAAGGCGACGGCGAACTTGCCGGAGTCGACTTTTCGTTCCAGCTCACCCGTCCCGCGGATGCCGCCGACGAAGTCGATGCGCTTGTCGGTGCGCGGGTCCTGGATGCCGAGCACGGGCGCCAGCAGGTTGGCCTGCAGGATGGAGACGTCGAGCGAGGCGATGGCGTCCTTGCCGTCGAAGCTGCCGGGCCTGGCCGCCAGGCGGTACCAGGTGCCGCCCAGGTACATGGCGAACTCCTGGGGCCGCTGCGGCTCCTTTTCGCCGGACGCCTCGCAGGTGAAGCGCTCGGAAACGCGGGCCAGGAATGCGTCGCAGCCCATGCCGTTCAGGTCCTTCACCAGCCGGTTGTAGGGCAGGATCTTCATCTGGTTGTCGGGGAAGATGACCGCCAGGAAGAAGTTGTATTCCTCGTCGCCCGTGTGGCCGGGGTTGGCCGCCTGGCGCTGGGCCTTGATCTTGGTGGCCGCGGCGGAGCGGTGGTGGCCGTCGGCGACATAGAGGACCGACAGCTTGCGGAACTCTTTCTGGATGGCGCGGATCAGCGGGTCGTCGTCGACCACGAAAAAGACATGGCGCACGCCGTCATAGGTGGAGAAGTCGCTCTCCGGCTCCCGCGTCATGGCCTTGGCGATCAGCTTGTCGATGGCCTGGACGCGCTTGTAGGTGAGGAACACCGGCCCGGTCTGGGCATGGAGCGTCTCGATGTGGCGCTGGCGGTCGCGCTCCTTGTCCTCGCGGGTCAGCTCGTGCTTCTTGATCACGTCGTCCTGGTAGTCCTGGCACGAGGCGCCGGCCACCAGGCCGACCTGCACGTGCTCGCCCCACACCTGCTTATACACGTAGAAGCAGCGCTTGGCGTCCTGGACCAGCGCGCCCTCGCGGATGAAGCGCTCGAAGTTCTCCTTGCCCTTGGCGTAGACGGCCTCGGAGTAGAGGTCGGTTCCCGCGGGCAGGTCGATCTCGGGCTTGCCGACGTGCAGGAACGAGTAGGGATTGCCCTGGGCCAGCTCGCGCGCCTCCTCGGAGCTGAGGACGTCATAGGGCGGGGCGGCGATCTTTTCGGCCAGGTCTTTCCTGGGTCTGAGCCCCTGGAACGGTTCTATGCGTGCCATGAGTGGATTCCTCCTGTTGAAGTAAAGTCGTATTGTAAAGGATATCTCCAGGAGCGTCAACAGGAGAAGCGAAGATCAATCGTGACGCGTAACGCGTGACGCGTGACGAGGAACAGCCCTTTCGGTTCTGCAGGTGAGGAACCAAAATAAAACACGCAGCCTCCGCCATTCTGATTCACTTGAGTCAATATCGTTCCGTGCAATATCCTTTTGAACGAAATGATATGGGCTCAACCACCCGAGATGTCGTTCATGCAGTATGGCTCGAACTGCAAAAATGTGTTTGCAAGTGCCGTTACGTGTTACGCGTCACGAATGCTCGCTGATCAATTGATCCTGGGAGCCCGGTACTCCTTGTCCGGGTCCAGGCGCTGCACGTACGGCCCGTTCCACAGGGAAAGGAACAGGGAATCGAGGACCCGGGCGACGTCGGGCCGTCTGAGGACGACCTCGACGTTGCGCGAGCGGAAGAAATAGTCGTAGCCCCAGTTGCTCGTCCCGATCCAGCAGATATCGTCGTCGACGCGCATGACCTTGGAGTGGATGACCCGGGCGTAGGGGATGAAGCCGCGCCGCGCCTCGGGGATCACGGCGAAGCGGACCTCGATGTTTGCCGCGCGGGCCAGCTCCTTCAGCACCGGCACCTGGGAGGCGCGCAGGTTCCAGTCGGATACGAGCAGGCGCACGTTCACTCCGCGGGCGGCGGCGCGGCGCAGGGCCTGGTCGATGAGGACGAATCTCCCGTTCCCATCCCCTCCCGGCCCTTCCGTGCTGTAGGAGAGGAGCTGGACCGTCACCTTCTTTTTCGCCCTGTCCAGCATGCCGATCAGCGTTTCCAGCGCGTCGCCGATTCCCGGCGGAGTTCTTCCGGCCGGGCTGGCCACGAGGAAGGCATCGGCGGAGAAATACAGGGAAGGCTGCCGAGCAAGCTTCTCGTAGGCGTCCGCTTCGCCGCCGCAGAAATCCCAATCGGCCGCGAAAACGCGCTCCAAGGCCGCGGCAAAGAGAGAATTGCGGATGCCCAGGCCGGTCTCGTGGATGTGGGACAGAGAGCGCCAGTCGAAATTCTGGCTGCCGACGTATGCCGCGCGGCCGTCCACGATAAAATACTTGGCATGCAGGATGCCGCCGTGGATCCTCTTCCAGTCGAAGAGACGCAACTCGATCCCCGGTTTCCCCCGGAACAGGGCCAGGGTCTCGGGATAGGTCCGAGCCATGCCGGCGTCGCTGAGAATACGGACGCGCACGCCGCGCCGGCCCGCGGCCAGGACGGCCTCGATGACCGGCTCCAGCGCCTCCCCTTTTTCGCCGGCCATGTAGAATTCGGCGATGTCCAGCGTGCGCCCGGCAGCGGCGATCATTTCCGGCCAGACCTCGACCGCCGGCCGCGTGGCGGCGGCGTCGATCGCCGTTTCCAGCGGGATGGTGGTGACGACTTCAAACTCGGGCGGCCCGGCCGCGGGCAAGGCCATGGCCCAGGCCAGGCCCAGCAGGAGGGCCAAGACGGGAAAACGGCGGTCAGCGAGCATCGGCGGGTTCCTCCGCGGCCAGCTCGGAGACGGCGATGGGGCCGCCCTTGCGGTTTTTGCCGCGGTAGCGCAGGAACAGGCCGTCGCTCTGGCGGTACCAGTAGTCGCCGTGCCAGAAGATGGCGAGCAGGCCGCTCAGCGAGATGCGCAGGTGGACCGATGTGACCTTCTGGCCGTTGAGCTCGATCTCCTCCTCCCCCCGGCGCGTCACGCTCATCTTGCCGATCTTCAGTTCTCCGGGCCCCTGCGTGCCGATGGAGCGGAATGAGGCGCCCTCATTTCCCGACCGGGCGAATGGCCCCAGCCCCATCTGGAAGAGCTGGTTCCAGGGAGGCCCGCCGGCGTCAAAACGCTTGTCCACCTTTTTCCCCTTGAACGAGCCCGACAGGACGATCCGGCCGTCCAGAACGGAGGCGGAGAGTTCCATGCTTCGCGCCGGGTCGCTGAAGGTCCAGGCGCGCGTGCTCAGGTCGGCGGCGACGCGGAAGGTCTGGCGGACGGCCCCGGCGGGGCGTTCGCTGCTCAGCTCGACTAGGAATCCGTCCTCCGCCTCCTGGATGCGGATGACGTGGGTGGTCACGGCGCCGCCCTCGGTCTCGCGGTAGGTCAGGGTGCCGACGGGCAGGGAGCCGGCGGCCAGCAGGGACGGAATGCCAGCCGACAGCAGCAAGATGGCCAGGACGGCAGGAGCGGGCAACCGCCGCTTGCGCTTGAATCTCATGTTTGCATCATACCATGCATGAGCTCAATGTGTTAGTGTTAGTGTTTGTGTTAGCAAAGCCTGGATCGTGAATGTTGACGGACCAAAAAATGCCGCGTCTTGCTTTTTCCTTTCCCCTTTTTCCTTTAAAGCGCCTTGGCTTGGGGCATTGGAATTTTGAGTCCGTGCATGGAATCATTCTCTTACTTTTACCTTTTGCCTTTTTCCTTTTGCCTTGGATTTTGAATAAAAAAAAGGGGCCCCGCGGACGGGACCCCTTTCGTGGTTACTGTAACCGATCAATACATCCCGCCGCCCGGAGGCATGGCGGGGACGGGCTCCTTCTCTTCCTTGATCTCGGCGACCAGGCCCTGGGTGGTCAGCAGCAGGCCGGCCACCGACGAGGCGTTCTGCAGCGCCGTGCGCACGACCTTGGTCGGGTCGATGATGCCGGCGGCGATCATGTCGGTGTACTTCTCGTTCAGCGCGTCGAAGCCGAAATTCTTGTTGCGGCCGCTGCGCACGCGCTCGACCACGATCGAGCCCTCGAAGCCGGCGTTGCAGACGATTTGCTTCAGGGGCATCTCCAGCGACTTGGTCAGGATATCGACGCCGAACTGCATGTCGCCGCCCGGCTTCATCTTCTTGAGGTTCTGGGCGCACTTCAGCAGCGCCACGCCGCCGCCGGGGACGATACCCTCCTCGACGGCCGCCTTGGTGGCATGCATGGCGTCCTCGACGCGGGCCTTCTTCTCCTTCATCTCGGTCTCGGTGGCCGCGCCGACCTTGATGACGGCCACGCCGCCCGACAGCTTGGCCAGGCGCTCCTGCAGCTTCTCGCGGTCGTAGTCCGAGGTCGTCTCCTCGATCTGGCGCTTGATCTGGCCGATGCGCCCCTTGATGTCGTCGTCATTACCGGCGCCCTCGACGATGGTGGTGTTGTCCTTGTCCACCGTCACCTTCTTGGCCGAGCCCAGCCAGTCCAGGCCCACCGACTCCAGCTTGACGCCGATCTCCTCGGAGATCACCTTGCCGCCGGTCAGGATGGCGATGTCCTCCAGCATGGCCTTGCGCCGGTCGCCGAAGCCCGGGGCCTTGACGGCCACCACGTTCAGCAGGCCGCGGATCTTGTTGTAAACCAGGGTGGCCAGCGCCTCGCCCTCGACGTCCTCGGCGACGATCACCAGGGGCCGTCCCGACTTGGCGATCTGCTCCAGCAGTGGCAGCATCTCGCGCAGGTTGGAGATCTTCTTCTCGTTGAGCAGGATCAGCGGGTTCTCCAGTTCGCATACCATCTTCTCGGAGTCGGTCACGAAGTAGGCCGAGATATAGCCGCGGTCGAACTGCATGCCCTCCACCATGTCCATGGTGGTGTCGAGCGACTTGGCCTCCTCCACGGTGATGACGCCGTCCTTGCCCACCTTGTCCATGGCCTCGGCGATGATCTCGCCGATGGAGACGTCGTTGTTGGCCGAGATGGAGCCGACCTGGGCGATCATCTTGCCCGAGACCTTCTGGCTCATCTTCTTCAGGTCGGCGACGACCTGCTCGACGCCGGCATCGATGCCCTTCTTGATCAGCGTGGGGTTGGCGCCGGCGGCGACCATCTTCAGCCCCTCGGTGTAGATGCTCTGCGCCAGCACGGTGGCCGTGGTGGTGCCGTCACCGGCGATGTCGGAGGTCTTGGAGGCGACCTCCTTGACCATCTGCGCGCCCATGTTCTCCAGCGGGTCCTTCAGCTCGATCTCCTTGGCCACGGTGACGCCGTCCTTGGTGATGGTCGGCGAGCCGAACTTCTTCTCCAGGACGATGTTGCGGCCGCGGGGCCCCAGCGTCGCCTTCACGGTATCGGCCAGCTGGTTCACTCCCTGCAGGAGCTGCTTCCTGGCCTCTTCGCCCAGAATGATTTGCTTAGCCATTTTTCCTCCTATTTAGAAAATAGCCACGTTGCGCCGTTACTTGACGACGGCCAGCAGGTCGGAGCGTGAAATGACCATGTGCTTCTTGCCGCCGATCTTGACTTCCTGGCCGGCATACTTGCCGAACAGCACCTTGTCGCCGACCTTCATGAGCTCCTTGAGGGGCTTGCCCTGCTTGAGCTCATAGTCGAAACCGATCGCCCTGACGATCCCCATCATCGGCTTCTCCTTCGCCGTGTCGGGAATCACAAGAGAACCGATTTTCTCCTCTTCCTCGATGGGTTCGACCAAAACTCTGTCATCCAAAGGTTGCAGATTCATTATAATCCTCCTTATTCTGCTTGGATTTTCTGTAAAATTAGTATAAATTATTTTTTCGCCCGTGTCAACGGCTAATAAATTATTTATCAAAAAAATATGAGTGCAATGATGTTAACTTAAAAAAGTCACTACTGTCCTAATAAAGTTTTGGTGATATAGAGGCCGGCCTCTCTTTTGGGTAAAATTGATTTGACTAAGATCGACTTTATCCTAGGAGGAAGCCGGCCATGGCATATTCTAGCACAGTTTTCAGGCAACTGGTCAACATGATCCCCAGCAGGCAGTTCCACGAGGAGGTGGAACGCTCTGGTGCCAACCGTTACACAAAGCATTTTACCGCTTGGAACCAGCTGCTCGTCAACATCTATGCCCAGGCGTCGGGCAAGAAGAGCTTGCGCGACATTGAGACCGGCCTTAGGGTCCAGAGCTGGGCCTGGTATCATCTCGGCCTGAAGAACATCTCGCGTTCGCAGTTAAGCTATGTCAACGCGCGCCGCGATTACCGGCTCTTTCAGGGCTTGTACTATCACCTATTTTCCCAATGCGCGGCCCTGGCTCCCAGACATCGCTTCAAGTTCAGCAATCCGCTTAAAGTGCTGGACTCCACCCTGGTCCCTCTCTGCCTTGGCCTCTTTCCCTGGGCCAAGTACCGCAAGTGCAAGGGCGCGCTCAAGATTCACACTCTACTCGATCTGCGGGGCACCATTCCCTCGTTCATCGTAGTCACGGATGGCCGTCAGCACGACGTAAAAGTGGCCAAACAGTCCAAGTTGCCTCTTTCCCCGGACAGCATCCTGGTGATGGACAAGGCGTATATCGATTACCAATGGCTATACGAACAGCATTCCGAGGGGGTCTTCTTCGTCACCCGGGCTTCGGAAAGCTGTAATTGCGAGATTATAGGACAGCATGGCCCAGGCGATGGCAAAGCAATATTGCATGACCAGTTGATCCTGCTTCGGGGCTCAAAGAGCTATCGGAGATATCCAGATCGCTTGCGGCTGGTCACATACTACGACGAGAGCACCGAGCAGACCCTGATCTTCATGACCAACAACTTCCAACTGTCGGCCAAAACGATTGCCCAGATCTACAAGGCCCGCTGGGATATCGAGCTTTTCTTCAAGTGGATCAAGCAGAACCTCAAGATCAAAACCTTCCTGGGTACTTCCCCCAACGCGGTCATGATCCAGATCTGGACCGCGCTGATCTACTATCTGCTCCTGGCGTTTATCAAGTTCCAGACGCAATACAAGTTCACACTGCTGCATTTTACCCGCGTTATTGAAGAGGCGCTCTTCCAAAGAACCGATATTATCGCCTTGCTCAGATTAAGTCCCAACCGCTTCAAACTGCCTCATGAGCCTGATGAACAAAGGGTATTGCTCGAAATCTAACTTTTTTATTAGGACAATAGTGTAAAAAAGTCACTAATCAGCATTCTGCGATCGCTGACAATGAATATGGCAATTCAATAAAAATTTAATACATAATTAGCATCATTTTTTCGTCAATTAAATATATTTTGTATTACTGAACAACAGTTTTCATGAAGTTATATTAAATCATTCATTGACAATCTTTCCTGCAAACCGTGATTTCATGCCGGATGCACTATCGCGGCAATCAACCCCTTCCGACAACCCGGCAAGCGCTTTTTTCTTCAACATGGAACGTGGAACATGGTACATGGAACCTCATTTCCCTGTGGCTGCCTTGCTGCCTAGCCCAGCCAAAGGGTTACGGTCAACAGGGAGAACAGGGTGATCGGGATCCCGGCACGGGCATGTTCGGCGAAGCGGATGTTCACGCCGTATTCGCGCGCCCCTTCGATGACGATCAGGTTGGCGATGCTGCCGATGGTGATCAGGTTGCCGGCGAACGTGGTCGCCAGGGCGGTGATCACCCATTGCAATGGCTGGGCGGGATGGAGGAACTTGACCAGCAGCATCACCGCCGGCACGTTGCTCACCAGGTTGCTGAGCAGGGCCGAGAGGCCGGTCAGGTGCCAGGCGTTGTCCAGCGACAGGCCCTGCATGGAGAGCCCGGCCATCAGGTTTTGCGGCAGGCCAACGGCCGCGAAGCCGGCCATGACGACGAAAAGCGAGCAGAAGAGGGTGATCAGGTGCCAGTCGACCAGGCCCAGCAGCGAGCGCGTCTTCATGCGCCGGCTGCACAAAAGGATGCCGGCCAGGGTGATGGCCGTCAACTCCCGCGGCAGCCGGGTGAAGAAAAGGGCGATCAGGGCGGCGACGACGATCGCCCCCTTAAGGGTCTGGTGGCGGCTGAAGGCACGATACTCCCTTTCCGCCGGCCGCCCGGCGTCGTGGCGGGAAGGCAGCTGCCGGCGGTACAAGCCGAGCAGGATGGCATAGGCCCCGGCCAGAGACAGGAGCACGGGCACCAGGCAGAGGCGGGTGAAATGAGCGAAATCGAGCTTCCCCACCTGGCCCAGGATCATGTTCTGGGGATTGCCGATGATGGTGGCGGCCGAACCGATGTTGCTGGCCGCGGCCAAGGCGATCAGGAACGGCACCGGGTTCAACTTGGCCTCCAGGATGGCGGCGCACAGGATCGGCGTGAAGGTGAGGCAGATGATGTCGTTGGTCAGGAAGGCGGAGAGCAGGCCGGCGGCGGCCATCAGCGCCGCCAGGAAGAGGCGCGGCCGCTCCAGCAGCCGGGTCAGGAAAAGGGCCACCCGCGTGTAGAAGCCGCTGAGCTTGAACTGCGCCGAGATCACCATCAGCGCGTACAGGAGGAGAATGGTTGGGGTGTCGATGGCGGCGAAGGCCTCGCCTGTGCCCAGGACCCGGGCCGCGACCATGGCGATGCCGCCCAGCAGGGCGATGCCGGTGCGGTCCAGCGCCAGCCCGGGGATGCCGCCGACGGCCACCCCGGCATAGGTGGCCAGGAATATCCCCAGGGCTATTTGTTCCATGCGAAGTGCCCGTGTGATTGCATTTTTTCCCTTGTAGCACCGAGCAGAACGCGTGTCAAGAAAACGATCTTTCGTGACGCGTAACGCGTAACGCGTGACAAGTAACAGCCAGTGAAATTGCGGGCACCACATCCAATCAATAATTCATTGACAAATTGCCAGTTGCCGGAATGATCACCCATTGCAGTAAAGCGCTTGTTGTTTCGCCTTTCTTTTGGTTACGAGAATTTTGAACTTGATATCGATTAGAAATTGGTTGCTTGTTGCAAAAATTTTTTCCGTCCAGTCCGCGCCGTTCGCCGGATGCTTTTCATAACGGAAAACTCCCCACGCATAACGTCAGCCTGATCAAGTGCTGCTTCGCGTCACGCGTTACGCGTCACGCGTCACGAAAGTTTCTTCCCTGCCTTCTATTCTCTAAGCCGGGGTTCCCGGGACCTGAGCGGCATCCTCTCCAGCGCCAGCGCGAGCGTCTGCAGGCGCTGCGCCCCGGCGGCCTGCCGGCCTTTCATGGCGGTCAGCATGCCATTGAGCCAATCCAGCTTGGCCGTCAGCTTCTCCGCTTCGGCCCGCTGCTGTTCCCGGGTCAGGAGGTCGAAGGCGACCGGGGCCAGGGGAGCCATGCGCCAGTAGGCGAAGCGGTAATGGCCCGTCTGCAGCGATTGCAGCCCCATGGCGGCGCTGAACTCGGACTGGGCCGGGTCAAGTTCCGCCTGTGGCGCGGCGACGACGGTGCCGGCCAGGGAGTCCTGCATCCCCTTGCCGGTGCCGGCGGCGCCCTTTCGGGCCCCGGCCTCCCCGAGCGCCGCCTGCAGCCGCGACAGCGCCGATTGCAGCGCCAGCTGCGACTCGCTCATGAGCTGGATGGCTCCGGCCATCTCCCTGAGGTCCTCGTCCAGGTGGCGTCCAGACAGGGCCAGCACGGCGAACGCGGCGTCGGCGCGAGCCAGGCCCCTCACTCCCGTCGCGCCGAGGATGCCCTCCGCCGCGGCAAGCGGATCGGCGCCGGGATCCGGCATGCCCTCCAGCTGGGCGGCATGCTGCCCGAGGGCCTGGAGCTGGTCCTGGGCGAACCACTGGAAAAGGCGGCGTTCCCGCTCCTGGACCTGGGGACTGTAGAGCTCCGTTCCGCCGGACTGCCCGAGGACGGGCAGGCAGGCGGTTATGAGGAACATGGGAACCAGAACGACAAGCGCTTTCTTCATGGCTTCCTCCATAGCTGCAAATTAAATAGCGCCTTCCGGGGCAATATCTCGCCTGCCGCGCAGGGAGCTCGTGTCATTGCTGCTGCCGTATGCCACAGGTGGGCCCTATTCCTTTAATCATGTTCCTTTAAGGCCCTCTTAGAGGGGATACCGCATCACGAAGGTTCATGGCGATTCTGACTCGTCACGCGTCACGCGTTACGCGTCACGATTGCTCGTTTGACAGCCCCTCCCGTTTCCGGTACATTGCCCCCATGGAAAACTGGCCCCTGCGCTTGGGAAAATTCCTGTTCCGCTTCCGCAGCTTCACTCCCCTGCCCCTGATCCTGCTCACCTTCCTGCTGTTTCCGCCGCTGTCGCCGGCCCCGGCCTGGACATGGGCCGGCCTGGCGGTCGCCCTGGCCGGCGAGGCGCTGCGCATGGCCAGCGTCGGCTTCGCCGGCAGCGGCACGTCGGGCCGCGAGAGCTTCCTGAAGGCCGACAGCCTGAACACCACCGGCCTGTATTCCCTGGTGCGCAACCCCCTCTACTGGGGCAATGTCCTCATATTTTCAGGCCTGCTGGCCGCCTACTCCAACCCCTGGGCGCTGGCGCTGTTCGTCGTGTTCCTGGTCGCGCAGTACCACTTCATCGTGCTGGCCGAGGAATCGTTCCTGCGACGGGTCCACGGCCAGGCCTTCGACGACTATTGCCGGCGGGCGCATCGCTGGCGGCCGCGCTTCGACCGCTGGGCGCCCCCGGCCGGCCGCTTCGATTGGAAAAAGGTCCTGTTCAAGGAGAACGACTCCTGCTTCAACCTGCTGCTGGGCATGCTGCTGATCGCGGCCTGGAAGGAGCGGCGCTTCGCCGGGACGGTGCGCCACCGGCCGTGGTTCGCCGGCGCCGCCGCGGTTCTCCTGCTGATCTATATCGGGATCAAGGTGCGGAAAAAGCGGCAGGCCGCGGCCTAGGCGTTCCGGACGATCCGCTCGATCAGCCCCGAGGTGGAATAGTTCCCGGACAGCTTGAAGATGACAAGGCGTCCGCCGCGCGCCTCGACCTCGGCGCGGCCGACCACCTCGTGGGGGGCGTAGTCGCCGCCCTTGACCAGCACGTCGACGCAGCCCAGGTCGCGGATCAGCTCCAGCGGTGTGTCCTCGGCGAAGGGCACAACGAAGTCCACGCATTCCATGGCGGCCAGCACCTCCATCCGCTCCGCCAGCGGGAAGATGGGGCGCTTCTCCCCCTTCAGCCGCCGCACCGAGGCATCGTCGTTGATCCCGACCACGAGCAACTCCCCCAGCGAGCGGGCGTGCTCGAGCAGCTCGACGTGGCCGGGGTGCAGCAGGTCGAAGACGCCGTTGGTGAAGACAACGCGCCGCCCGAGGCGCGCCAGCTCGCGGCCGAGCTCGCGGCGGTCCTCACGGATTTTCATTCTTGCCGAAGTCGATGCCGCCGGAGAACTCCCACTCGTGGCGCAGGCGGGCGATGCCCACGTCGCGCAGGCTGGAGGCGACGCGGAAGGTGTACTGGAAGTGGTGGTAGTCGAAGGGATAGCCGTCGCGCTTGTGGACCGCGACGTCGAGGAAATAGGTGCCGTTGACCAGCCCCAGCCCCGGCAGGCGCAGGCTCACCGTGCCGTTGCCGGAGAGCGAGCGGGCGGCGTACTCTTCCAGCAGCGTGTTGGTGCCGTACACCTGCACCCCCTCGCCGTTGAAGACGCCGACGCCGAAGACGAAGTCGTCCTGGGGAACGGCGGCGGCGATGTCGAACTCGATGGCCAGGGGCTCGTCGGGGTGATAGATGTACTTCTCCCGGCCCTGGCCGTCGAACATGCGCAGGCCGGTGATCTCCACCTCGCGGCTGCCCCAGCGCTCTTCCCGTCCCTGGGCGGCGCTCGCCTCTTCGCCGTGGCGGGCCAGGGTCTGGGCCTCGTCCTTGCGGCCCACGTACTCCAGGTAGGCGTCGACCACGCGCTTGGGATAGCCGCGCATCTCGACCAGACCCTTGCGCACCCAGATGACCTCGTCGCAGATGCGCTCGACAGTGCCCAGGTCGTGGGAGACGAAGATGATGGTCTTGCCGTTGCGGCGGAACTCGTTGATCTTGTCCAGGCACTTGGGGACGAACGAGGCGTCGCCCACGGCCAGCACCTCGTCGATGAGCAGGATGTCGGGATTGACGTTGATGGCGATGGAGAAGCCCAGGCGCATGAACATGCCCGAGGAGTAGCTCTTCACCGGGTTGTCGATGAAGTCCTCCAGCTCGGCGAAGCGCACGATCTCCTCGTATTTCTCCTGGATCTGGCGGCGGTTCAGCCCCAGGATGACGCCGTTGATGAAGATGTTCTCGCGCCCCGAGATCTCGGGATGGAAGCCGGCGCCGAGCTCGATGAGCGCCGAGATGCGTCCCTGCGTGACCACCTCGCCGGAGGTCGGGCGGCTGATGCCGGCCAGGATCTTGAGCAGCGTGCTCTTGCCCGAGCCGTTCTCGCCGATGATCCCCAGGGTCCGGCCGGCGGCGAGGTCGAAGGAGACGCCGCGCAGGGCCTCGAAGCGCTCGCCCGCCTGCAGGTCGCCGAAGAGCGTCTTGTTGACCAGGGCGCTCTTGATGGTCAGGAACTTGTGGCTGTCGGCGTGCTTCTTGTAATACTTGGTGACGTCGCGGACCCGGACGGCGTCCATGTCACACCTCTTCCACGTAGGTGTCGCGCAGGCGGTCGAAGAGCAGGTAGCCCAGGAAGAAGAAGAGCAGCCCCACCACGATGGTGACGCTGAAGCGTTTGTAGTGCGGCAGCGAGCCGATGAAGAACGAGTAATGGTAGGACTCGATGATGTGGGTCATGGGGTTGAAGTTGAGCACGATCTGCAGCGCCCGCGGCACCGAGTCGTAGGTGTAGATGATGGGGGTGGCGAAGAACCATAGGGTGATCAGGTTGGCGAGGATGTCCTTGATGTCCTTGAAGTGCACGGTCAGCGCCGAGACGAAAAAGCACAGCCCCAGCGTCAGGATATATTGCGCCAGCACGCTGACGGGCAGGAACAGCGCCCAGACGGTGAGCGGTTTGCCGAAGATCAGGAAGAAGGCGACCAGGATGGGCAGGCCGAGGAGGAAATGGACCATGTTGGTGGTCACCACCATGATCGGCAGCACCTCGACCGGGAACTTGATCTTCTTGATCAGCGCCCCCTGCACCGACAGTACGTTGGCCGACTCCAGCAGCGAGGAGGAGAACCAGGTCCAGGGCAGGATGCCGTTGAACAGGAAGAGGGCGTACATCCATTTGTTGCCCTCGAAGCCGGGGGCGCGGGCGCCGCCGATGATGAAGCCGAAGACGACGGTGTAGACGATCATCAACAGCAGCGGGTTGACCAGGCTCCACAAAAAGCCGAGCACCGTGCCGCGGTAGCGGGCCTTCAGCTCGCGCGAGACCAGGGTGGCGATCAGCTCGCGGTGGCGGACGATTTCCTTCAGTTTTTCGATCATGCGCTTCCTGAGCGCCCATTATACCGCAAAAGCGGCCGTTGCCGAAGCGTTTTCCTTTATTATTCGAGAGCTGGCGCTACTCCGGAAGTAGTCTGCTCCCCGATTGCAAAAAAAATGATTTGTTTCTACAATTACTGGCAAAGGGTAGGGAGTGTTCAGCAAGAGATCGCACGGCCATTGGCACAGGGGCTGCGTCTGCGTCCCCGTGGCCCATAGCTAAACATGATCGGAAAGACAGTTTCCCATTATCGAATCATTGAGGAAATCGGCCGCGGAGGCATGGGCGTTGTCTATAAAGCCCGCGACCTGAGCTTGGACCGGCTGGTGGCGCTGAAGTTTCTCCCAGTTCAGTACAGCGCCGACGAAGAGGAGAGAAAGCGCTTCATCCACGAGGCCAAGGCGGCCTCGGCCCTGGATCATGCCAACATCTGCTCCGTATACGAGATCGGCGAAACCCCGGATGGACAGCTCTTCATCGCCATGGGGTACTACGAAGGGCAGACCCTGAAGGAGAAAATCAAGACCGGCCCATTGCCGGTTGACGAGGCGGTGGCGATCGCCATCCAGATCGCCGAGGGCTTGAAAAACGCGCACGGCAAAGGGATCGTCCACCGCGACCTCAAGCCGGCCAACATCATGCTCACCGAACAGGGAGTGGCCAAGATCGTAGATTTTGGCCTGGCCAAGCTGAGGGGGCTGACGCGGCTGACCAAGAGCGGCACTACCCTGGGCACGGTGGCCTACATGTCTCCGGAACAAGCCCTGGGCAAGGAAGTGGACCAGCGAACCGACATCTGGTCGCTGGGGGTCATTCTCTACGAGATGCTGGCCGGCAAGCTGCCGTTCAATGGCGAGTACGACCAGGCCATTTTGTACGCCGTGATCAACGAGGAGCCCGAATCGCTGTTAAAATTGCGCAGCGATATCCCCGACGATTTACGGCGCATTGTGAGCAAAGCTCTGGCCAAGAAACCTGAAAACCGTTATCAAGCGGCGGACGAAATGCTGAAAGAGCTGAAACAATTACTTCAAAGCATCGTTGCTCCGGAAACGGTCGTGTTCAGCTTCAGGCGTTTCTTTTTCAGGGCGAAGATACTGGTTCCCGGCCTCCTGATCTTGTGCTTGCTCGCTCCCGCCCTGATCTTCTATCTGAAGCACCAGGCCAAAGCCCGATGGGCCAGGGAAGTGGCCCTTCCGGAGATCGAGCGGCTGATCGAGGCCAACGATGTGTGGCGGGATCTCGTTCCGGAATACAGGCTCGCGGAAAAAGCGGAAGCCTTCATCCCTCATGATCCCAAGCTGGCCGAGCTCTTCGCGAAATGCTCGCTGAAGATCAACATCAGGACGGAACCGGCCGGGGCGAAGATTTTCATGCAAGAATACAGCGCACCGGCAAGCGCCTGGACATTCCTGGGTGTTTCTCCGATCGCAAAGATCAGGCTGCCTATTGGCATCTTCAGATGGAAAATTGAAAAGGAAGGATATGAGACGGTCCTGGCCGCCTCTTCCACCTGGAAGATTGATTTTGACAACCCGGACATGGTTGTTCCCTTTGATATCGTAAGGGTCCTGGACAAAAAGGGCGCCATCCCTCAGGGCATGACACGGGTCATGGGAGCGGAAACAGCGGTTGGCAAGTTGAACGATTTCTATATCGACAGAAACGAAGTTACGAACAGGCAATTCAAGGATTTCATCAACCAGGGCGGATACCGCAACCAGAAATATTGGCAGCAGAAATTCGTCATGGACGGAAAGGATCTGGCCTGGGACGAAGCCGTCAAACGATTCGTTGACCAGACGGGGCGGCCCGGACCGGCCGGATGGCAGGCCGGGGATTATCCCGAGGGGCAGGGCGATTATCCCGTGTCGGGGATCAGCTGGTACGAAGCGGCGGCATTCGCGGAATTCGCCGGAAAAAGCCTGCCGACAGGATTTCATTGGGGGGTGGCGCAGGGGCAATACACTCCGATGCTCCAGACGCAGATCTTTGGCGGGGGCGCCTTATTAATTTTCAAATTCAGCAATTTCCTGGGCAAGGGCCCGGTTCCGGTCGGGAGTCTCATGGGGATCACGCCCTACGGAGCAATGGATATGGCGGGAAATGTCAGGGAATGGTGCTGGAACGAAGCCCCCAAGGGAAGAATCATTCGCGGCGGCGCCTGGGGCGATGCGACCTACATGTTCTGCAATCTGACCCAAGCTCCGGCCATGGATCGTTCCGCCAAGAACGGGGTCCGCTGCGTTCTCTACCCTGATCGAGAGAGGATCCCGGATTCCGCTTTTCAAACCATTGATAAATTGGGCTCTCCTCTCTTTGGTGAAATGGTGGATATTAACAAAGAGACGCCGGTCGCGGATTCCATATTCCAGGTTCTCAAAGAGCGGTTCTCCTATGACAAAACGGATTTAAGGGCCCGCGTGGAAGCAAAGGAAGAAACCCCCGAATGGTCCTTGGAAAAGATAAGTTTTGACGCCGCGTACGGCAGCGAGCGGGTCATCGCCTGGCTTTTTCTTCCCAAGAACGCCGCCCCCCCCTACCAGACCGTCATCTACATGGGCGCTGAAGTTTCCTTGTTTGATGAAACGAGTCAAACCATTAACGACTTCTGGGAATTCTCCATGTTCGCTTCTTTTCTCGTAAAAAACGGCCGGGCGGTACTCTTTCCCATTGTAAAGGGATTTTTCGAGCGCGAGAATGATGCGCCGACTTCAATCAACGAAAACTTCTTTAATTCCAGCCATTATGCGGAAGTGGTGATCCAACAGGTCAAGGATCTCAAGAGGTCGATCGACTATCTGGAGACCCGTCCGGATATCGACTGCCGCCTGCTCGCTTATGAAGGCATGAGTCACGGAGGGGCGATCGCTCCCGTCTGCCTGGCGGTTGAGGAACGCTTCAAGGTCAGTGTTCTATTGGCGGGAGGTTTCCGCGTTTTAGGAATGGGACGGCCGGAAGTGAATGCGATCAATTATGTCTTCAGGGTGAAAATTCCCACTCTCATGTTGAATGGCCGGTATGACGTGTCTTTTCCTTTCGAGACCTCGCAAAAACCGATGTTTGACCGCTTGGGGACTCCGGCCGAGCATAAGAAGCTCCTGTTGTACGAGACCGACCATATCCCGCCCGTAAACGAAATAATAAGGGAAACGCTGGCCTGGCTCGACAAGTACCTGGGCCCGGTAAAACGATGAGCGCAAATCGGGGATGAGCGGCCGAGCCGTTTCGTACTCCCAGATCATCCGGGTCGGTGGCACAGGTGGATGCACAAGGGGAGAACCTGGCGCTATGGAAAAGGCTAGAACTTCAAGATGACCTTGATCTGGGCCCAACGCGGGAGTTGTCGTGCCCAGACCTGCCCGAAGGTCTCGTTGTCTTCTTTCATAAAAGAAACGGGCCTCTGGCTATTAAAGAGATTGTAGACGTTCAGGCCGATTCCGACCGTCAGCCCCTTTTGAACAGGGATTTCCTTTTCAATGGTTAAGTCAACGTACATATGGGCCGGCGTCGTTCTACCTCCGCGGCCCTCGGGGAAGGTGTAATATACCCCGTAGCCCGGCAACCACCCTTTCTTCTCCCAGTGATATCCCGAAAGATATTCGAGCCCCACAGAAACGACGACCCCGTATGGCGCGAAATAGGTCCCCAGAACCTTGACCATATGGTCGATGCTGTAGGGCAAAAAGCCATACCAGCCCTCATCGCCAAAGCCTGGCCCTCCCAGTCCTCCCCAGAGATAATCGACAATTTCCTTATTGGCGTCGCCCGCAGGCACATAGGGATGGTCGCCGAAGAGTCCGGCATCGTAACCGCTACCGCCTGCCTGGGCGTAGGACGACAATTCCCAGGAATTCCCCGGGTCCGTCCCTTTGGCTTGTGACCACGTATAAGAAGCGTTCAGCAAGAATTGATTTGCGACCCGTCCGTTCAATTCGAATTCGATGGCTCTATAATTCCTTCGTTTCAGATCAAAATTCGTAAAGATGTACTTCAGCAATCCCGCCGACTCCGGATCGTAAATGGTGATATCTTCGGTAAGATTTTTGGAATAAGAATATACCCCCCTGATCTTCAGGGCCCAGTTCCCTCCCAGTTGCCGGTCGAATTCCAGCAGGAACTTGTTCATGCCACTGGGCTTGATTTGAGGATCGACCGTCTCCGGCGTAGCGGTGGCGCTTTGTTCATAAGCAAATTGCCAGTTGGCAGGATCTTTCAACTGCGAATCGGCGGGGTTTTCACCGCCTATCCAGCTGTAGCCCATGCCGCTGTAAAAATAATTAACGTTGAAATATCCAAGCCACAGGATGGAGACCGGGATGGCGTAATGTCCATAGCCGAATTTCAGGACGTTGCGCCCGTCGCCTGACAAATCAATGGCCACCGTAGCGCGCGGCTGCAAAAAATCCCCGAATCCCCAGCCCCATAACTTCTCGCCGATGTCGTTGAATATTTGTTGAGTATCGGACCTGAGTCCGGCCATGAACGAAAACCGCCCGTGAGTAAAAGAATCCTGGAGATAAAGGCCAAAGCCGCGGGTCGCGTTGTTGCTCTGACCTATGCCAAATTCACGGAGGAACGAGGGTTGGCCAGGAGCCTCCCATTGAATACTGGCACCACCCTCGTAGCCGTTTCCCTTCCAGAGGTCGAAATCCGAGCCCGTATGCCGAAGGCGGCCCTCCCACCCGTTTTGATAGTAGCTAAGTCCAGCCCTGATCTCGTGGTTTCCCCAGGTTCCCAGGTCCAGATAGTGGATCAAGCCCAGCGCCAGATCCGTTCTCCGCTCGATATCCGTCGTGTGCCATAAAGCGTTATTCGTTCTTTGGCCGATGTCCATCCAGAAATATTGAGGCGTTCCAAAGTCACCGGAGAGGGGGATCGTCTCAACCATCCGCCGGTAGTGGCCTGCGGCCGCTGTAAGGAGGGTGCTTTGCGACAAGATCCCCAGATAATTCAGCCCAAAGCAATTTTGGTTTGTGACGTTCTTTTCATAAGTTTCCGGCACACCGATCCCCCCGGTTTGACGGAGAAAGACGTCCAGCGTCCCGCTCAAGGACAGGGTATGATTTGCAAAGGGGGTGAAGGTAATCTTGCCGAAAATGCTGTTCTTCTGGACGGATCTCGCTCCAGCCGGGATGGTCAGCCAACCGATGGCCTGTTCCGTCGTCCGATCGGTCATCCGATGATAGTCGTTGGACAGGAAAAACCACAGCTTGTCCTTGATGATCGGGCCGCCCAGGTTCCCGAAATAATCGGATAGCGATGTGTCGGGGACGCTGGCCGCCGAGAGCTGAGGTTGCCGCTGGGCCCGAAGATGCCCGTCGCGGATCAGGCCGCCGATTTCACCGTGAAATTCGTTGCTCCCGGATTTCGTAACAACGTTGACGAATCCTCCCAACGCCTGGCCTAGTTCAGGAGCGAATCCGTCGGAGATGACCTGGACCTCGTCCCAGGCGTCATAATTGACCTGGATTCCGGGGGTATTGTATAAAGCCCCTTTGATCGATACTCCATCTATGAACCAGTTGTTTCCGGCATTTCCTTCTCCCCGAAAGCTGGGCAGCCCGGTATCCTTGCCCGTTTGCGTATCTGTTCTCACGCCGCTGACGCCCGGCGTGAAGCCAACGACCTCGGCGATCGTCCTGGCCTGGGTCGGAATCCGGGCGAGGTTGTCGCTCTTGAGCCGGTAGCTGTTATCGGCGTTAACCTTATCGATCATCGGGTTTGGGGCGCTGACGGTCACTTCTTCCTTGAGGGTTGCGATCGCAAGCACGATGGACAAACTCGCCGTGAATCCCAAATGGACACCCTGGCCCGCGAGCGTCACTTTCTCGAATCCGGGAAGCTCGAAGGTCAGCGAGTAGGTCCCTAGCGGAAGCAGGGGAAGACGGAAATTGCCGTTCCTATCCGTTACGACGCTTCTCGTCCCCTGCAGGTTAGGACTTCTTGCTGTGACCGCAACCCCGGGGAGGGCCTCTATCTCTTGGTTCGTTACTTTTCCCCGGATCTCGCCTGTTTGCTGGGCCCCAAGATTCCCGAAGAGCAGAATAAGAAGAAAAACAGAAGCCGCAATTCTGAAGATGATTTTCATTATTGTACCCTCCCCCAAATCCCCTTTATTTCTCCCTCGTCACTTATACATAAAATATGTGAAGGTTCTTTTCAAAAAGCAATAAAATTGAGTGCTTCGCTGAAAAACCTGACAAAAACAAACTCGTCAACTCCGATCCTGACAGCGGAAGCAAAACAGCGCTCATCCGCCCGAGCGCTCGCGCAGCATGCGCAGCTGCCAGAGCTCGCGCGGGCTGGCGTGCAGCAGCGGCGCCAGCAAGCGCCAGCCGAGCGGGCCGATGCTGCGCCGAAGCGCCGCCAGCTCACGGAACTTCTCCCCCACCCCGGGGTCGGCCGGCAGCGGGATCTCCTGCTCCTGCAGCAGCAGCACCGCCTTGGCCTTGATTGCGAGTTCCACGTGCAGCTGCAGGGCACACAGCATGTCGGCCAGGACGTAGCCGGGCAGGCGGTCGCGCAGGGACTGCAGGTAGCGGCCGATGTTGGAGGCCAGGAACTTCCCCTCGCGCAGCATCTGCAGGAGCTCGAGGTCGCCGCCGAAGCCGGCCTCCAGCCAGCGGCGCAGCGAGCGCTCGCTGCGGCGATAGACCAGCAGGATGGTCAGCGGCAGGGCGACCAGGAACACGATCGAGGCCAGCATTTGCCCGCGCAGCGAAAAGTGGTTGTACAGCGAGTGGACCAGCACGGCAACGGCCAGCCCGGGCAGCAGGTCCAGCGCACGCTCGCACTGCGCCCTCTCGGCGGCGGCCTTGGCCAGGATGCCAACCAGGGCCACGGTGCCGCCGTGCATGACCGCGGTGCCGAAGCCGCGGATGAGCCAGTGCACGGGGGCGGCGCCGCCGGCACTGCGGAGGAAGACGACGTTTTCGAACAAGGCGAAGCCGGCGCCGATGGCGAAGCCGGCGATGGCGGTGTCGACGAGGAAGCCCAGCCGGCGGCGGCGCAGCAGCACGAAAAGGTACAGCGCCTTGGCCGACTCCTCGATGACCGGGGCCGCATAGCGGGAATAGGCGGCGGCGCCCATCCCCGTGGCAACGATCAGGCGCTGGTTCAGCAGCAGGCAGAGCACGGCCGCCCCGGCGCCGGCCAGGAGCGCCTCGATCAGCAGACGCGGCCCCACCAGGCGGAAGTCGTCGAAAGCGTAGAGGACGGCGGCGAACGTCAGCACGGGCACGAAGCCCAGGCCGGCGCGCAGCGCCAGGACGTCCATGGTCAGATCTTGAGCGAGACCATCCACTCCCCGGTCGGGTCTCGGCCCGGGGCAAAGGCCCGGGCGTAGCCCAGCGACAGGGTCAGCTGGTGGTGCGAGAGGGCGATCAGGCGGACGTCGACCTGCAGGCCGACGTCGCCCCAGCGGCGGGGCCCGCTTTGCCGGTCGAGGTCGGTGAGCAGTCCGCCGGCGAACAGCGAGGGGCTGACCCAGTTGGCGTAGAAGAAGGGGAATCCCAGGCGGCGGAAGAAGAGCGGCGGCAGGTTCCATTCCAGCGTCAGCTTGGCGAAGCGCCGGCCTGCGGCTTCGTTCAGCTCGAGCCCCGGGAAGCCCTGCCATTCGCGGTAACGCTTGCTGGCCTGGCGGTCGACCCAGTTGTTGCCGAAGCCGCCGAAGTAGAAGCTGGCGAAGGGATCGCCGCGGTCGCCGAGGGCGGCACCGGCGGCGCCGCGCAGCCACAGCGAGGAGTGGCGCAGCGGCAGGGCGCTCCCCAGGTCGAGGCAGCCGTACAGGCGCGGGTAGACCCGCTGGTTGACGTAGGCGCCGCCCAGGGCCAGCCGGTACTGCACCCCCTTCTCGTCCTCGACCGCCGCCAGCGAACGGCGCAGGTACTTGTAATCCAGGCGCGCGTCCAGGGTGAAGAAGCGCCCGTGCTCGATGCCGACGTTCTGGTAGTCAGGCAGGCGCTCCATGTTGAAATAGGCGGCGCCGTGGAGGTTGTAGTCAAGGAAGCGGTTCGGCTCGTCATAGATCAGGTTGCGGCTGTACTGCAGCGACAGCGACTGCCCCTTGCGGCTGGCCTTGGTGGGGCCGAACAGGTCGTAGAAGTCGGCGGCGTTGTGGGTGGCGGCAAGCTCCCAGTTGCGCAGCGCCGCGCGCAGGCGCAGGTGCAGGCGCTCGCCGGCCAGGAGGCCGTTGTCGGGGGAATAGCTGGCCGTCAGGTCGACGCGCTCCAGGCTGATCTTGTCGGCCAGGTGCAGGTGCAGGCCGACCGCCGGGGAATCCTTGTAGCCCTCCAGCACGGGATAGAGCGACTTGAGCCCCATCTGGCTTCCCAGGCGGTAGCGGCCGCTCGAGCGGGTCAACGGCCGGGGATCGATGAGACCGGGATTCTCGGCCAGCCAGCCGCGCACCTGCGGATGCGCCTCGCCGAGCTTCTGGCCCAGCATGGCGATGGCCCGCACTTGCAGACCCTTGGGCCGGTTGGCCGAGATGACGGCGGGCCGGAAGCCCTCGGCGGTGTAGCGGAAGACCAGCAGCGAGCCGTCGTCCAGCGGCACCGGGCGGAAGAAGCCGCCGTCGGTGTTGGTCAGGGCCTCGACCCGGCCGGAGCCCATGTCGCAGCGGTAGATGTTGGCCACTCCCGAGTAGTAGGAGGAGCCGTACAGCCAGCGGCCGTCGCGGGAGAAGACGAAGCCGGCCGGCGAGCTGTTCTCGAAGTCGGAGAGGGTCTGGTGCGCCTCCTCGCCGGCCAGCAGCCGGTTCAGGTCGATCCGCACCAGCGACTGCCGGCCGCTGACCTCGGTGAGCGCCGCGGCCAGCCAGCGGCCGTCGGGGGAGATGGAAATGTCGTAGAGGTCCTTGCCGTAGGGCCAGGAGTATACCTGCTTCCATTCGCGGTAGGGCGGCATGATGCGCACGATGGTGGAGATGCCGTTGTAGTGGCGCACGCCCCACAGCGAGCGGTCGGCGCGGTTGAAGGCCAGGTCGCCGATGCGGCCGTCGCGGATGAGCCGGCGCGAGCGGCCGCTGTCGACGTCCAGGCGGCGCAGGTCGCGCCAGGCGTTGTTGTCGGTGGTATAGAAAAGGACGCCGCCCTCCTCGTCGTAGGCCAGCGAGCAGACGCTGTACAGGGCCGGCCCCTTGACGTCGCGCAGCTTGCGCAGGGAGCCCGTGTCGAGGTCCAGCGCCGCCAGGTGGGCTGCCTGGCCGGGATAATTGACCCCCAGGAACACCTGGCGCCGCCGGGCGTCGTAGAACGCCGGCGACACCGATCCCAGCGCCCTCTTGGAGACGTCGCGGAAAGGGGTGAGCGGGCTGGAGCGGACGGCCGCCAGGTTCGCCTCCTGGAACTCCCTCTCCCAGGCGATCCACTCGGCCCAGGCCCGGCCCAGCGGCCTGCCGAACACCTTGCGGAACTGGGAGGCGAAATAGGCGCGGCTGCCGTCGTCGCGGGAAACCCAGCGGATAAGGCTCTCCGGTCCGTACTGCAAGCCCAGGTAGCCGAAGAAGCGGGTGCCGTACAGGTAGGAGATCGCCCCGACCTGGAAGTCGCGCCGCGTCCCCGCCGACTCCAGGGCGACCAGGTCGTAGATGCGGCTCCCCTCCCCGACCAGGGTGCGGAAGACCATCTCGTCGTAGCAGCCGAGCAGCCGGCCGTAGCCGCCCGAGAGCCAGGTCTCCATGAACACGGCGATCCCCTCCATGAACCAGCGCGGGGTATAGAGGCGGGGGGTGGTCAGGTAGCCGTAGGCCATGGTCAGGGGATTGTCCTCGCTGGGAGTGACCTTGCCGAAGAACAGCGAGCGGAACAGGCGGTCGGAGCGCGCCGCCTTGTCGCTGGTGAGGACGTGCACCAGCTCGTGCTGCATGATGGCGTTGACGCGCTCGGCGGCGGGCATGGTTTCGAACACGTAGCTCGCCGGGGCGATGCCGGCGATGATGGTGTTCTGCGGCACGGCGCCGGCGGCGGCGTTCGAATAGTCGCTGAAATCGTGCAGCAGGACCGTGACCTTCTCGCTGGGCCGGTAGCGGAACAGCCGGCCGTGCATGCGCAGGGCGCTGACGAAGCTGGAAACGGCGTGGCCGGCCAGGAACGACTCGGCTGGAAAATACAGCAGCCTCAGGTCATCGGTCTCCAGCTTCTGCACCTGCGCCGGCAGCCGTCCGGCCGCCAGCCCCGACACCAGGAGCGCCGCGGCCAGGCGCGCGGCGCGCACCGTTATTTTCATTTCGCCCTCCGCGGGCAGGCGGGGCGGGGTCCGCATAGACGGCGGGGTGCCGTTCCCGCACGCGGGAGCGGCACCCCTTTATCTTCCCCCCACCCTCCTGGATGCCCCAGGATCATTCGCTGGCAGCCAGCGCCTCCTGGAACATCTTGCTGGCCATCAGCCCGGCGAAGCTCTTGTCGGCCATCAGCGCCGCGAAATTGGGATTGGTCCGCAGCCCGGCCCACGCCTTGTCGGCCAGCAGCGCCGCGAAGTCGGGATTCGTCCGCACCCCGGCCCACGCCTTGTCGGCCAGCAGCGCCGCGAAGTCGGGATTGGTGCGCAGCCCGGCCCACGCCTTGTCGGCCATCAGCGCCGCGAAGTCGGGATTGGTGCGCAGCCCGGCCCAGGCCTTGTCGGCCAGCAGCGCCGAGAAGTCGGGATTGGTGCGCAGCCCGATCCAGGCCTTGTCGGCCATCAGCGCCGCGAAGTCGGGATTGGTGCGCAGCCCGGCCCAGGCCTTGTCGGCCATCAGCGCCGCAAAGTCGGGATTGGTGCGCAGCCCGGCCCAGGCCTTGTCGGCCAGCAGCGCCGCGAAGTCGGGATTGGTGCGCAGCCCGGCCCACGCCTTGCTGGCCAGCAGCGCGGCGAAGTCGGGATTGGTGCGCACTCCGGCCCAGGCCTTGCTGGCCAGCAGCGCCGCAAAGTCGGGGTTAGTGCGCAGGCCGGCATAGGCCTTTTCCGCCATCAGGCCGGCGAACGCCTTGTCAGCCATCAAGGCCTCGAAGCTCCCCTTCTCGAGCCGGCCGGCGAACGCCTTGTCGGCCATCAGGTCGGCAAATCGCCGATCGGCCATCAGCGCCGCAAAGTCGGGATTGGTCCGCACCCCGGCCCACGCCTTGTCGGCCAGCAGCGCCGCGAAGTCGGGATTGGTGCGCAGACCGGCCCAGGCCTTGCTGGCCAGCAGCGCCGAAAAGTCGGGATTGGTGCGCAGACCCGCCCAGGCCTTGCTGGCCAGCAGCGCCGCGAAGTCGGGATTGGTGCGCAGCCCGGCCCAGGCCTTGTCGGCCATCAGCGCCGCGAAGTCGGGATTGGTGCGCAGGCCCGCCCAGGCCTTGCTGGCCAGCAGCGCCGCGAAATCGGGATTGGTGCGCAGGCCCGCCCAGGCCTTGCTGGCCAGCAGCGCCGCGAAGTCGGGATTGGTGCGCAGCCCGGCCCACGCCTTGCTGGCCAGCACGTCGGCGAAACGCCGGTCGGCCATGAGGCGGTTGAAGCGCCGGTCGGCCATGAGCCCGGCGAACGCCTTGTCCTGCATCGCCCGCTTGAAGGCCTTGTTGGCGATCAGGCCCTGGATCTGCTCGTTCTGCAGCAGCTGCTGGAGCTGGTCGTCGCCCAGCACTACGTCCTGCTCGGCCAGCGGCTCGACCCGCTGGCGGTTGACCTTCTCCACCCCGCCGATGGTGCCCACGGTGGCGGAATTGTCAGTGCTCGACGGCCACGGGTAGAAGAACGCGAAATAGCCGATCACGCAGACGGCGAGCGCCAGGCCCGCCACCCCCCACATCAACCTCTTTTGTCTCCGATCCATGGTTTGTACCTCCCCCCCTTGGTTTATTTTTGCCTCGTAATATCTCTTCAGGTCACGCCCGATCGTCATGGCCTCTCCTCTGCCCATATAGACGAGGGCCGAGAAGAAATGTTGGCGGAAAAATCAACGCCCGAGGCGGCGTTTCAGAATGGCCTTCAGGGAATGGATCTTCGCCTTCACCGCCTCGACGTCGAGGCCGACGACGAGGCCGATCTCGCGGTACTTCAGCCCTTCATAGAAGCGCAGGTAGCAGATCTCGCGCTCCAGGGGCGGCAACTCGTTGACGGCGCGGTCGATGCATTCCAGCAGCTCCTGGCGCATGACGCGCTGTTCGGGATCGGCCGCCGGCCGGTCGCCGACCAGGTCGGGATCGCCCTGCCGCAGCCGGCGCTGCTTCTCCTCCCGGCTCTTGACCAGGTCCAGGCACTGATTGCGCACGATCCTGTAGATCCAGGCCTTGAAGGAATGGCCGGGGTCGAAGCTGTCCAGGTGGTTGTAGATCTTGACCATGACCTCCTGGCAGACGTCCTGGTACTCGCCATGGTCGCGGGGGACGATCTGGCTCACGTAGAACTCGATGCGCCGGCGATAGTTCCTGCAGATGTAGTCGTAGAGTTCGGCCTTCTGCCGGGGAGCGAACGAGGAGCCGATGAACAGGTGGAATTTCGCCGTCAGCGGATTCATGCGTCGGCAATGGACATGGCCGGGGAGCCCGCCGTCCCCGGCCGGCTCCCTCTCCCGGGATGGTTCACGCCTTCCCTTCTCTCGTTGCCTCGATTATAGGAACCCCGTTCGCTAAAAGTCAAGCCGGGAAAATCGCGGCTGTGCTATAATGGCCGCAGGGATGGAAGGATGAACCCGGGCGGGAACATGGAGGCGCGATTCCCCGGCACGCTGGAGTCGCTGCCGCTGCTGCACGACGCCGTCGCCCGCTTCTGCGGCGGCCAGGCCGTCCGCCCCGACGCGGCGTTCAAGATCGACCTGGCGCTGGAGGAGGTGTTCTCCAACATCGTCCGCCACGGCTACGGCGACGGCCGGCCCCACGAGATCACCGTCCGGCTCGAGCGCCGGCGCGGCCGCGTCCGCATCCAGGTCGACGACGACGGCCGGCCGTTCGACCCCCTGCTGGCCCCGGAGGCGGACGTCGCCGCCCCGCTGGACGAGCGCCGCCCCGGCGGCCTGGGCATCCATCTGGTGCGGCGGCTGCTGGACCAGATCCGCTACCAGCGCCGCCCCGACGGCAACCGCCTGATCCTGGTCAAGCGCCTCGGCGCAGAGGAGAGATCCACATGACCATCCGCGAAAGCAAGACGGATTCCTTCGCCCTGCTGGGGATCGGCGGCCGCGTCGACTCGCTGAACGCCGAGACGCTCAAAGGCCGCCTGCAGGAGATCGGCCAGCGCGAGGCGCGCATCCTGGTCGACTGCACCGCCCTGGAGTACATCGGCAGCGCCGGCCTGGGCGCGCTGCTGGTCCTGCTCAAGCTGGTCCGCAAGCAGGGGGGAACACTGCGGTTGTTCGGCCTCTCGCCGCACATCGCCGAGGTGTTCGCCATCGCCGGCTTCGACAAATTGTTCGCCATCTTCCCCGACTTGGAATCGGCGCGGCAGGCCGCGACGTAAGACCGGCCCGCCCCTTGCCGGCCCCCTTTCCCGCCTGGGGGGCGGGAGGACGGGCAAAAGCCTCCGGCTAGGGATTTTCCCCTTTTCCGCCCGCAACGGTTGATATTTCGTTTTTCAATCGTTAAAATCATTGACAAGGGAAAGGTGGGGGAATGGAACGAAAGGACCCGGCGGGGGACGACAGGAGTCTTCTCGATGAAGTCCAGCGCCTGGGCAGGGAGAACCGGCGCCTGCAGCGCGCCGTCGAAGAGCTGGCCATCCTCAACGAGATCGCCACGGCCATCAACTCGTCGCTGGCGCTGGAGAAGATCCTCGACCTGATGACCCAGCGCTGCGTCCACCACCTGCGCGCCGAGCAGGGGGCGGTGCTGCTGCTGGAAGAGCACAAGGAGGAGCGGCCGTTCCAGACCCTGTGCCGCGTCGGCGACACCAGCCACAAGCGGCTCCCCTTCCGCCTCGACGACCAATTGGCGGGCTGGATGCTGACCCACCGCGCGCCGCTGCTGATCAACGACCTGGGCAGCGACCCGCGCTTCGCCACCGGCGTGGGCGACCTCTTCGCCGTGCGCTCGCTGCTGTGCGTGCCCATGATCTGCAAGGGGCGCATGACCGGCCTGCTCGCCGTGTTCAACAAGAAGTCGGGAACGGGATTCAGCGAGGACGACCAGCGTCTGCTGGCCATCATCGCCAGCGAGTCGGCGCAGGTGATCGAGAACGCCCGCCTGGCCGAGAAGGAGAAGACGCTGCTGCGCGTCCAGGAGGAGCTGAGCCTGGCGCGAGAGATCCAGGGCAACCTGCTGCCCAAGGATACGCCGCGGCCGCCGGGGTACGACATCGCCGGCAAGAGCGTGCCGGCCAAGGAGGTCGGCGGCGACTACTACGACTTCCTCGTCCTGGACGGCCCCCGCCTGGGCTTCTGCCTGGGCGACGTCTCGGGCAAGGGCCTGCCGGCGGCGCTGCTCATGGCCAATCTGCAGGCGGCGATCCGCGGCCAGGCTCTTTCCGGCACCTCGCCGACCTCGTGCCTGGAGAAGGTCAACACCCTCCTCTACCGCAGCACCAGCCCCGAGAAGTTTGCCACCCTGTTTTTCGCCTGCCTGGATACGGTGGCCCACCTCATCCACTACTGCAACGCCGGGCACAATTATCCGCTGCTGCTCCGCGCCGGCGGCGGGACGATCCGCCTGAGCGCCGGTGGGCTGGCGCTGGGCTGCCTGGAGTCGTTCCCCTTCGAGGAGAGCCGGACGGAGCTGGCGCCGGGCGACCGGCTGATCGTCTTTTCCGACGGCGTCAGCGAGGCGGTCAACGCCGCGGACGAGGAGTTCGGCGAGGAGCGCATCGCCGAGATCGCCGCCTCAGATCCTGGCGCCACCGCCACCGAGCTGATCGAAATGATCCTGCAGGCTGTCGGCCGCCACGCCGCCGGCCGTGCGCAGATGGACGACATGACCCTGGTGGTGATCCGGAGGGAATGATGCCCGGCCGGACCGTTTCCCATTACCGCATCCTGCAAAAGATCGGAGCGGGTGGGATGGGAGAGGTTTTTCTCGCCGAGGACACCCAGCTCGAGCGCAGGGTGGCGCTGAAGTTCCTGCCGGCTCAGTTAAACGCCGACGAGGATGAGCGGCAGCGCTTCGTCCACGAGGCCAAAGCGGCGGCCGCCCTCAGCCACCCCAACATTGTCACGGTCTACGAGATCGGCGACCACGAGGGCCAAATCTTCATCGCCATGGAGTACGTCGACGGCCACACACTCAAGGAATTGATTTCCTTCGACCGTCCACCGTCTACCGTCCACCGTCTACCGATTTCTCAAGTTCTCGACATCGCCGCCCAAATCGCCTCGGGCCTTTCCGCCGCCCATGAGAAGGGCATCGTCCACCGCGACCTGAAGCCGGCCAACGTCATGGTCACCGCGCAGGGAGTGGTGAAGATCGTCGACTTCGGCCTGGCCAAGCTGCGGGGCCTGTCGCGGCTGACCAAGAGCGGCACCACCCTGGGCACGGTGGCCTACATGTCGCCCGAGCAGGCCCTTGGAAAAGAAGTTGACCAGCGCTCCGACATCTGGTCGCTGGGAGTGATCCTCTATGAAATGCTCGCGGGTCGACTCCCCTTCCGCGGCGATTATGACCAGTCCATGCTGTATGCCATCATCAACGAGGAGCCACCCATTATGGCATCTGCGGGTGGCCAGATGTTTCCAGATCTGGAAAAGGTCGTCAGGAAGGCATTGAATAAAATTCCTGAGCAGAGGTATCCGGCCATCGCCGATTTAATCGTCGCCCTCGATAAATGTCGGCGGCAAATCCAGGCGCCCGGGAACGATGGAACAGGAAGCATTTCACGCTTTTTAAAAAATCCTCGGTTCATCGTTCCCGCGACGATCGCTGTTCTGACATTGAGCTATTTTGGCATCAATTTTTTCAAGCATCAGGCGAAACGGCGTTGGATTGAAGCAAAAATTCTCCCCCGTCTCTTCACTCTGGTTGAATCTGGAAGGGAGAGCTTCCCAGAGGCCTTTCAATTGGCAAGCGATGCCGAGAAACACCTCCCGGGGGACGAGAGAATCTCAGAGGCATTCGGGAAGATCTCTTTACGAATCGATATCCGATCCACCCCCCCGGGGGCCGATGTATTCATGCGCGACTATCGGAAAACCGAAGGGGAATGGAAGCATTGCGGGATCACGCCGATCGAGGGAATTCGATTGCCCTTGGGGTTCTTCAAGGTATCAATGGCCAAGAAGGGATACAAAACGATCATGTCATGTGCCTCGAACTTCGAATACGACCTGAAAGGCTCCCAGGTCTATACCCCAAGCCATATTTTCAAGACGTTGGATAAAGACGGGGAGATCCCCGCTCGCATGGTAAGGGTCACAGGCAACAGTCAAATGGAGGATTTCTTTTTCGACCAGTATGAAGTCACCAACAAGGAATTCAAGGCGTTTTTAGTGAACGGCGGCTACCAAAAACGGGGGTTTTGGAAAGAGGAATTTATTAAGGACGGGAAAAGATTGTCCTGGCCGGAAGCCATCGGCGAATTTGTCGACCAAACCGGGATTCCCGGACCAGCAGGATGGCAATCAGGGACCTACCCTGACGGGGAGGATGACTTCCCGGTCACGGGCGTTAGCTGGTATGAGGCCGCAGCCTACGCCGAATACGCCGAGAAAACTCTGCCCACGCTGGCTCACTGGGAAATGGCGGCGGGAGGATTTTCTACACTGGCCAACATGGGTTTCTTTTCTCTCCTGGCTTCGCAAAGCAACTACGATGGCCAGGGACCGGCTCCCGTCGGCCGCTACCCGGGCGTAACGACCTGTGGAGCCTACGACATGGCGGGGAACGCGAGGGAATGGTGCCGGAACGATTCCCCGCAGGGCAAAATCATCCGTGGAGGCGCCTGGAACGATGCAACGTACCTTTTTCAGGATTTGAGCCAGGCCTCCCCTTTTGACAGGTCCCCACGGAATGGCTTCCGTTGTGCCATCTATCTCCACCCCGATATAATCCCTGTATCCGCGTTCGAACCGGTTCAATTGACCAAACCTCCCGATTTGGAGAAAATCAAGCCGGTCGCCGATTCGGTTTTCCGAGCTTACCTGACTCAATTTTCCTATGACAAGACCGACCTTGATGCACGGGTGGAGTGGCGGCACGAAAGCATCGGAGATTGGATCCTGGAAAAACTCACCTTCAAGGCCGCCTATGAAAAGGAACGCATTATTGCTTATCTGTTTCTGCCCACGAACAGCCAGCCTCCTTTTCAAACGGTGATTTATTTCCCGGGCAGCGGCTGCCTGGAACAGGGTTCAAGTGCAAACCTCGAGGACTACTGGGAATTCAGGGACCGCCTCTCCTTCCTTCCCGCCAGCGGCCGGGCGATACTCTTTCCCGTTTATAAAGGGACATTTGAGCGCCGGGACCCCTCCCTGGTCTCTGCAGCAATTGATTCGCACCGCCATGTTGAATGGATCATCAAACTGGTCAAGGACTTCAGGAGGTGCATCGACTACCTAGAGAGCCGGCCCGATATCGACCATGAAAGAATTGCCTATTTTGGCTTCAGCTGGGGTGGAGTCATGGGTGCCATCATTCCGGCCGTGGAAGACCGCCTGCGGGCAAGCATTCTCGCCGTGGGCGGCCTCGAAGGCTTCTCAGCACTCCCAGAGGTCAACATGATCAATTATATCGGAAGAGTGAAGCTGCCCACCCTAATGCTCAACGGCAAGTACGATCTGATTCTTCCATTTGAAATTTCGGTCAGACCAATGTTTGAACGGCTGGGAACTCCTCGTGAGAAGAAGTTCATCAGGCTTTTCAATACGGACCACTTTATTCCCAAGAATCAATATGTCAAGGAAATCCTAGCATGGCTCGACAAGTATTTGGATCCGGTAAAGCGATGAAGGGAGTTGATCGATGATCGGCCGGACCTTCTCCCACTACCGCATCCTTGATAAAATCGGATCCGGGGGGATGGGAGAAGTCTATCTGGCCGAAGATACCAAGCTCGAGCGCAAGGTGGCCCTGAAGTTCCTGCCGGCGCAATTCAGCGCCGACGAGGAGGAGAAGAAGCGCTTCATCCACGAGGCCAAAGCCGCATCCGCATTGGACCATCCCAACATCTGCTCGGTGCACGAGATCGGCGAAACCCCCGAAGGGCAGCTCTTCATCGTCATGGGGTACTACGAAGGGAAGACCCTGAAGGAAAAAATAAAGACCAGCCCGCTGGCGATCCCTGAGGCGGTCGAGATCGCTATCCAGATTGCCGAGGGGCTTAAAAATGCACATGGCAAGAGCATCGTCCACCGCGACCTGAAGCCGGCCAATATCATGCTCACCGAACAGGGGGTGGCCAAGATCGTGGATTTCGGCCTGGCCAAGCTGAAGGGGCTGACGCGGCTGACCAAGTCTGGCACCACCCTGGGCACGGTGGCCTACATGTCGCCTGAGCAGGCCCTGGGCAAAGAGGTGGACCAGCGTTCCGACATCTGGTCGCTGGGGGTGATTCTATACGAAATGCTGACCGGCAAGCTGCCGTTCCCGGGCGAATATGACCAGGCCATGCTCTATGCTGTGATCAACGAGGAGCCGGAACCGCTGTCCAATTTGCGCAGCGATATCCCTGACGACATGCAGCGCATCGTGCGCAAGGCTCTGGCCAAGAAACCAAGCCAGCGGTATTCCCAGGCCGAGGAGATGCTGGTCGATCTGCAGGCCGCAGTCAACGCGTCTCCATCCCGGTCGGGAAACCTCCTCCGCATTTTGAGAAAGCCATGCGTGGCAGTGCCGGGCATTCTGGTCCTGGTCGCCATCGCCTTTTTCTCCCTGCGTTTTTTCAAACGCCAGGCGAAAGTGCGCTGGGCAAAGAACGAATTGCTGCCCAAGATCAGCCAATTGGCTGAATCTCGATTAACCATTGATAACCCTCTCTGGCAACCCTTGGATTACCAAAGCATGCTGGATTATGTGATAATTTACGATCTGGCAATTGAAGCGGAAAAAATCATTCCTCAAGATCCCCAGCTGAAGAAAATATTTGCCAACTTCTCCACTCGTTTCGATATCCGGACAGACCCTCCTGGAGCGAAGATATATATCAAATACTACCAAGAACCGGACAACGAGTGGAGATATTTCGGCGAATCGCCCCTGAATATTCCCAGGATGCCCATCGCCTTCCTGCGCCTCAAAATGGAAAAGGAGGGGTATGAGCCTGTGTTGGCAGGAGCCGTGTCCTGGGGGAAATTGTCCTGGGGTGGCTATGACTCCAAGGCCGTGAAAGTGCTGCCTGCGGTTCTGGATAAGAAAGGGACTATCCCGGCAGGCATGGTCAGGGTGGCTGGAGGAGAAGTCCAAGGTGTCGGCGAGCTGGAGGATTTTTTTATGGACCGGTTCGAGGTTACCAACAAGCAATACAGGGAATTCATCCAGAAGGGAGGGTATCAGAAAAAGGAATACTGGAAAAACATTTTCGCCAGTGAAGGGAAGACCCTGACCTGGGATCAGGCCATGGCCACCTTCGTTGACAAGACCGGTCTCGTTGGTCCCGCTGCCTGGCAGGCCGGAGATTATCCGGAGGGAGAGGACGATTTCCCGGTGTCGGGGATCAGCTGGTTTGAAGCCGCCGCCTATGCCGAATATGCGGCGAAGGCCCTGCCCAGCGACTATCACTGGGGGCTTGCCGGTGGCGAACTCACCCCCATGTGCTGGAACTTGTCATTCTATGAGTTCATCATCCCCCAGAGCAATTTCAAGGGCAAGGGGCCGGAGCAAGTGGGGAGAAATCCGGGGATCACCGCTTACGGGCTGTATGATATGGCAGGGAACGTGCGGGAATGGTGCTCGAACGAAATGCCGAAGGGAAGACTGATCCGCGGCGGCGCCTCGGACGATGCCTCGTATATGTTTGCCTCCTGCAGCCAACTTTCTCCTTTTGACCGTTCTCTTAAAAACGGCTTCCGCTGCTGCCTTTACTTGCACCCGGAGAGGATCCCAAAGGCTGCCCTAGCTCCAGTAAAAATCGAGGGAATCCCTAATTTTTATAAGGAGAAACCTGTTTCCGACCAAATTTTCCAGGTCTACAAGGAACAATACGCCTATGACAAAGTCGGCCTGGACTCCCGGTTGGAATCGAGGGACGATACCCCCAGGGAATGGATCGTCGAAAAAGTCTCCTTTGCCGCCGCCTACGAAGGCGAGCGGGTCCCGGCTTTTCTCTACCTCCCCAAAAACAGTTCTCCTCCCTTCCAAACCATTATCTATTTCCCCTGCGCGGACGCTAATTACTATAGTTCAAGCAAATTTATCGAAAATTCTTTGAGTTATTTCGCATTCATTCCATTGGTTAAAAATGGCCGCACCGTAATGTTCCCTGTCTATAAGGGTACCTATGAACGGAGAAGTGATGCCCTGGCGGCATTACTCGGCAGTGAAAACACACACCAATATGCCGAGTATTTCATCAAATTGGTCAAGGATCTCAGAAGAAGCATCGATTATCTGGAAACCCGCCCCGATATCGACTCCAAGAAGCTGGGCTACTTGGGGTTCAGCTGGGGAGGGCATTATGGAGCCATCATACCAGCCATTGAGGAACGGCTGAAGGTGAGCATCCTGAATGCTGGTGGCATGTGGGGATGTGCGCTTCCTGAAGTCAATCAAATCAATTATGTCTCCCGGGTGAAGATCCCCACATTGATGCTCAACGGTAAGTATGATCTGGGTCTATCCATCAAGCCTATGTTTGACCTGCTGGGCACTCCGGCAGCTGACAAGCGCTTGATCCTGTACGATACGGACCACATTATCCCTTTGAACGAATGCATCAAGGAAAGCATCAAGTGGCTGGACAAGTACTTCGGCCCGGTGAAGCCTCGGATCAGGTGAAATGATGATCGGCCAAACCGTCTCCCATTACCGGATCCTGCAAAAGATCGGGGCTGGGGGAATGGGTGAAGTTTTTCTGGCCGAGGATACCAAACTCGACCGCAAGGTGGCGCTGAAGTTCCTGCCGGCGCAGTTAAGCGCCGACGGGGACGAGCGTCAGCGCTTCGTCCACGAGGCCAAGGCGGCGTCTGCCCTCGACCATGCCAACATCTGCGCGATCTACGAGATCGGCGAGACCCCCGAGGGGCAGCTCTTCATCGCCATGGGCTATTATTCCGGGACGACCTTGAAGGAAAAAATGAAGGCCGGCCCACTGCCGGTCAGCGAAGCGGTTGGCCTGGCCATGCAGGTTGCAGAGGGCCTGCAGGAAGCGCATCGCAAGGGCATCGTCCATCGCGACCTGAAGCCGGCCAACATCATGATCACGGAACAGGGAGTGGCCAAGATCGTGGATTTCGGCCTGGCCAAGCTGAAGGGGTTGACAAGGCTGACCAAGAGTGGCACCACCCTGGGCACAGTCTCCTACATGTCCCCTGAGCAAGCCTTGGGCAAGGAAGTGGACCAGCGGAGCGACATCTGGTCGCTGGGAGTGATCCTGTACGAAATGCTGGCCGGCAAGCTGCCGTTCGCTGGCGATTACGACCAGGCCGTGTTGTACGCGGTGATCAACGAGGAGCCGGAACGGTTGTCAAAAGCGCGGCCGGATACCCCACCGGGGATGGAACAGATTATCGATAGGGCGTTGGCCAAGGATTCGGCAGAACGTTACCAGATCATTGACGATCTATTGGAAGACCTGAAGGCTGTCTCCGAGGGACTTGAGCCTCCAAGAGCCAAGGTCAAGCCGGCTCCGAAAAGATTTGTCGGTATCCGCAGTATTTATTGGTTTGCCGGCTTGGCGATCGCGGTTGCAATCATGGGGATTCTGAATAAAGGGAAGATAAAAACCCTGTTTACAAAAGAACCGGAAGTTGCCGTCATCCGCTCACTGGCCGTGCTGCCGCTGGCCAACTATTCCGGCGATCCCGAGCAGGAATACTTCTCCGACGGCATGACCGACGCCCTGATCGCGAGCCTTGCCCAGATCAGGGCCATCAAGGTCATCTCGCGGACCTCGGTCATGCAGTACAAGGGGACGAAGAAACCGCTGCCGCAGATCGCCCGGGAACTGGAAGTGGAGGGGATCGTCGAAGGCTCAGTACTGCGCTTCGGGAACCGGGTGCGGATCACAGCCCAACTCATCGACGCCCGCCAGGACCGCCACCTGTGGGCGAATAACTACGAGCGCGAGATGTCTAACGTGTTGGTGTTGCAATCAGAGGTGGTGAGAGCGATCGCTAGCGAGATCCGCGCCCAGGTGACCCCGCAGGAGAAATCCCGCCTGCAGGCGGCGCGACCAGTTGTTCCGGAGGCATATGAGGCTTATCTGATGGGCTGTTTCTACTGGAACAAGGTCACGGCCCCCGCCTTGGAGAAAAGCATCGAGTATTTCAAGAAAGCGATCGCCGGCGACCCGGCGTACGCAGGGGCTTATGCCGGACTGGTCGAGGCATACCGGCTCCAGGGCCAGATGGCAGGGCTGCCGCTCAGCGAGTACACCCCGCGTATGCGGGAGGCAGCCTTGAAGTCGCTGGAGCTGGATGCAGCGCTGGCCGACGGTCACGTGGCCCTGGCGAACATCATGGTCGAATTCGACTGGGATTGGAAGGGAGCCGAGAGGGAATTCAAAAGGGCGCTTGAGCTCAACCCAAACCACGCCTTCGCCCACCTGTGGTATTCGCAACTGCTGAATCTCCTGGGTCGCCATGGGGAATCCCTGGCAGCCAACCAGCGAGCCTGCGAATTGGACCCGCTGAATCCTTTCATCGCCGCGAACCTGCAGTGGCGTTATTATTTCCTCCGCCGTTTCCGGGAAGCGCTCGGCCATTTCGACAGTCTCATGGAAATGCATCCCGACTATTGGCTGAACTACTGGACACGCGGCTCCCTGTTCGTTGCGATCGGTAAATATGACGAGGCCGTGGCCGACCAGATCAAGGCCGTGACGCTCTCGGAAGGGTCCCTGGAGTGCCTGCCCGAGCTCGGTCTCGCCTACGCAAAGGCGGGTCGAAGAAACGACGCGGAGAACATTCTTGCCAGGCTGCAGGCGGAATTGGAGAAGCGTTTCGTTCCGGCGAGCCTGTTCGCCCCAGTCTTAATAGGGCTCGGAGATAAGGACCGGGCTTTCGCCGCGCTAGAGAAGGGTCTGCAGGAGCGGGACAACCGGGTCGCCTATTACCTATTGGAGCCGAATTACTCCGCCCTGCTGAACGATCCCCGCGGCCGCTCGCTGCTGCGGCGCATGGGGCTCCCTGGGGGTGAGATAAAATGACTGGCGAAGCCATATCCCACTACCGCATCCTGGAGAAGATCGGGGCCGGGGGCATGGGGGAAGTGTATCTCGCCGAGGACACCCAGCTCGAGCGCCGGGTGGCCCTGAAGTTCCTCCCCCAGCGCTTGACGGCCGACGCGGAGGCGCGCGAGCGCTTTCTGCGCGAGGCGAAGTCGGCTGCCGCGTTGAGCCATCCCAACATCGTCACCATCCACGAGATCGGCGAGCACGAGGGGCAGGTTTTCATCGCCATGGAGTACGTCGACGGCCGGACGCTGAAGGATCTGATTGCGGCCGGCCGTACGCCGTCCGCCGTCAACCGTCTGCCGATTCCTCAAGTTCTCGATATCGCCGCCCAGATCGCCTCTGGCCTCGCCGCCGCCCACGAGAAGGGCATCGTCCACCGCGACATCAAGCCGCAGAACATCGTGATCGACAAGAGCGGCCATGCGAAAATCCTCGACTTCGGCCTGGCCAAGCTGAAAGGGGCATCACCATTGACCCGGGAGTCCTTCACCCACGGCACGGTGCACTACATGTCCCCGGAGCAGGCGATGGGCAGGGAAATCGATCCGCGCAGCGATCTCTGGTCGCTGGGAGTCGTGCTGTATGAGATGATCGCGGGAAAGCCGCCATTCCAGGGCGAATACGACCAAGCGGTCATTTATTCCATTTTAAATGAAGAAATGCCCCCGTTGGCAACCGAAAAGGACAGCCAGCTGGCGGGTGTAGCGAACGTCATCCGCCAGTGCCTGGCCAAGAAGCGGTCGGCCAGATATCCATCGGCCGATGCCCTGGCCGCGGCGCTGCGGGATCTCGGCAGCGACAAGGCGGCTCCCCAATCCGCCAGAAGCAGCGGCAAGCGATCCTCCCGGCGCGCCGTCCTGGGCACTCTTTTACTGGTGCTTCTTGTCGCCAGCGTGGGGTTCATCGTTCTCACTCCCCGGGTCAGTGCCCCGCTGCGGCGCCTATTCGGGCTGACCGGCATGGCCCAGGCCAGGCACATGGCCGTAATGCCCATCGTCGCCAGCAGCGGCGCCGATGATCGGGCGCTGGCCGACGGTTTCACCGCCGTGATCACCGACAAGCTGACCTGGTTGGAGAAATTTCACGACTCGTTATGGACCGTTCCCGCCGGCGAAGTTTTCGCGAACCGCGGCAAGCCCTCGCGGTCCCTGCAGCGCTTGTGGGGCTGCCGCTTTTTCATCGCCGGCGAACTGCACGCTGAAAAAACTCAACTGCGCCTGGGGCTGGCCCTTCAGGATGCCAAGTCAGGACGGGCGTTGAAGCGAGTCGAGCTCCAGGGAAACATGGCCAATCTGTCGCTTTTCCAGGACGAGCTCCCGGCCAGGCTCCTCCAGCTCCTTGAGCTGCGCGAAGAACCTGCAGCCAACCGTTATGTCAACACCGGCGGCACATCCCTGCCGGGCGCCTATATCCTGTTTCTCAAGGGCAAAGGCCTGATCCAGGACAAAGGAAATGCCGCCCGCATCGACCGGGGGATCCAGCTGCTGGAAAGGGCCTTGCAGCAGGACGACCGCTACCTGCAGGCCCGCCTGGGCCTGATCGAAGCCTTGATCGCCAAGGCACGGCTGAGCGAGGACCGGGGCTGGCTGCGGCTGGCCCAGGACCAGGGGCACATGCTCGGCCAGGATGCCAGCCAATGGGCACCGGCGCAGCTGACCTGGGCAGCGCTCCTGGACGCAATTCATAACAAGACCGCGGCGCGTGCGGCCTGGCAGCTGGCGTTGAACCTCGACGAGCATTGCTACCGGGCCTGCATCGAGCTGGCCAATTCATACCGGGACGAAGGCCGGACCGGGGCGGCGGAAAAATACTACCGGCAAGCCATCCGGCTGAGGCCCGGCTATCCCATGGCCTACGGGAACCTGGCTTATTTTTACAACCTGAACGGCCGTTACGACGAGGCACTGGACCTTTACGGGAAAGTGACCGAGCTGGCTCCGGGAAATATCGACGGCTTCAACAACCTGGGCTCCATGTACTGGAAGAAGGGCGACCTGAAAAAAGCGCGGGCCATGTTCGAAAAGGCCAATGCCATCCAGCCCGACGCCGCCGTCCAATCCAACCTGGCCACGCTCTACTTTTACGAGGGCGAATACCGCAAGGCGCTCCCCTTGTTCAGCGCGGTGGCCGGCGAGAGCCTGGATTACATCATATGGGGCAACCTGGCCGATACGTGCCGGCAGCTGCCGGACCAGCGGCACGAGGCCGGCGCCGCCTATGAAAAAGCCATCGGCCTGACTCAGGCGTTCCTGGCCGCAAACCCCAACGACGTGAACGCCATCTCCCTCCTGGCCATGTATCACGCCCACCTCGGCGAGAAGGGCAAGGCCCTGGAAGCGATCGCCCGCGCCCGTTCTCTTTCCAGTGACCTGGAAACCATTCGCCGGGCCATCCTGGTCCATGAGGCGGTCGGGGAACGCGCCCAGGCCCTGGCGGCCCTGAGTGAATACCGTGAGCGGCTGGGAGGGATGGACGAGATCGAAAGGGAACCCGACCTGGCCGCGCTGCGCGCCGACCCGTCCTACCTGGAGCTGCTCGGCAAGCCGCATGAGTGAGCCTTTGGCATCGAGCCAATAAAGATCATGCCCGGGCCCTGGAAGCCCCGGCAAGGAGGAGAGGATGAAAAAAATCACCGTTGCCGTCCTGGCTGTCTGCGTGCTGCTCGGCCTGTCCCCGCAATTGACGGCAAAAGAATGGAAAATCGAGATCAAAGTGGCGACCGACGCGGAAGGAAATTTCTTCATCGACATGGGCGAAAAATATGCCTATGCCGTGCCGGAAGAAGCTTCCATCAGATGGACATGCATGTATCCTTTTGCCCTCACGTTCAAGGAAAAGGAGGCTGCGTTTTTTTCAAACGCGACAGTGGCGGATACTGCGACGAGCAAAGGGAAAAAAGTCAGCAAAGATGCTGCCAAAAACTACGCGTATAAGTATTCGATCACCATTTTTGAGAAAAACAGCATTCCTGAGATAACCCTCGACCCGGTCATCATCATCATCCCGCCGCGCAAGTAGGATCAGGCCGGCCCGGCCCGCTCACTCCCCGGCGAGGATGCGCTCCATCTCGGCGGTGTAGACTCCCCTGTCCCGGAATAGGACCAGCGGCGCCTCGCGCCGGCAGCGGCCGTCGGCCTTGCCCAGCTGGGCCAGGAAGCGGTCGGGCTTGGAGTCGGCGAAGGGCTGCACCGGGCGGAAGCGCGTCGCGTGCAGGCCGGCTCGGTCGGCGGCCTCGAGCAGCTCCTCGCGCCGGGCGAAGGGGAAGATCAGGAACAGCTTGCCGCGCGGCGCCAGGCAGGCGGCGCAGCCGCGCAGCAGCGCCGGCAGGGTGAGCGTTACCTCGAAGCGCGCCAGGCGGATCGACGGGTCGGGGCTGACCTTGCCCCGATCGGCGCGGTGGAAGGGCGGGTTGCAGAAGATGGTCTGCACGCCGGCGATGCCGGCGTGGATGCGGTTGAAGTCGCCGCGGATGACGCGGAAGCGGGCGGCCATGCCGTTCGCCGCCGCGTTCTCCACCGCCAGGCGGTAGAGCGGCTCCTGGATCTCGATGCCGGTGACGGCCGGGAACTTGCGGCGCCGCAGCGCCAGCAGCGAGATCACGCCGCTGCCGCAGCCGACCTCCAGCGCCGGCCGCGTCGAGCGCGGCAGGTAGGCGGCCAGGATCGGCGAGTCGACGGCGAAGCGGTAGCCCCGGCGGGGCTGCTTGATCACCACCTTGCCGTGGTAGAAGGCGTCGGTGGTGGTTTGCCAATCACTCATGAGAAGAACTCGGCGTACGGCTCACGGTGTACGGTGGAAGGTGGGAAAGATAAAATCCAATTCTCAAATCCAGAATTCCGAGCTCCAATTTCCAATGACCGAAGCAAAGGCCCTGGCAGGATTCTTCCCTTCGTTTGGGTCATTGGGTTATTGGTGCTTGGTGCTTATTTGGAATTTGGTGCTTGGGATTTGGAATCTTGCCCATCTTGCTTATGTTGTTTTACCTTACACCTTCTGCCCTGCGCCTTCCACCCCGTTCCGCATCAGGTATTCCCTGACCAGGTTCAGGGCGTAGAACTCGCTGCGCCGCTTGATCACCACGCGGCTGCCGCTGAAGATCTGGCGCATGCCGCGCTCGTGGTTCGCGGCGCTGAGGTGCATGTAGACCAGGCCGACGGGCTTCTTGTCGCTGCCGCCCTCCGGGCCGGCGATGCCGGTGACGGACAGGCCGATGTCGGCGCCGCACAGCCGGCGCGCCGCCGCGGCCATCTCCGCCGCCGTCGCCTCCGACACGGCGCCGTGGCGCTTCAGCGTCTCCTCGCGCACGCCCAGCAGGCCGTTCTTGACGCTGTTGGCGTAGGCGATCACGCCGCCCAGGAAGACCTCCGAGCTCCCGGAAACCGAGGTCACCTGGTCGCCCAGGCCGCCGCCGGTGCAGCTCTCGGCCACGGCCAGGGTGAGGCCGCGCTCCTTCAGCATGGTGACGACGACCTCCGGCAGGTTGGCGTCGCCCTCGGCGAAGATGAAGTCCTTCAGCCGTTCGCGCACCTTCTCGGCCAGCTCGTCGGTCAGCCGCCGCGCCTCCTCGTCGGAGTCCTTCGAGCGGCCGAGCAAGTGGATCTCGATGATGCCCGGCGAGGCCAGGATGGTGGTGACCGGGTTGCGGTACTTGCGGTAGACATCGGCGATGCGCGAGTCGGCGTCCGACTCGCCGATGCCGGTCAGCCTGAAGGCGCGGGAGTAGATGTGGTAGTTGGCGGCCGGGGCGATGAACTTCTCGAAGGCGGCCTCGAAAACCGGCTGCATCTCGTTGGGCGGCCCGGGCAGCAGCAGCACCTTGCAGCCGCCGGCCTCGCAGTAGAGGCCGGGGGCGGTGCCCACCGGGTTGGCCAGCACCTCGGCGCCCTCGATGACGAAGGCCTGGCGGGCGTTGATCTCGGGCATAGCCATGCCGCGGCTGCGGAAGAGTTCGCGCAGCCCAACGACGATCTCCTCGCGGAAGACCAGCTCCTTCTTGAGCGCCGTGGCCACCGCCTCGCGGGTGATGTCGTCCTCGGTGGGGCCCAGACCGCCGCTGAGCACCACCAGCTGGGCGCGCTGGCAGGCCTTCCTGACGATCCAGGAGAGGTTGTCCATGTGGTCGCCGACGACGACCTTCATGTCGGTCAGGATCCCCTTTTGGCGCAGGCGGCGGGCGACATAGGCGGAGTTGGTGTCGACGCGGTCCAGGTCGAGCATTTCGCTGCCGACGGCGATGAAGATGGCGCGCATGGTCCTCCCGTACCGCCCCTTATAAAGAAATCCGCGGCCGTTGTCAATTTGCCGTTGCAATTCGTTTCCCCGGCGCATACAATTCTCCTGCACCCGAGCGCCGGGCGCCCCCCGGCCAAGGAGGTACCCATGAAGAAGTCCCGTATGCCCGTGCCGGCGGCCTGCGCCCTGTTGCTGCTGCTGGCCGCGCCCCTGGCGGCGCAGATGGACAACCTGACCAACCTGAGCGTGGAATGGATGCGCATGCCGGCGCGCAACGCCGCCGCCGACTCGGCCGACATCGTCGTCTACAACCCCGCCGCCCTGGTGCGCCTGGCCGACGGCTTCCACCTGAACGTCGGCAACCAGAGCCTGCTGCGCAAACCCCGGCACTCGTACTCGCTGGTGTACGGCCTAGGCGACCGCTCGTTCGGCCAGGAGGGCGTCGACGCCTTCCTGCCGAATCTCTACGCCTCCTACAAGAAGGACAAGTGGGCCGTCTATGGCGGCCTGTACATCTCCGGCGGCGGCGCCGTGGCCGACTACCCCGACGGCTCCTTCACCACCGACCTGGCCGCCCTGACGGTCATGGCCTCGCCCGTTCTCGACGAGTCGGGGCAGCCCACCGGTTACACCTACGGCGACCTCTACGGCGGCACCATGGGTCACTACCTGAAGGCCTCCTCCTACTACCTGACCGGAGTTCTGGGGGGCGCCTATGCCATCAGCGGCAAGCTGTCGGCCTCGGCCGGCCTGCGCTACGTCCGCGCCGTCAACACGACGAAGCTGGGCCTCACCCTGGCCGATTCGCCGCTGGCCCTTCCCGATCAGCCTTTGCTCTTCGACACCGAGGACAAGGCCGGCGGGCTGGGCTTCGTCCTGGGCATCAACTACGATCTGAACGAAAAGCTCAACTTTGCCGCCCATTACGAAAGCCGGGTCGGGCTCGATTTTGAGACCGGCGTGAACCGCGACGACTTCGGCCTGGCGGTCGACGGGGAAAAGCACCGCCGCGACCTGCCGGCGGCCCTTTACCTGGGAGCAGGCTGGCGCTGGAGCGAGAAGCTCCTCATGCTGGTGGACGTCAACTACTGGTTCCAGAAGGCCGCCGACTGGGGCCCCACCGGCCTGGAGGGATACGGGAACTGGTCCGACGTGGCCGGCGACTGCTGGGCCGCCGGCGTCGGGTTGGAATACGCCCTGAGCGGGCGCCTGCGCCTCAGCGCCGGCACCGTGTTCACCGACTTTCTGTTCAAGGACAAGGAAGTCTATTACCTGCGTCTCGGCGAGTACGAGGCGCCCAAAGGCGACAACTGGAACTGCGGCGTCGGCCTGGCCTACAAGGCGGCGCCGGGGCTGACCCTCAACCTGGCCCTGGGCGGCACCTTCTGGAAGAAGGAGACGATCATTTGGTCCGGAAGCCTCCCGGTGGAGGTCAAGGCCCACGCCTATTCCCTGTCGATCGGGGCCAATCTGGATATCTGAAAAGGTAAAAGTAAAAAGGAAAAAGGTAAAAGTAAGAGAAACCGCACGGGAACGAGAAAGCCCTTTCAGTTCATCTCGCCGAGTGCTTGTTTCACTTTTTACTTTTACCTTTTTCCTTCTACCTTCGCAAGTCTTTTAATCAGCCCTGAAACCTTTTCTCCAGCTCGGCGTAGCGCAGGTCGACGATCTTCTGAATCTCGGCCACGTCCTCTTCCTTGAGGTGCTTGAAGCGTCCCTGCAGCTTGAGGTACTCCAGGACCGGCTTGCGGCTGGGGGTCTTCATCGTCTGCGCGTACTTCCCCGCTTCGACCTCGTAGACGGGGAAGATGCCGGTCTGCACGGCCAGCCGGGCCAGCTTCACCGTGTCCTCGGGGCGGGCCTTCCAGCCCGGGGGGCACGGCGCCAGGATGTGGATGAACTTGAAGCCGCGGATCTCCTTGGCCTTGACCAGCTTCTTGTACAGGTCCTCGGGATAGGCGACTGACGCCGTGGCCTGGTAGGGAACCTTGTGGGCGGCCACGATGTCGTCGATGCTCTTCTTGACCTCCTTCTTGAAGTGCTTGACCGGCGTGGTGGTGGTCCAGGCGCCATACGGCGTGGCGCCGCTGCGCTGGATGCCGGTGTTCATGTAGGCCTCGTTGTCGTAGCAGAAGTAGAAGATGTCGTCGTTGCGCTCGGCCGCGCCCGACAGGGCCTGGATGCCGATGTCGAAGGTGCCGCCGTCGCCGGCCCAGCCGCAGATGGTGGTCTTGTCCTTGCCCAGGGCGCGCATGGCGGCCTTGATGCCCGAGGCGGTGGCGGCGGTGGCCTCGAAGGCCATGTGCAGCAGGGGCAGCTCCAGGCAGGAGTAAGGGAAGGGGCCGTCGATCACCGTCCAGCAGCAGGCGGGGAAGGTGAACATCGTGTCGTGGCCGAGGGCCTTCAGGCTGGTGCGCATGGCGATGCCGGCGCCGCAGCCCTGGCAGGCCAGGTGGCCGGGGCTCATCAGCTCGTCGAGGGGCAGCGTGGGTTTCATCTTTTCACCTCCACCCAGTACAGGTCTTGCTCGGGTTTCTTCATCTTCTTCACGTCGGCCACGATGTTCATGATGGTCTCGGGGAAGATGTCGCGGCCGCCCAGGCCGGCGATGAAGTTGAACACCGGGGCCTTGGAATGGCCGTACAGGGCCGACTTGATCTCCTGGGCGAAGATGCCGTGGTAGCCGTAGGAGATGTTGCGGTCAATGATCGCGATCTTCTTGGCGTTCTTCAGGTGCTCGCGGATGTCGGCGAAGGGGAAGGGGCGCAGCGTGCGCACGCGCAGGTTGCCCACGCGCTTGCCCTTGCGGCGCATCTGGTCGACGGCGAAGCGCGCCGTCGATGCGGCCGTGCCCGAGGTGACCAGGACGATGTCGGCGTCCTCGGTCATATAGGGCTCGACCGGGTCGTAGCGGCGGCCGAAGACCTTCTCGAACTCCACCGCTTCCTTCTTGATCTCCACCAGCGCCTGGTCCATGGCCTCGTGCATCTTGATGCGGAACTCCATGTACCAGTCGGGGGTGGTCAGCCCGCCGTAGGTGTGGGGATCGTTGACGTCGAGCTTGTACTTGAAGTCGAAGGGCGGCAGGTACCGGTCCACCAGCGCCTGGTCGGGGATGTCGACGGTCTCGTAGGTGTGGGAGAGCGAGAAGGCGTCCAGCACGATCATGGCCGGCATCAGGACCTTCTCGGCCACTTTGTAGGCCATGATCACGCTGTCGAGCACCTCCTGGTTGGACTGGCAGTAGAACTGCATCCAGCCGGTGTCGCGCTGCGAGAGCGAGTCGTTCTGGTCGGTCCAGATGGTCCACGGCGGCGCCATGGCGCGGTTGACGTCGGCCATGACGATGGGCAGGCGGGCGCCGGCGGCCCAGTGCAGCAGCTCGTGCATCAGCGCCAGCCCCTGCGCCGAGGTGGCGGTGAAGGCGCGGGCGCCGGCCGAGGAGGCGCCGATGCAGGCGGCCATGGCCGAGTGCTCCGACTCGACCTTGATGAACTCGGCCTTCAGCTTCTGGTCGGCGACGATCTCGGAGAGCAGCTCCACCACCTGGGTCTGCGGCGTGATGGGATAGGCGGAGATGACCTGGACGCGGGAGAGGGTGGCGCCATACGAGATGGCGTGGTTGCCCATCATGACTTTTTTCATTTGCCCTCCTTGACCATGGCGATGCACTTTTTGGGGCACTCCTCGGCGCAGATGCCGCAGCCCTTGCAGAAATCCAGGTTGATCGCCGGGTTGTCGTCCACCCAGTCGATGGCGGCGTCGGGGCAGAACTTCCAGCAGATGGTGCACTGGATGCAGTTGGCGGGGTCGATCACCGGCTTCAGCGTGCGCCAGGAGCCGGTGGGATTGGCCGCCATGGAGCGCAGGCTCTGCACCATGGGCGGCAGCTCGCCGAGCTTCTGGAATTCGATCTTCTTTCTGTCCTTGGCCATGTCAGACTCCTTGCACCGATTCGTAGGCTTCCCTGGCGGCGGCCACGTTGTCGTCGGGATTGACCGGCACGCCGTCGCGCACGGCCTCCAGGATCGACTCCAGCTTGACGAAATCGAAGATGCGCGGCACGGCCCCCAGGATGGCGGTGTTGACGATGGGCGCCGCCTTGGAGCCGAGCTTGTACTTGACGGCGATCTCGTTGGCGTCGATGGTGAAGATGCGGAAGCCCCGGCCCAGGCCCTTGAACTCCTTGGGCTTGCGGCCGGTGTTGATCAATATGGTGGCCCCTTTTTTGAGCCCCTCGGTCACGTCGATGGCGTCGATCAGCGAGGGATCGACGACGATGATGTGGTCGGGGGCGATGATCTTGGAGCGGTTGTAGATCGGCTGGCCATCGATGCGGATGAAGGCGAAGACCGGGGCGCCGCGGCGCTCCACCCCGAACTGGGGGAAGGCCTGGACGTACTTGTCTTCCTTGGAGACGGCGTCGGCCAGGATCTTGGAGGCGATGACCGTCCCCTGGCCGCCGCGGCCGTGGAACCTGATTTCGACCATGGTGTCCTCCTACAATTCGATTTCGACGATGCGGTGCGAATGGCAGTTGATGTTGACCGCCACCGGGAACGAGGCGATGTGGCAGGGGTGGCTGGCGATGTGCACCGCCAGCGAGGTGGTGCGGCCGCCCAGGCCCATCGGCCCGATGCCCAGCCGGTTGATGCGCTCCAAGATGTGCTTCTCCATCTCGGCATAGGCCGGGTCGGCGCTGGGCGAGCCCACCGGCTTGCGCAGCAGCGCCTTCTTGGCCAGCAGCGCCGAAGTGTCGAAGTTGCCGCCGATGCCCACGCCGACCACCGTCGGCGGGCAGGGGTTGGGGCCGGCCTTGGAAACGGCGTCGACGACAAAGTCCTCGATGCCCTTGGCGCCGGCCGAGGGCGGCATCATTTTCAGCACGCTCATGTTCTCGGAGCCGCCGCCCTTGGCCATGAAGGTGACCTTGAAGTCGTCGCCGGGGACGACCTCCCAGTGGATGAAGACCGGCGTGTTGTCGCCGCTGTTCTTGCGGCTGAGGGGGTCGCAGACCGACTTGCGCAGGTAGCCCTCCTTGTAGCCCTCGGCGGTCCCCTTGGTGATGGCGTCGCGCAGGCTCTTGAAACCGGCGTACTCCAGCTTGACCTTCTCTCCCAGCTCCACGAAGAACACCGCCAGCCCGGTGTCCTGGCAGAGGGCCAGCTTCTCCGCGGCGGCGATGTCGGCGTTCTTCAGGATCTGGCTGAGGATCTCCTGCCCGGCGGGCGACTCCTCCCCGGGCTGGCACCCCTGGATGAGGGCCTTGAGGTCCTTGTCGATGATGAAGTTGGCCTCCTGGACGGCCAACCTGACCTTTTCCTTGACTTGCGAAAGGTTTACTTTTTTCATCGTCACCTCATGGAAGTCAATTTCAAAGCCGGAAGCGCTACTTTATAATTTTTCCTTACTCTAGTCAAGGGGAATCCGCTTTTTTGCGGGGACAAAACTCTTGGCTGCCGACGGGGACGCGGCGGCGCGAAGGCCTAT
>Ga0209507_1000400_pt1 | contig 50221 bp, 45 predicted proteins | sample AD_UKC028_MetaG_FD_184414 | JGI IMG/M metagenome (GOLD analysis project Ga0209507, IMG submission 184414) | Active sludge microbial communities of municipal wastewater-treating anaerobic digesters from USA - AD_UKC028_MetaG (SPAdes) (version 2) | ecosystem: Engineered > Bioreactor > Anaerobic >...
GGCCGACCGCGCTGGATTCGACCCCGAATCCAGCGCGCCCGCAGCCGCGCACCAGTCCGACCATCGGTGCGCAGCAGGCTGCGCCACTTCGCGCGAGGTGATGACATGAACACGGCACCCGAAACGCTCGACGATCTGGACACGTTCGCCGTCCGGTCCGGCGAAGCCACCCGCAAGGGCGCCCAGGCCTTCGCGCGATTGCTGCAGCTCACCGAAACCCGCGACTCCGGCCAGATCCCGCGTGTCGTTCGTTTTGTTGCCGCGACCTACAACGGCCAGGCCTTCCAGCTGGACCCCTTCGAGCTTCGTGCCGTCGACATCGCGATCAGTGACGACATGCTGTGCTGCCTGGACGCGCTGCGCTGGGCGCGCGCCGACCTCCACACGCTGGCACCGGACGGCGACGCGCGCGTGCGGGCCGTGATCGCGCGCTGGGGCCTGCGCGGGCCCGAAGGCGACTGACTTCCCGCCCGTCGCCATTCCGGGCGCGCCGCGGCAACGCGTGCCGACGATGATTTTTGCCCGGGATTCGTCGCCACAAGTGCGCCGCACTGGCACGAACATCGAACCGGCGCGCCGCATCAGCGGGCGGTGACACGCCGCGCTCGCTGGCCTGCACTGCGTTGCGGCCAGCTCGCGCGTGCCGGTGCCAGCCACCGACGAACGCAGGAGTTCCATCGAATGAAGACGCTCGTCCTGTGCAACCAGAAGGGCGGCGTCGGCAAGAGTGCCGTCGCCACGCTGATGGCCCACTACCTGGCCCATCGTGGGCACCGCGTGCTGGCCATCGACCTGGACCACCAGGGCAACTTCAGCAAGCCGCTGCTGATATCCGGCCGCGCCACCCCTGCGGGCTTCGCGGCGGACAAGTTGCTGACCGGCACTGCGCCGGCCATGCCGACCCATCCCTTCGTTCTGGTCCCCGCCGACCGAGCGCTGCTGGGGCTGGAACGCCAGCCGGCGCTGCACACCCCGTTCGCCAGGCAGTTCCGTGCCTTCCTCGCCGCCGTTGATGCGGCCTTCGACGTGTGCGTGATCGACACCAACCCGAACCCCGACATCCGCGTCATCGCCGCACTGGTCTCGGCCGACTTCGCGCTGTCGCCGATCCAGCTCAACCAGGAGGCGATGGACGGTGTCAGCGGGCTGCTCAACCACGAGCGCGTCGGCCTGCGCAAGATCAAGGCGGTGCTGAACTCCAAGCTCGCGCTAGTCGGGCTGCTGCCCACGCTGGTCGAGCCGACCCCGTTCCAGAAGGCCAACTTCCTGCAGATCGTCCAGCAGTACCACCCGCTGATGATCCGCATCGGCGAAGGTCCCGGCGCCTTCGCCTCGATCCCTCGGCGCTCGTGCATCGCCGAGGCCCAGGCCGAAGGCGCCGTGCTGTGGGAGATGAAGAAGACCGCAGCTCGCGACGCCTGGCATGAGATCGAGCCCAGCGTGCGCCGCATCGCCGACATCGTGACGGCCAAGACGACGGAGCCGAGCCATGCCGCTGCAGCTTGACGACCTAGCGGCGCTCGACGCCCCCACACCGGATGCATCCGGCCTGCCTCCGATGCTGGCGATCGACTCCATCGACGAAGACGCAGACCAGCCGCGCCAGGAATTCGACGCCGATGCGTTGCAGCAGCTGGCCGACACCATCCGCGAACGCGGCGTGCGCCAGCCGGTCTCGGTGCGCCCGAACCCGCGGCAGCCTGACCGCTGGATCCTGAACTTCGGCGCCCGGCGCCTGCGCGCGGCGCGGCTCGCCGGGCTGACGCAGATCCCGGCGTTTATCGACACCACGGCGGACCACTACGACCAGGTGATCGAGAACGAACAGCGCGAAGGCCTGCGCCCGCTCGAGCTGGCGTTGTTCGTGCAGAAGCGCCTGGCGCTCGGCGAGAGTCAGGCGGAGATCGCCAAGCGCTTGGGCAAGAGCCGGCAATGGGTGACGCTGACCACCGCGATGATCGAGCCGCCGGACTGGTTGCTGGACCTGTATCGGCAAGGGCGCTGCAGGGGGATGCTGGAGCTGTACGAATTGCGGCGGCTGCATGGCGAGCATCCGCGGCACGTCGAGGCCTGGGCGTCGAACCAGGACGCCATCAGCCGCGATGCCGTCGCTGCGTTGCGTGCCGACCTATCGGGTGCCATGCCAGGCAGCCCGACCGCGACAAGAACGCGCCCTCAGATGAAGAACAGCCGGCTGCATGTCCGGATGGACGGCAAGGACTACCAGCTCGTGGTCTCCATCGCACCTGCGGAAGAAGGTCATGTCTATGTGCGGCCGCTCGAAGGCGGGCCGCGCCTGCTCGCTCCGGCCGCTGCCCTGACGCTGTGCGGGTTCGTCAGCGGCTGATCGCTTTTTCAACGGTTTGACACGGGCGCCCAATGCGGCGCCCGTTGTCGTTCTGGCGATGCCGCGCGCGTTGTCAAACGGTTTGACAGACGTGCGCGCCGCCGGAGTCCGCGATGATTTTGCGAACGAAATCATCGGTCGTTTGACCTCGATCCGAACCAATACTGTGAACGCTGGTCCGGAACCGCTGCTATTCGCTGGTGAGGTGGCGGTTTTGATGCGCGACTGATCCAGCCGCTGCTTGGTGGCTGGCTTGGTTTTGCTTGGTCTTGCTTTGGGGTGTGCGCCTGCCTGGCCGCCCTGCAGGGCGGCCAGGCAGGCGCGGGCGGCGCAGTGGGCTCGGGTAGTGGCTGTGCTGCCGGTACTCACGCCGTCGCAGTGGCCCGGCGGCGCCATGGGCCCACCGCGGTACAACGCGCTCGATGCCGAAGAAGGTGGACGCGGCAACGGTCCCTCTTGCCGGCAAGCTTGACGACCGTACCGCGCCCTACACCGTGCCGATGAAGGCGGTGCCGCAGCAGTGTGGCGCGCTTCGGACGAGTCCGTCCAGCACTTCGGTTGTGCCGGGGTGCGCATGGACCAACCCGCCCGCCTTTACCTGTGCGCGCGCTGCCGCGTCCAGGTCATCCTGTGCAGCCGCTGCGACCGCGGCAACCGCTACTGCGGCCGGGCGTGCAGCCACCAAGCCCGTGAGGATGCGCGGCGGCAGACCGCACAACGCTACCAGTGCTCCTGGGGCGGGCGCATCGCGCACGCAAAGCGCTCGCAGCGTTGGCGCCGGCGCCGTGCCGAGCGTGATGCCGCCCGAGCAACAGGTGGCGACGCACATAACGTGACGCACCAGGGTTCCAGACCGGGGGTGGCTTCGGCTCCACTGGCGGCATGGACACCCGACAGCACCAGCATCGACGTTGCCGACACGGCCGCCGCCATCACGGCACCCAGTGGCCCACAGGAACTCGGCATCGCCCGGCTCGCCAGCGGCTGGCGCTGCCGCCGCTGCGGCCAGCAGCAACCCGCGGCGCTGCGTCTGGGCTTCGTGCGCCACGGCGTGCCGCACAGGTGGCGCCATGACCATAGCCCCTGACCTGGTGGCGCAGATCCTGCGCCTGCACACGGTGGAGAAGTGGCGCGTGGGCACCATCGCGCGGCAGTTGCACGTGCATCGCGACGCCGTACGGCGCGTGCTCGCCGGCCAACCAGTGAGCGAGGGCGCGCCGGTGCCGTCCTTGCCAAGCTCGCCGCCGCTGCGGGCCAGCCGCATCGATCCGTACCGGCCCTTCATCCTGGCCACGCTGGAGAAGTTCCCCACGCTCACCGCGGCGCGGCTGCACGCCATGGTGCGCGAGCGTGGCTACGCGGGCGGGCCCTCGCACTTCCGGCTGCTCGTGGCTGCAATGCGGCCGCACCCGGCCGCCGAGGCCTACTTGCGCCTGCGCACGCTGCCGGGCGAGCAGGCGCAGGTCGACTGGGGTCACTTCGGGCACCTGCAGATCGGCCGCGCCCGCCGCCCGCTGATGGCCTTCGTGATGGTGCTCAGCCACAGCCGCATGATCTTCCTGCGCTTCTTCCTGGACGCGCGCATCGACGCCTTCCTGCGCGGCCACGCCCTGGCCTTCATTGCCTTCGCCGGGGTGCCTCGGGTGCTGCTGTACGACAACCTCAAGAGCGCCGTGCTCGAACGTGTCGGCGATGCGATCCGCTTCAACCCGTCGCTGCTGGCCCTGGCCGGCCACTACCGCTTCGAGCCGCGCCCGGTGGCCCCGGCGCGCGGCAACGAGAAGGGGCGCGTCGAGCGCGCCATCCGCTACATCCGCGACAGCTTCTTCGCCGGGCGTACCTTCACCGATCTGGACGACCTCAATGCGCAGGCTCGGGCGTGGTGCCTGGGCCCGGCAGCCGATCGGCGCTGGGTCGACGATGTCGCCCGGACCGTGCGCCAGGCCTTCGAGGCCGAGCGCGACAAGCTGCTGGCGTTGCCGCCACACGAGTTTGCGCTGGGCGAGCGCGTGGCCGTGACGGTGGGCAAGACGCCGTACATCCGCTTCGACCTGAACGACTACTCGGTGCCGCACACCCACGTGCGGCGCACGCTGGCGGTGCTGGCCGACGAGCACACGGTGCGCATCCTCGACGGCGCCGCCGAGCTGGCGCGGCACGGCCGCTGCTGGGATCGCGGCCAGCAGATCGAGGATCCGGCCCACCTGCAACGGCTGCTCGAGCACAAGCGCGCGGCCCGCGCCCACCGCGGCTTGGACCGCCTGGCGCAGGCCGCCCCGGCGGCGGCCACCCTGCTCGAGCGCGCCGCTGCGCGGGGCGACAACCTGGGCTCGATCACGGCCGCGCTGCTGCGGCTGCTGCAGCGCTACGGCGCGGCGGCGCTGCAAGCGGCCGTCGTCGAGGCACTGCAGCGCGACGTGCCGCACCCCAACGCCGTGCGGCTGGCGCTGGAGCGCGCACGGCAGGACAGCGGCCAGCCGCCGCCGGTGGCGCTGGTGTTGCCCGAACACGTCGCGCGGCGCGACGCGCCGGTGCGCCCGCATGACCTGGGTTCGTACGACCGCCGGCCCGATGGCTCGCCCGACGGCCAGCCCGATCAACTACCCGATCCCCTGGAGGCCCCCGATGACTGAAGCCGTCCCCACGCATGCCGAGCTGCGCGAGCACGCCGCAGCGCTGCGCCTGCACGGCCTGCAGGCCCACTGGGCTGAAGCGATGGGCCATCCCGAGCAGGCACGCTGGGTGGCGCAGCTGCTGTCCTGGGAGGCCGCCGAGCGCGGCCGGCGCAGCCTGGAGCGGCGGCTGCGTGCGGCGCACATCGGGCGCTTCAAGCCGCTGGCGGACTTCGACTGGGCCTGGCCCAGAAGCATCGATCGCGGCGCCGTGGAGGAGCTGATGACGCTTCAGTTCCTGAAGGACGCCAGCAACGCCGTGCTGGTCGGCCCCAACGGGGTGGGCAAGACGATGTGCGCGTGCAACCTCGGCTACCAGGCGGTGCTGGCCGGGCACACGGCGCTGTTCGTCACGGCAGGCAACCTGCTGGGCGAGCTGGCTGCGCTGGACAGCGATTCGGCCCTGCGCAGGAGGCTGCGCCAGTACGCTGCGCCGGACCTGCTGATCATCGACGAGGTAGGCTACCTGTCGTACTCGAACCGGCACGCCGATCTGCTGTTCGAGCTGGTCAGCCGGCGCTACCAGCACAAGAGCACGGTCGTGACGACCAACCGCGCCTTCGCCGAGTGGGGCGAGGTCTTCCCCAACGCGGCCTGCGTGGTCTCGCTGATCGACCGGCTGATGCACCGCGCCGAGGTCGTGCGCATCGACGGCGCGTCGTACCGCGCCAAGGAGGCCGACGAGCGCCAAGCGCTGCGCAAGGCCGAGCGCGCGGCCAAGGCGCCCGCCTCACGACCGCGCAAGGCGGCTCGATGAGTGCGCCGCCGTCCTCAGCGCCGCCGACATCGACGGCGGCGGTACTCATCCCGCGGCACTGGACGCCCGAGCAAGCCCTGGCGGTCTTCGAGTGCTTGCAGGCGCTGCGCCAAGCGCTGTGGTCCGCGTACGGCCCTCAGGTGCAGCAGGCCTGGCGCGACCAGCTCGTGCCTGATGCCTCGCCCCCCGAGTTCGATCCCGACGAGCCGTTCTGAACCGACGTCCCGAAGAACACCCGCAACAAGCAGATGGCCCCTCGCGGGGCCATCTGCACTTCACCTTGCCTTCGCCCGTCACAAAACCGCCGCCTCGCCAGCGAATAGACGCGGATTTACATCGGCGTCAACAGGATGTCGTACTCGACCATCTTTTCGTAGATGGGGTACCAGCTGCGGTCGGTCAGCGGCGGGCTGGTCCAGTGGCCGCCCGAAGGGTCGGGGTTGAGGTTGATGCCCACGTTGCCGAACTGCTCGACGCACTTGACCAGCTCGGGGATGCAGGTGGCGGGGTCCACTCCGGGCGACTGCGGCAGCATCGCGACCGGAATGAAGTAGTCAGGAAAGAGCTGGGAGACGCGATGGCACAGCTCGTTGCAGATGGCCGCCCAGGTGCTTGACGTCTGAAAGTCGCCGATGTGGTGCGCCATGAACGACGCGCGCGGGCTGAACAGCGTGAGATCCAAGCCGCGCTCCTTCATCAGGCGCAGCTGGTTGCTCTCGATGGTTTCGCGGATGTCGTCGTCGCTGATTTTCAGTTCTGACACCTTGGGCTGCCGGCTCGGATCTTCGAGTGCCGCGATCTGGCGGTTGCGCCACTCGCCGAGCGCGGCAGGCGCGGTGGTGTAGTGGCCGTGAACGTCGATGATCATGAAAATCTCCTGTTCGAAAAATCGGAAGAATCCGGCGGGCCCATTCAGCGAGCCCACCTCTTTCCGGGACGGTGTCACTCAAGCCGCAGGCTTGGGCGTTGTCGCTTTTTTCATGACCAGCCTGGGCGCCGTCGCTTGCTTTGCAACCAGAGCCGCAGCAGCGATCAGGCCGGGAATCGCGACCACGGTGAAGATCTGGCTGAAGCTCAGACTGCGCGAAGCCAGCTCGGCCACCAGAAACGAACCTGCAATGCCGCCAAAACGGCCCACACCCAGCATCCAGGCGACACCCGTGGCACGGCCGCTGGTGGGATAGAAGGCGGCTGCAAGCGCGGGCATGGAAGACTGTGCGGTATTCATGAGCGTACCGGCAACAAAAACGGAAGCCACCAGCCAGCCCAGGTTGGCACTCGCCTGGCCGATCCACCAGATAGACGCTGCGGTCAGCACATAGCCCACGGCGATGATGCGGTCGGCATTGAAGCGATCCATGAGCCAGCCGAAGAACACGGCGCCCACGCCCCCCAGCGGAAACAGCGCCGCCACCAATGTCGCCACCTTGGGATCGAGCCCGGTCTCCTTGAAAAGAACCGGCATCCAGTTGATCAGTGCGTAGAAGATGACCAACCCCATGAAATACGCGATCCACAGCATGATCGTGCCGACGCCGTACTGCTTGGACAGTACAACGCCGATGCCGCTCTTGCCTTGCACGTCGACCTTGTTCTCGGTCATCACGAACTGCTGCACATGTTGCACGGCAGCGCCGGCAATGCGCGTCAGCGGCTTGCGGATGCGATCGGCTGAATAGCCCTTGGCCACCATGTAGCGCACGGATTCGGGCAGCAGCCATACCAACAGCACCACCAGCACCAGCGGGGCAATGCCGCCCAGGTGCAGCACGCTGCGCCAGCCCAGGTGCGGAATCATCCATGCAGCCAGAAAGCCGCCGAAGGCCGCGCCCAATGGGAAACCGCAGAACATCGCGTTCGTGATGGTGGAGCGGCGGCTGTCGGGACAGTACTCGCTCATCATCGTCACGGCATTGGGCATGGCGGCACCCAGCCCCAAGCCGGTCACGAAGCGCCACGCGGTCAGGCTGTGCAAGTCATGGGCGTAGCCCGAGATCAGGCAGGCGATGGCAAACACCAACACGGAAGTCACCAGCACGGCCTTGCGACCGAACCTGTCGGCCAGGGGGCCTGAGCTCATGGCGCCACCGGCCAGCCCGAACAGCGCAGCACTCAGCACCGGCCCCAGATCAGCCTTGGCCACACCCCACTCGGCCATCAGCGACGGAGCGATATAGCCGATGGCTGCCGTGTCGAAGCCGTCGAGCAGGACGATAAAAAAACACAGGGTGAAAATCACCCATTGGTAGCCCGAGAACGGGTGCTCGTTGAGCACGGTCTGCACGTTGGTGGGTGCATTGCTGCCTGTCATGGTTTGTCTCCTGTCAAGAATTCCTGGTCAACGAATGCCGTCGCCTCGAATGGGCGCCATGCCCTGGCGCCGCTTGGCGTCGGCCGCCTCGGGTGAGGCCATGAAGGCGAGTACGCGGCGCGCGGCGCCGGCGTTCGGGGTGCCCTGCACCACAGCGGCGCCAAACACCGTGTCGATGGCAATGGCCGGCGGCAAGGGGCCGGCGATGCGGATGCCCGGCACATGGATGAGTTCGGCCAGCTGCTGGAAGCCCAGCGCCACCTGGCCCCGCGCGACCAGCGCCCCCACAGGCACGCCGGGCTGCGCCTGCACGGTGCGCGCCGCGATCTGCTCGGCAATGCCCCAGCGCGCGAATAGCGCCTGCAGCGCCACGCCGCTGGGCCCCGTCGAGTAACCAATGCTGGGCGCCGCCAGCACCGCGGCGCGCACGGCCTCTTCCGAGGAGATGTCCGGCAGCGCAGCACCCGCGGGTACGGCCACCGCCGTGGCCGAGCGCATCAGCGGCAGCACGCTGCCTGCCGCCACGCGGCCTGCAGCCTGCAGCTTGGCCAGGGCGTCGGACGCCAGAAACACCAGGTCGAAAGACTCTTGCCCCGCCTGCACGCGCCGCGCCGCATCCACGCCACCCACCGACTCGATGGAAACCGGCTCGCCGCCGCGGGCCTGCCAATCAGCCGCCAGTTCGGCCAGGGCCTGGCGCGTGGCCATGGAGGAAATGCCGTGGAGAAGGGGTTGCATGGCTTGTCTCGTGCCTGTTGATATCGATCTGGGCACGATTGTGGGCAGGCGCCTCCCGCCGAGGTAGCCCAGGCAGGGCGCTAGCAGCTATGCCGCATCGGCATGAACGGCGCGCCCCGCTCTGCGGCCCAGGAAAATCTCGAGCGCCACCCGATTTGCCGGCAGTGCACGCGACGCCGCCCGCTTCATCGCCCCTCAGGGCCGAGGTCGGTCGGCGTTGCAGCGCGTCGCCCTGCCGCTGCAGCATCCGGCCGCCCCATCAGCGCGAACCTACCCCCAGCAGCCGGGCCGAGCCGCGAAGGCTCCTGCCGAAGCTGCCTCCTCGTCCGGCCCGCATGGGTTCACTCTGAACACCGGCACGCGCGGCGATGTGGTGCGCAGTCTGCGACGGGACTGGTGGATGCGCGTCGACGAACTGGGCGTCAATGTGTTCGGGGTGCCTGCGGCGACCGTGCAGGGGCGCAAGAGGTCGCGGCTTCTGGTCTGCAGCGGCGTGGCGCAGTCGGTCGTCGACTCCGTGCACAGCGAGCACGACGAGTTCGTGTTCGTCGATCGTCGGCCGAAGCAGGACGGCGCAGCCAGGCGCGGCCCGCACCCGGTCGAGACGATGAACAACACGGCTTGGCAGCGGGTGCGGCGCGAAGCCGGCCGGGGTGGCCTACACCTCCACGACCTGCGGCACACCGCCGGCATGCGCTTGCGGGATCAGGGAAGACACCGGCCTTTGGCACGAGAGCCCGGCGACGTTGAAGCTCGCAGCACAGGCGGCGCGGCGCGGGCCCCGCAGGCGTCCCGCAGGAGCCCGCAAGAGTCCCGCAGCAAACGGCAGCGGCCCAGACGCTCGCGCGTCTGGGCCGCTGATTCAGAAGGAAAAACTGGCGCGGCTGGCAGGAATCGAACCCACGACCCCTTGGTTCGTAGCCAAGTACTCTATCCAGCTGAGCTACAGCCGCGAAGCGCGAAATTATATCAGTCGATGCGCGCCGCGGCCCAGGCGCAGGCGTTGGCGCGCTCGGTGTCGCCTTCCTGTTCGGCCAGTTGCGCCAGTGCGCGCCAGGAGCGCCGCCGCGGCAGCGCGGGCAGCGTCTGGGCCTGCGCCGCCTGCTCCAGCGGCCGCCGCGCCTTGCCCCACAACTGACGCTCGACCAGCGCCGCACCCACCGCCGCCGCCACCGCCGGATCGTTCGGCAGCGCAGCGGCCGCGGCGTCGAGCGGCGCCAGCCAGTCCGAGCCGATGCCTTCACGGCACTCCAGCAGCGCGAGCGCGACCGCGCGGCGCTCGTCGGGCGCCAATTGCGCGATCTGGTCCCAGTACGGGCGCAGCCACTCGCGGCCGTCGGCCGGCACGCCGAAGCCGGCGGCCCGGATCGCCGCACGCGCGGCGACGGCCGCATCGCGGCGATCGGCCGCATCGAGCTGCTGCCAGGTGCGGCGCAGCGTGTCGGCGTCGCGCGCCGCCTCCAGTGCCTCCAGCGCCAGCGTGCGCAGCAGGCTCTTGGCCGCCTCCGGCGAGAAGGCCTGGTGCTTGGCCAGCAGCCGCGCCGTCTGCAGCGCCGCCAGCGGTTGCTGCGTCAGGCGCTGCGCCAGCAGCCGCAGCCGCAGCGCCTGGGTACGCCGGGCGACGCCGCCGGGCAGTTCGCCGAGTTGTGCGATCGCGCCGGCGGCGTCGCGATCGTCGATCGCCCATTCGGCCGCCAGCAGCCGCACGCCTTCGTCGATCGGCCGCGCCGCCGAGCCGCGGCGCAGCAGGCCGGCCATCTGCTGCATCAGCTCGTCGCGCCTGGGCCGGTCCTGCAGGCGGTGCAGGCTGGCCGCCGCGAGCAGGTGCGCGAGCAGCCGGAATTCGGCGTCGGCCCGCAGCGCCTCGGTCTCGTCCTGGATCTCCAGCGCGCGCTGCGCCGCGCGGTGCGCGCGGCTGTAGCGCGCGGCAAAGTACTCGGCGAAACCCTCGCGCAGCCGCGCCTGCGCCGCGCGCTCGTTGCGCAGCTGGCGCCATTCGTGCGCGCGCTGCGGCAGGCTGAGCAGGCGCGCGATCGAGCGCGCCGCCAGCATCAGCAGCGCGCAGGCCAGCAGCACCAGCACGACGAACAGGTTCAGCGACAGGTCGGTACGCCAGTGGCCGAAATACAGGCTCACGAGGCCGTCGTTGCGGCCCAGCGTCATCGCCGCGACCACTGCCGCCACGAACAGCAGCACGAGCCAGATGATGCTGCGCATCGCCGTGCCCCGCCTTGCGTCTCGCGCTAGCGGCCGCCGGTCACGGCCGCGATCGCCGCCAGCGTCGCGTCCGGGCGCGGCACGTCGAGCTGCCGGGCTTCGCCGCTGATCTGGCGCAGCGCATCGCCCGCTGCGGCGACCCGCTTGGAGTTGCGGTCGAAGTAGCGGTCGAGCGCGGCCTGCGCGTCGTGCAGGTCGGCCTGCGCGGTGTCGAACTGCCGGCTCATCAGCGCCAGCCGCGCATTCAGCAGGCGCAGCTTCAGGTTCTCGCGCAGGAACCAGGCCTGCTCGGGCGCGATCAGCATCGCCTCGGGATGCTCGATCGGCGTCACCCGGATCAGGCTGCGCGCCTCGCTCCAGATGCGCCCGGCAACGGCATCCCAGCCCGCCGCGACCGACTGCCGCAGCCCCGCCCAGGTGCCGGCGGGCGCCGAAGCAGCGGCGGCCGGCGCAGCCGGCTCCGGCGCCGGCTGTGCGGGCAGCGATGCCCCCCTGCGCCGCTCGGCGGCAGCCAGCAGCGGCAATTCGTCGACCGTGCGCACCACTTCGTCGATGCGCATCACCAGCGTCGCCAGGTCCACGCGGCCGGCGGCGCGCACGCGCTCGATGTCCTGCGCCAGCGCGCGGCGCACGCCTTGCAGCCGCGGCTGGTCCTGCCGCGCCAGGCGCTCGTCGGCGTGGCGCAGCGTGTGCAGCAGCGGCTCCACGCTGCCGGTGATCGCCGCCTGCTGCACCGCGACCCGGATCGCCGCGTCGACGTCGGCCAGCAGGTTCTCGTCCTGCGACCGCGACATCGTCTGGATCAGCGCCTCGAGCTGCGTGCGCTGCACGCTGACTTCGGCGACGCGCGCTTCCAGCAGCGCCACCTTGGCGGCCGATTCGCGCGCCGCTTCCTGCGCCTGCTTGGCCAGCAGCTGCGCTTCGGCAGACTGCTCCGCGCTGTCCTGCTGGCGCTTGACGAGCTGCTGCTCGAGCCCCTTGACGCGCTGCTGCGTGTTCCACGCGTAGACCACTGCGCCCGCCGACAGCACCGCCAGCAGCAGCGCACCGGCCACGATCCAGCGTGTCGGCAGCAGGTGCGCATCCGAGGCGCCGTGCCTGGGCTGGAGGGCGGGCGCGGGGCTGGAATCGGTCACGACGGCGCCGATTGTAGTGAGCGCACCTGCGCGATCAGTTCGGGCAACAGCACCGGCGCATCGAGCACGCGGCCGAATCCCAGGCGGCGCGCGGCGGCGGCGATGCGCGGGTGCGTGGCCAGCGCGGTCGCGGCCGACCAGTCGGCAGCGGGCGCCAGCACGCCCAGGTTGGCGGCCGCCTCGGCGCTGCTGAACAGCCAGGCGCAGCCGCGCGGCTCGGCACACGCCTGCGCCAGCAGCGCCCGCCCGGCCGCGTCGAGCTGCGGCAGCCGGCGCGCATAGGCGGCGACGAAGCGCACCGTCGCCCCGGCAGCGCGCATCTGCGCGGCGAGCCAGTCGCGCCCTTGTTCGCCGCGCACCACCAGCACCTGCCGTCCGGCCCAGTCGCGCAGCCGCAACTGCTGCCACAGGGCCTCGGTCTCGAAGGGCGGCACGGCCGGCGCGTCGATCGCTGCGGCCGGCACCCCCGCGGCGTGCAGCGCCGCCGTCGTGCCCGGGCCGGTGGCACCGGCGCGTACGGCCGCGGGCCAGCGCACGCCTGCCGGCTGCGCGGCGAAGAAGCGTTCGACCGCATTGGCGCTGACGAACATCACCAGCGCCCGGTCGCCGATCGCGTGCCACGCGGCCGCCACCGGCGCCGGGTCGGCCGGCGGCGCGATCTCGATCAGCGGCAGCGCGACCGCGTCGATGCCGGCCGCGCGCAGCCGCTCGACCTGCGGCAGCGCCTGCGCGCGCGGGCGGGTGACGATGCAGCGCATGTGCGGCGCGCCCCGCGGCTCAGGCGTTGCGAAGCGCTTGCGCAGCGAGCAGGTAGCCGTCACGGTCGGCAGCACGCAGCGCGGCGGCCACGCCTTCGCCCAGCGCCTGCGCGGCCGCGTCGTCGACCACCGCCGCCTGCCGGCGCGCGCGCAGCACCGGGCGGCCCGGTTCGAGCGGATGGCCGAGCATCGCATCGACCTGCAGCTGCGCGCCCTGCCACACCGCGTGCGCGGCCAGCGGCATGCTGCAGCTGCCGCCGAGCGCGCGCGACACGGCGCGTTCGGCCGTCGTGGCCAGCCAGGTCGGCCGGTGCGACAGCGGCGCCAGCTGCGCGCCGAGCGCCGCCGCATCGGCGCGCCATTCGAGCCCGAGCGCCCCCTGCCCGGCCGCGGGCGTCATCTCGCCGGGGTCGAAGCACATCCGGATCCGCCCGCCCAGCCCGAGGCGCACCAGGCCGGCAGCGGCCAGCACGATCGCGTCGTAGGTGCCTGCATCGAGCTTGCGCAGCCGCGTGTCGAGGTTGCCGCGCAACGACTCGATGCGCAGGTCGGGCCGCAGGCTCAGCAGCTGCGCCGCGCGGCGCAGGCTCGAGGTGCCGACGCAAGCACCCCGGGGCAGCGCGTCGAGCCGCTCGAAGCGCGGGCTGACGAAGGCGTCGCGCGCGTCCTCGCGCTCGAGCACCGCGCCGAGCACGAAGCCCGCGGGCAGCTCCATCGGCACGTCCTTCAGCGAATGCACCGCGAGCTGCGCGCGGCCGTCTTCGAGCGCCGCTTCCAGCTCCTTGACGAACAGGCCCTTGCCGCCGACCTTGGACAGCGCGCGGTCCAGGATCTGGTCGCCGCGCGTCGTCATGCCCAGCAGTTCGGCCGCGAGCCCCAGGCGCGTCTGCAGCAGGCCGCGCACATGTTCGGCCTGCCACAGCGCCAGGCGGCTTTCGCGCGTGGCGATGACGACGGCGGCATTGCCGGCAGTGCGGGCGGGAGCTTCGGCTCTTTCGGACATGGCGCGTCGATTATCGCCAGCCCCCGGGCCGCACCCGGTTGTTACGATGCCGCCGGCAAGGAGGCGCGACGCGATGAACGACACCCCGACCCGCAGCCGGCCCGCGCCGCCGCGGCGCGCCGCGCAGGACGCCGCCGCCAAGAACCGGCCGCTGGTCGAGGACATCCGGCTGCTCGGCCGCATCCTGGGCGAGGTCATCCGCGAGCAGGAGGGCCGCGCCGCCTACGAGCTGATCGAGCGCGTGCGCCGGCTGTCGGTGGCCTACCGGCTCAAGCGCGACACCGGCGCCGGGCGCCAGCTCGACCGGCTGCTGAAGAACCTGTCGGCCGACCAGACGGTCAGCGTGATCCGCGCGTTCAGCTACTTCTCGCACCTGGCCAACCTCGCCGAGGACCGCCACCACGTGCGCCGCCGGCTGCACCACGAGCGCCTGGGCCACCGCCAGGAAGGCTCGCTCGCGTTCTGCCTGGACAAGCTGCACAAGGCCGGCCACCGCGCCGCCGACATCGCCGTGGTGCTGCAGCACGCGTACATCTCGCCGGTGTTGACCGCGCACCCCACCGAGGTGCAGCGCCAGAGCATCCTCGACGCCGAGCGCGCGATCGCCGGCTTCATCGCCGAACGCGACGCGCTGCACGCGCAAGCCGAGCTGCAGGCCAACGAGGAGGCGATCCGCGCCCGCATCACCCAGCTGTGGCAGACGCGCATGCTGCGCACCGCGAAGCTGAGCGTCGCCGACGAGATCGAGAACGCGCTCAGCTATTACCCGGGCACCTTCCTGCCGCAGATCCCGAAGCTGTACCGCGAGCTGGAACAGGCGCTCGGCGGCGAGCCGCTGCCGGCCTTCCTGCGCATGGGCCACTGGATCGGCGGCGACCGCGACGGCAACCCCAACGTCGGCGCCGACACGCTGCGGCGCGCGCTCGCGCGCCAGGCCGAAGTCGCGATGCGGCACTACCTGGGCGAGGTGCACCGCCTGGGCGCCGAGCTGTCGATGTCGGCGATGCTCGCGCCGCCGAGCGCCGAGCTGCTGGCGCTGGCCGCGGCGTCGGCCGACACCAGCGAGCACCGCAGCGACGAGCCCTACCGGCGCGCGCTGATCGGCGTCTATGCGCGGCTGGCGGCGACGCTGCGCGCGCTCAGCGGCGCCGAAGCGCTGCCGCAGCCGGTGGCACCGCAGCCGCCGTACCCCGATGCGGCCGCCTTCGCCGCCGACCTGGGCGTGATCGAGGCGTCGCTGCGCGCGCAGCACGCGGCCGCGCTGGTCGCGCCCCGGCTCGCGCCGCTGCAGCGCGCGGTGCAGGTCTTCGGCCTGCACCTGGCCACCGTCGACCTGCGCCAGAGCTCCGACCAGCACGAGGCGGTGGTCGCCGAGCTGCTGCGCGTGGCGCGCGTCGAGCCCGACTACGGCGCGCTCGACGAATTCGAGCGCCGCACGCGCCTGCTCGAGCTGCTGAACGACGCGCGGCCGCTGCGCGTGCGCGGCGCCGGCTACACGCCGCTGCTGCGGCGCGAGCTGGCGGTGTTCGAGACCGCCGCCGAGATGCGCCGGCGCTACGGCGCGCAGGCGCTGCGCCACTACGTGATCAGCCACACCGAGGACGTGAGCGACCTGCTCGAGGTGCTGCTGCTGCAAAAGGAATGCGGCCTGCTGCAGGGCACGCTCGACGACGCGGCGCGCGCCGAGCTGATCGTGGTGCCGCTGTTCGAGACCATCGACGACCTGCGCCACGCGCCGCGCATCATGCGCGAGTTCTACGCGCTGCCCGGCGTGCTGCCGCTGCTGCTGCGCGGCGGCGCCGAGCAGGACGTGATGCTCGGCTACAGCGACAGCAACAAGGACGGCGGCGTGTTCACCAGCAACTGGGAGCTGTACCGCGCCGAGACCGCGCTGGTCGAGCTGTTCGAGCCACTGAAACAGGCGCACGGCCTGCGGCTGCGGCTGTTCCACGGGCGCGGCGGCACGGTGGGCCGCGGCGGCGGGCCCAGCTACCAGGCGATCCTGGCGCAGCCGCCGGGCACGGTGAACGGCCAGATCCGGCTGACCGAGCAGGGCGAAGTCATCGGCTCGAAGTACGCGAACCCCGAGATCGGCCGGCGCAACCTCGAGACCCTGGTCGCCGCCACGCTCGAGGCCACGCTGCTGCGGCCGACGAAGGCTGCGCCCAAGGCCTTCCTGGAGGCGGCCGACGCGATCAGCCGCGCCAGCTGCGCCGCCTACCGCCGGCTGGTGTACGAGACGCCGGGCTTCACCGACTACTTCTTCGCGGCCACGCCGATCCGCGAGATCGCCGAGCTGAACATCGGCTCGCGCCCGGCGTCGCGCGGCGCGTCGCGCTCGATCGAGGATCTGCGCGCGATCCCCTGGGGCTTCAGCTGGGGCCAGTGCCGGATGGCGCTGCCCGGCTGGTGCGGCTTCGGCGGCGGCATCGAGGCCTTCCTCGGCACCGGCGCGGGCCGCGACGAGCGCCTGGCGCTGCTGCAGCGCATGCACCGGCAGTGGCCGTTCCTGCGCACGCTGCTGTCCAACCTGGACATGGTGCTGGCCAAGAGCGACCTGGCGATCGCCGAGCGCTATGCCGAGCTGGTGGAAGACCGGCGCGCGGGCCGGCGCATCTTCGGCCTGATCCGCGCCGAGTGGCAGCGCGCCAACGACGCACTCGCGCTGATCACCGGCGAGCCGGCGCGGCTCGCGTCGAACCCGTCGCTGGCGCGCTCGATCGAGCACCGCTTCCCGTACCTGGACCCGCTGAACCACCTGCAGGTCGAGCTGATGCGCCGCCACCGCCGCCTCGGCGCCGATGCGGCGGCCGAAGACCCGAGCGCGCAGCGCGTGCGCCGCGGCATCCACCTGTCGATCAACGGCATCGCCGCCGGGTTGCGCAACACCGGCTGACGTGCGGGCCGTCGGCCGCGCGCGCAGCCGAGCGCATCGCGCGGCGCATCAGCGAGATCACTGGCGGGCCGCCCGCCGCGCGCGCGGGCTTCAGCCGCGCAGCGCGTCGCGCACCGCCGGCAGCTGGCGGCGCGACACCGCGAGCCACTCGTCCACCGGCGCCACGCGCACCGCCCAGCCGTCGCCGCCTTCGACCGCGCGGCGCTCGAGCGCGCGCACCGCCGCCTTGGCCACCAGCGCGTTGCGGTGGATGCGCACGAAGCCGTCGCCCAGCCGCTGCTCGAGTTCGGCCAGCGGATCGTCGAGCACGTACGCATGGGTCGCGGTGCGCAGCGTCACGTACTTCAGCTCGGCCTTCAGGTACAGCACCTCGCCGCGCGGCACGCGCAGCACGCGGCCGCGGTCGCTGACCACGATCACCGGCGCGCCGGGCGGCGCCGCCTCGGCCGGCCGCAGCCGCTGCGCGAGCCGGCGCAGCGCGGTGCGCAGCCGCTCGCGCGCGACCGGCTTGCTCAGGTAGTCCAGCGCCTCGAGTTCGAAGGCGCGCAGCGCGTGCTCGGCATGCGCGGTCACGAAGATCACCGCCGGCGGCTTCGGCAGGCCGCGCAGCGCGGCGGCCAGCTTCAGGCCGTCGCGGCCCGGCAGGCCGATGTCCAGCAGCACGCCGTCGAAGGCGCGCGTGCGCAGCAGCGCCAGCGCGACGTCGGCATCGCCCGCCTCGCCGGCTGCCGCCGCGGCCGGCTCGTCGATCTCGCGCAGCAGCGCGGCCAGCCGCAGGCGCGCCAGCGGTTCGTCGTCGACGATCAGCAGCTGCAGCGGCGCGTGCGGCATGGCGTCACAGCGGCACGATCACGCGCACGCGAAACAACCCGTCCTCGCGCCAGGCGTCGCACTGGCCGGCGACGTCGTGCAGCAGCCGCAGCCGCTCGCGCACGTTGTGCAGCGCGATGCCGTGGCCGGGACGCGAAGGTTCCTCGGGCACGGTGTTGCTGACCAGCACCACCGCCTGGCCGCGGCGCGCCGCCGCCTGCACCCAGATGTGGCCGCCGCCGACCGCCGGCTCGATGCCGTGGCGCACCGCGTTCTCGACCAGCGGCTGCAGCACCAGCGGCGGCACGCGCGCGGCGCCGACGTGCTCGTCGATGTCCCAGTGCAGCTGCAGCCGCGCGCCGCAGCGCAGCTGCTCGATCGCCAGGTAGCGCTGGGCCAGCTCGATCTCTTCGTCCAGCGCCACCGAAGCGCCCGGCTCGGCCAGCGCCACGCGGAACAGTTGCGCCAGGTCTTCCAGCACGCCTTCGGCGCGCGCCGGGTCCACGCGCACCAGCGCCGCGGCGGTGTTGAGCGTGTTGAACAGGAAGTGCGGCCGGATGCGCGACTGCAGCTCGGCCAGCCGCACGCCCGCATCGACCGGCTGCCACAGCCGCGCCCGCTGGTCGAGCCAGGCCCACACCAGCCCGGCCAGCGCGGCACCGGCGGCGGCGACACCGGCCAGCCGCACGCCGTTGGCCGCCCCGCCCAGCCCGGCCCATTGCAAGGCGCCGAAGGCCAGCAGCGCGACGGCCGCGCCCAGGCCCATCAGCCAGGCCGCGCGCGCGCCGTCGCCCAGCCGCGCCAGCGGCGCGCGCGCCGCGCACGCCGCCACCAGCCAGACGATGCTGCCGGCGATGCCGGCGTACATCGCCGCCGCCAGCCGCGCCGGCCAGTCGCCCGCGCCGCCGGCCGTGGCGAGCACGCCGATCGCCAGCGCCGCCTGCACCAGCAGCACCACGCGCAGCGCCAGCAGCGGCGCGCACAGCTCGAGCGCGGCACGCGGGCGCATGCCGGCGGCCGGCTGCGCGCCGGGCGTCGGGTCCGGACGGCCGGGGGCGACGCCGCTGTCGTCCAGTTCGGCCGGCCGGGTCTGCGCCGGCCACAGGCTGGCGGGCGCGGCCGGCGCGGCGCCGCCGGGTTGCGCGTCGGGGGTTTCGGAACCGGGATTGCGCCGCATGCGCCGCCGATAATACGGACTACCCCTTTGCGACCCTTGCCGCCTCGCAACGCGGCGCACCCAGCCGATGGCCACCAATCCCCTCGACAACAAGGCCCAGGCCTGGTCGGCGCTGTTCAGCGAGCCGATGAGCGAACTGGTTCAGCGCTACACCGCCAGCGTCGGCTTCGACCGGCGGCTGTGGCGCGCCGACATCGACGGCAGCCTCGCGCACGCCGAGATGCTGGCCGCGCAGCAGATCATCGGCGCGCAGGACCTGGCCGACATCCGCCGCGGCCTCGCCCAGATCGCGCAGGAGATCGAATCGGGCGCCTTCGACTGGAAGCTCGAGCTCGAGGACGTGCACCTGAACATCGAGGCGCGGCTCACCGCATTGGTCGGCGACGCGGGCAAGCGGCTGCACACCGGCCGCAGCCGCAACGACCAGGTGGCCACCGACGTGCGCCTGTGGCTGCGCACCGAGATCGACGGCCTGCAGCAGCTGCTGGCCGGGCTGCAGCGCGCGCTGGTCGAGCTGGCGGCGCAGCACACCGAGACGGTGATGCCCGGCTTCACCCATCTGCAGGTGGCGCAGCCGGTGAGCTTCGCGCACCACCTGCTGGCCTACGTGGAGATGTTCGCGCGCGACGCCGAGCGGCTGGCCGACGTGCGCCGCCGCACCAACCGCCTGCCGCTGGGCGCAGCCGCGCTGGCGGGCACCAGCTGGCCGCTCGACCGCGAGCGCGTCGCGCGTTCGCTCGGCTTCGACGCCATCTGCCGCAACAGCCTGGACGCCGTCAGCGACCGCGACTTCGCGCTCGAGTTCGCGGCCTTCGCGTCGATCTGCATGGTGCACGTGTCGCGCCTGGCCGAGGAGCTGGTGCTGTGGATGAGCCAGGCCTTCGGCTTCATCGACCTGGCCGACCGCTACTGCACCGGCTCGTCGATCATGCCGCAGAAGCGCAACCCCGACGTGGCCGAGCTGGCGCGCGGCAAGACCGGGCGCGTGGTCGGCCACCTGACGGCGCTGCTGGTGCTGATGAAAGGCCAGCCGCTGGCCTACAACAAGGACAACCAGGAGGACAAGGAGCCGCTGTTCGACAGCGTCGACACGCTGCGCGACACGCTGCGCATCCTGGCCGAGATGGTGGGCGGCATCGTCGTCAAGCCCGACGCGATGGAGCGCGCGGCGCGCCGCGGCTACGCCACCGCCACCGATCTGGCCGACTACCTGTCCAAGAGGGGCCTGCCCTTTCGCGACGCGCACGAAGTCGTCGCGCACGCGGTCAAGCTCGCGCTGCGCCAGGGCGTGGACCTGGCCGAGTTGCCGCCGGACGCACTGCAGGCGCTGCACCCGCTGATCGGCGCCGACGCGGCCGAAGCGTTGACGCTGCACGGCTCGATGAACGCGCGCCAGGTGGCCGGCGGCACGGCGCCGGCGCAGGTGCGTGCGCAGATCGAATACCACCGCTCGCGGCTGGGGCCGGCTGCAGCGCCCGGCGCCGCGGCCGCCGGACCGCATCGCGGATGAGCCGGCCGGGCCGCCCGCCGCCTCGAACGCCGCGGCGCGCCGCGCGCCGGCGCGCCCGATGAACGCCGACCTGCTGAAGGTGCTGCTGCTGCTGGCCGCGGCGATCGTGATGTTCGCCGTCAACCGGCCGCGCGCCGACGCGGTGGCGCTGCTGGCGATGACGGCGCTGCCCTTCACCGGCGTGGTCGACGTCGGCGAGGCGATCGCCGGTTTCGCCGATCCGAACATCGTGCTGATCGCCGCGATGTTCGTGATCGGCGAGGCGCTCGCGCGCACCGGCGTCGCGCAGCGCGTCGGCGACTGGCTGGCCACGCACGGCGGCGACCGCCCGTGGCGCCAGCTCGGCTTGCTGATGGCGGCGGTGGGCCTGCTCGGCGCGGTGATGAGCTCCACCGGCGTGGTCGCGATGTTCATTCCGGTCGTGTTGCGCATCTGCGAGCGCAGCCGGGTCGCGCCCGGCCGGCTGATGATGCCGATGGCCTATGCGGCGCTGATCAGCGGCATGATGACGCTGGTGGCGACCTCGTCGAACCTGGTGATCAACCAGGAGTTGATCCGGCGCGGCTCCGAGGGCTTCGCCTTCTTCGCCTTCACGCCCTTCGGCGTGCCGATCCTGCTGCTGAGCATGCTCTACCTGCACGCCGCGCGGCGCTGGCTGCGCGCCGACGCGCTCGACGAAGGCGTGCTGCCCAGCCGGCCGAAGCTGAAGAAGTGGGTCGGCCGCTACCGGCTGGCCGAGCGCGAGTTCCGCGTGCGCGTGCTGCCGGGCTCGCCGCTGCTGCACCGCCCGATCGAGGACCTCGATTTCGGCGAGCGGTTCGGCATGCGGCTGGTGCTCGTCGAGCGCGGCAGCGGCCGCAACCGCCAGCCGCTGCCGCGCTCGCCGCGGCTGCGGCTGCAGGCCGGCGACGTGCTGCTGCTCGACCTGGACCACCCGGTCGCCGATGCGGCGGCGTTGTGCGCGCAATACCGGCTCGACCCGCTGCCGCTGACCGGCCGCTATTTCGTCGACCGCTCGCGCGACGTCGGCATGGTCGAGGTCGTGCTGCCCGACGACTCGCGCTTTGCCGGCAAGACGGTCGCCGAGGCCGAAGGCCTGGGCCAGGCCGCGCTCGCGGTGGTGGGCGTGCGCCGCGGCAAGACCGTGCGCGAGCCCGTCGATCTGCGCGAGCGCCGGCTCAAGCTGGGCGACACGCTGCTGATGGCCGGCCCATGGCCGGCGATCCGCCGGCTGCAGCAGGACAGCCGCGACGTGCTGGTGCTGAACCTGCCGCACGAGCTCGGCGACCTGCCGCCCGCAGCCGACAAGGCACCCCTGGCGATCCTGACGCTGGGCGTCGTGGTCGCGCTGATGGCCACCGGCATCGTGCCCAACGTGCAGGCGGCGCTGATCGGCTGCCTGATGATGGGGCTGTTCGGCTGCATCGGCCTGGATCAGGGCTACCGCTCGATCCAGCTGAAGAGCCTGCTGATGATCGTCGGCATGATGCCCTTCGCGCTCGCGCTCGAGCGTGCCGGCGGCGTCGACATCGCGGCGCGCGCGCTGGTTGCGCTCAGCGGCGACTCCGGCAACCGCACCATCCTGGCGCTGCTGTTCGGCGTGACCATCGTCCTGGGCCTGTTCATCGTCAACACGGCCAACGCGGTGCTGATGATCCCGGTTGCGCTGGCAGTGGCCGACGAGCTGCACGCGTCGCCCTACCCCTTCGCGATGACGGTCGCGCTGGCAGCGTCGGCCGCCTTCATGACGCCGATCTCGCCGATCAACACGCTGGTGGCGTCGGCCGGCAACTACGGCTTCGCCGACTTCATCCGCATCGGCCTGCCGCTGACGCTGATCGTGCTGGCCGTCACCGTGCTGATGGTGCCTTGGATCCTTCCGCTGTAGCGGTGCCGGCGGCGATCCAGTCCTCCAGCAGCTTGTAGGCGATGGCCAGCAGCACCGGGCCGATGAACAGGCCGATCAGGCCGAAGGCCAGCAGGCCGCCGATCACGCCGGCGAGGATCAGCAGCAGCGGCAGGTCGGCGCCCTTGCGGATCAGCCACGGCCGCAGCACGTTATCCATCGTGACCGGGATCAGCGACCACAGCAGCAGGAAGGTCCCCCAGGCGTGGTCGCCCTTCGAGTACATCCACGCCACCGCCGGCACCAGCACCAGCAGCGGCCCGAGCTGCGCGATGCACAGCAGCAGCATCAGCGCGGTCAGCAGCCCGGCGAAGGGCACGCCGGCGATGGCCAGCCCGATGCCGCCGAGGCTGGCCTGGGCAACGGCCGTGACGCCCACGCCCAGCGCCACCGCGCGGATCGCCTGCCCGCCCAGCGTGACCGCGCCGTCGCCCTGCGGCCCGGCCAGCCGCACCGCGAAGCGCCGCAGCTCGCGCGCCGCGCCCTCGCCGCCGGCCCACATCACCGCGGTGATCGCCGCGGTCAGCAGGAACTGCACGAACGCGAAGCCGAAGCTGCCGGCCTGCGCGACGAACCACTTGGCGATGTCGTCGGCGTAGGGGGCCAGGCGCGTCACCAGGCCGCTTGCCCCCGACGCCAGCGCATCGTTCCACATCGCGGCGATTTCGTCGCCGGCCAGCGGGATGTCGGCAACCCAGGCCGGCGGCGGCGGCAGGCCGCGCCGCGTCAGCGCCGTCGTCTGGGCGATGATGTCGTCGGCATAGGTGACGATCGTGCCGACCGCCAGCGTCAGCGGCGCGACCAGCAGCAGCAGCAGCAGCAGCGTCATCACCGCGACCGCCAGCGAGCGCCGGCCCCACAGCCGCTGCTCGAACCAGCGCATCACCGGCCAGGTGGTGACCGCGATCATCGCCGCCCAGATCGTCGCCGCGATGAACGGCCGCAGCACCCAGAACGCGGCAAAGATCAGCCCGCCGATGAACAGCACGCCGAGCGTGACCCGGGTGAGATCGTTGCGGGGCGAGGTGTCCATCGATGGCCGGGCCGTGGCGGCTGATGCGGGGCCGGCATTGTGCCCGAGCAACTCTGCACGGCACCAGCGCCGGGCGCGCCGTGCACGCGCCGCACGCGCCGGGCCGGTCGCTACACTTGCGCACCGCCGACCGCTTGCATGGCCGCCACCGCGCCGGGCGCATTGCCCTCCCCTGTCCAGGACGCGACCGCTTCAAGCGCAGCGGCCGATGGCGCGCGCCCGGCCGGCGCCGATGGCGAAGGCGCCGAATCCTGGGCCGAGCGGCAGCTCGCGCAGGCGGCCGAGCTGGTGGACATGGTGGCCTGGCGCCACGATCTGCGCCGCGGATGCGTGCACGTGAGCGCTGGGGCATCGGCGATCTTGGGCCTGCCCTCCGACGACGCCTGCATCCCGATCGACGCGTTTCGCGCACGCATCCACCCCGACGACCGGGCGGCATCGCGCGCCAGCTTCGAGCAGGCGCTGGCCGGCAGCGCGCAGGTCGAAATGGAGCTGCGCTTTCGCGACGCCGCCGGCCGCTGGCGGCCGTTCCTGACGCGGCGGCGGCTGCTGCGCGACGCCGCCGGCGCGCCGCTGGCGATGATCGGCGTGGGCATCGACCTGAGCGCGCGCATCGAATCGATGCGCCGGCAGAACCAGCTGATGCGCGAATTCGAGCTGACCGCGCGCGCCGCCGGCATCGGCTACTGGAGCGCGGTCGGCAGCAGCCAGGTGCCGCGCTGGAGTGAGCAGATGTACCGGCTGCACGGCCTGCCGCCCCACGGGCCGGCGCTGTCGATCGGGGCCTGGCTCGAGCGCTTCGTGCACGCGGCCGACCGCTGCGAGGTGCTCGAGCGCATCCGCGCCTGGTTGCGCGCCGGCGACCCCTTCCTCGAGATGGAATTCCAGATCGTGCGCACCGACGGCGCGGTGCGCCGCGTGCTCAGCCACTCGCGCGGCGAGCGCGGCGCCGACGGGCGTGCCGACATCTACGGCGTGCTGCAGGACGTAACCGATCAGCGCGCCGCGCAGGCGGCGCTGCGCGAAGCCGGCGAGCGCGCCGCGCTGGCCGCCCGCGGTGCCGGCATCGGCACCTGGGAGCAGGATCTCGCGACCGGCCGCGTGCATTGGGACGAGCAGATGTGGCGGCTGCGCGGGCTGCAGCCGCAGCCCGAGCCGCCGCCGCTGGCCGAGCGGCTGGCGATCGTGCACCCCGACGACCGCGCGCCGATGCTGGCCGAAGCCGCACGGGCAGCCGACGAAGGCCGCCCCTCGACCGCCGAGTTCCGGGTGCAGTGGCCCGACGGCAGCTGGCACTGGCTGGCGGCGCGTGCCGCGCTGGTGCACGACGACACCGGCCGCGCGCTGCGCCGCTTCGGCGTGAACTGGGACGTCACCGAGGCGCGCAGCGCGCAGCGCGCGCGCGAGCAAGGCGAAGCCGCGTTGCGCGCCAGCGAGGCGAAGTCGCGCTTCCTGTCGCGCATGAGCCACGAGCTGCGCACGCCGCTGAATGCGGTGCTCGGCTTCACCCGGCTGCTGCTGGACGGCGGCGAACGCATCGGCGCCGACACGCGCCGGCGCCACCTGGAGCAGGTGGAGATCGCCGGGCAGCATCTGCTGACGCTGATCGACGACGTGCTCGACCTGTCCAGCGTCGAAGCCGGCGTGCGCATCGCGGTGCAGCCGGCGGCGCTGGCGCCGCTGGTCGAGCAGACGCTGCCGCTGGTGGCCGTGCTCGCGCAGCGGCATGACGTCCGGGTCAGCAGCGGCACGCTCGACTACCGGGTGCAGGCCGATCCGCTGCGCCTGCGCCAGGTGCTGCTGAACCTGCTGAGCAACGCCGTCAAGTACAACCGGCCCGGCGGGCAGGTGCGGATCGACGCACAGGCGTGCGGCGCCCAGGTGGTGATCGCCGTCAGCGACACCGGCCGCGGCATGGACCCGGCCGAGTTGCAGCAGGCTTTCGAGCCCTTCAACCGGCTGGGCCGCGAGACCGAGGGCATCGAAGGCACCGGCATCGGGTTGTCGATCGTGCGCTCGCTGGTCGAACGCATGGGCGGCACGTTGCAGGCCAGCAGCAGCCCCGGCAGCGGCAGCCGCTTCGAGCTGTGGCTGGCGGCCGCCGATGCGCCCGGGCAGCTGCCGTGTGCCCGGCCGCCGGCCGGCGCGCAGGCCCGGCCCTGGGTGCCGCCCGAGCCGGTATCCCGCCGGCTGCGGCGCAGCCGCGCCGGGCCGCCGCGGCTGCTCTACATCGAGGACAACCCGGTCAACGTGGTGCTGGTGCAGGAACTGGCCGCGCGCCGCAGCGGCCTGGACTTCGCCAGCGCGCCCGACGGCGAGGCCGGGCTGCGCCAGGCGATGCTGGCCCCGCCCGACCTGATCCTGCTGGACATGCAGTTGCCCGACGGCGACGGCCACGCGGTGCTGCGCCGGCTGCGCGCCGAGCCGCTGACCACGTCGATCCCGTGCATCGCGCTGTCGGCCAACGCCTTGCCCGAAGACATCGAGCGCGCGCTGCGCGCCGGTTTCGACGACTACTGGACCAAGCCGCTCGACTTCGATCGATTCGACCGGCTGCTCGACCTGCTGCTGAACGCCACGCCGGGCGTCTAGGCGGACACCGGCGCGGGCACCAACTCCGGCACCAACTCCGGCACCAGCCCGCGCTTGCGCAGCAGCGGCTCGACCACCGGCGCGCGGCCGCGGAAGGCGGCATAGGCGGCACCCGGCTCGACGCTGTTGCCGGCGGCATAGATGTGGCGGCGCAGCTTCGCGGCCAGCGCCGGGTCGAAGGGATCGCCGGCTTCGCGGAAAGCCTCGAAGCCGTCGGCGTCGAGCACTTCGGCCCACAGGTACACGTAGTAGCCGGCGGCGTAGCCCGAGCTCGAGAACAGGTGCTGGAAGTGCACCAGCCGGTGGTTCAGCCCCACGCCCGGCGGCAACCCGAGCTGCTGCAGCGTGTGCGCCTCCCAGGCCACCGGGTCGGCCGGCACTTCGGCTGCGGGCAGCGAGTGCACCAGCAGGTCCAGCAGCGCGCTGGCCGCATAGCGCACGGTCTCGAAGCCCTGGTTGAAATGCTGGGCCGCGCGCATGCGCGCGATCAGTTCGTCGGGGATCGGCTCGTCGGTCTGCCAGTGGCGCGCGTGCGCCTTCAGCACCGCCGGCTCGGTCAGCCAATGCTCGAACAGCTGCGACGGCAGCTCGACGAAGTCGCGCAGCACCTCGGTGCCCGCCAGGCGCTCGAAGCGCACGTCGGACAGCATGCCGTGCAGCCCGTGGCCGAACTCGTGGAACAGCGTGCGCGCGTCGTCCAGCGACAGCAGCGCCGGCGCGCCGGGCGCGCCCTTGGCGAAGTTGTTGTTGTTCAGCACCACCGGCAGCGCCGGCCGGCCGTCGGGCTCGTTGCGGCTTTGCTGGCGCAGCGAGCTCATCCACGCGCCGCTGCGCTTGTTGGGCCGCGCGTAGTTGTCCTGCAAGAAGACTGCGACCGTCGCGCCGGCGGCATCCTGCACCTCGTAGGCGCGCACGTCGGGGTGATAGACCGGCAGGTCGGTGCGCGGCACGAAGCGCAGGCCGAACAACCGGCCGGCGCAGTCGAAGGCCGCCTGCACCACGCGCTCCAGCGCGAAGTAGGGCTTGATCTCGGCGTCGTCGAGCGCATAGCGGCGCTGGCGCACCTGCTCGGCCAGGAAGCGCCAGTCCCAGGGCTCGATCGGTGCCTGCGCATCGGCGTCGCCCGTCTCGGCCCGCACCGCCAGCAGCTCGCCGCGCTCGCGCGCCAGCGCCGCCAGCGCACGCGGCCAGACTTCGTCGAGCAGCGCGTGCACCGCGGCGCGGCCGCCGGCCATCGTGTCGACGAGCGCGTAGTCGGCGTAGTTGGCACAGCCGTGCAGCGCCGCCTGCTCGGCACGCAGCGCGAGGATCTCGCGCACGATCGGCCGGTTGTCGTGCGCGCCCGCGTGCTCGCCGCGGCCGGCCCACGCGCGCCACGCCTGCTCGCGCAGGTCGCGCCGCGTGCTGAAGCTCAGGAAGGGCACGATCAGCGAGCGCGCCAGCGTGATCACGCCGCCTTGTGCGGCGCCGCGCTCGGCCGCCGCCTGCCGTGCGGCGGCGCACACGAATTCGGGCAGGCCGGCGAAGTCGGCCGGCGTCGTCAGCGGCAGCCGGAACGCCGCCTCGTCGTGCAGCACGTTCTGCGCGAACGCGGTGTGCAGCTCGGCCAGGCGCTGCATCAGCTGCGCATAGCGCGCGCGCGCGTCGGGCTCGAGCCGGGCGCCGGCGCGCACGAAGTCCAGGTGCACGCGCTCGAGCAGGCGCAACGCTTCGCCGTCCAGCCCGAGACCGGCGCGGCGCGCATGCAGCGCGTCGATCCGCGCGAACAGCGGCTGGTGCATGTAGACGGCGCTGTAGTGCGCGGCCATCGGCGCGGCCAGCTCGCGCTGCACCGCCTGCAGCGCGGGCGAGGTCGCCGACGCGCTCAGGTTGTGGAACACCGCCTCGACGCGCGCCAGCAAGCGCCCGCAGCGGTCGAAGGCGGCGACGGTGTTGTCGAAATCGGGCGCGCGCGCATCGGCCGCGATCGCGTCGAGCTCGGCGCGGTGCACACGCATCGCTTCGTGCAGCGCCGGCGCGAAATGCGCGGGGGTGATCGCCTCGAAGGGCGGCAGGCCGAAGGGTGCGCGCCAGGGGGCGAGCAGCGGGTTGTCGAGCAGGGTGGTGCGCGGGTCCATGGATCGTGGCCTGGAGTGCGGCCGGCATGATGCCACCCGCAGCGCGGCCGCCGGGCTGCGGCGCCGCCAACCGCCTGCCGCCGGTGCGCAATGCGGTGCAGCGCTGCGGGCCCCGCCGATGGCCGCCGCGCGCGGCGGCCGCTGGGCGGCAGGCACCAGCGCCCGCCGGATAATCCCGCCGATGGATGCCACCCACAGCCTGACCCGGATCCTCGCGCAGCGCCGCGCCGACGGCGATGCGCTGCACTTCGACATCAGCGACGACTGGCTGCAGGGCCGCACCTGCTACGGCGGCCTGATCGCCACGCTGGCGGCGCAGGCGATGCGCGAGATCGCCGGCAGCGGCTGGCCGCCCGAGGTGAGCCTGCGCGCGCTGCAGACCAGCTTCGTCGGCCCGGTGAGCCCGGGCGCCGTGCAGGTGCAGGTGCTGCGCCTGCGCCAGGGCCGCCACGTCGCGCAGGTGCAGGCGCTGGTGCAGCAGGGCGGGCAGGTGGCGGCCGCGCTGCTGGGCACCTTCGGCGCCGAGCGGCCGTCGAGCCTGCCGCCGCGCCGCCCCGAGCGGCCGCCGGCGCGGCGCGAGCCGCACGAGCTGCCGGCGCCGCCGCGCGGGTGGCCGGGCGTGCCGGTGTTCCTGCAGCACTTCGACATGCGCTGGGCCGACGGCGCGCCGCCCTTCAGCGGCGGCAGCGGCTGGACCAGCAGCATCCACCTGCGCATCCAGCCGGGCGAGGCCGCCGCGCTTGCGGCCGAGCTGCAGACCGTGCTGCTGGCCGACCTGCCGCCCACGCCGGCGGTCGGCCAGCTGCGCGCGCCCACCGCGAACAGCTCGGTGTCGTGGGCGCTGGAGCTGCGGCCGCCGGCCACGCCGCCGGGCGAAGGCTGGTGGCGCGCCGACTGCGAATCGCTGCTGGCCGAAGGCGGCTACGTCAACCACGCGGCGCGGCTGTGGGCGCCCGACGGCACGCTGGCCGCCTACGGCTATCAGGTCGTCGCGGTGTTCGGCTGAGAGCCGGCGCGGCCCCTGACCGTCCGATGACCAGCACCCGCCGCCAGGCGCTGCACTGGCTAGGCTGCACCGACCCCGACGCCAAGGCGCGCGGCGTGCGCGCGCTCGACCCCGCCGCACCCGTCGATGCGCACGAGGCCATCGCCGAGCCGCCGGGCATCCCCGGCCGGCCGGCGCTGCCGCGGCTGGTCGCGCACACGCAACTGCGCCCGCGCTCGGCATACACGCCGCAGGGGCGTGCCGCGCTGCTGCACGCGCTCGCGCACATCGAGCTGAACGCGATCGACCTGGCGCTGGACATCGTCTGGCGCTTCGCCGGCATGCCCGAGGCCTTCTACCGGCAGTGGCTGGGCGTCGCGCGCGAGGAGGCGCTGCACTTCGAGCTGCTGCGCGACCACCTGGGCACGCTCGGCCGGCGCTACGGCGACTTCGACGCGCACGACGGCCTGTGGCAGATGGCCGAGCGCACGCGCGCCGACCTGCTCGCGCGGCTGGCGCTGGTGCCGCGCACGCTCGAGGCGCGCGGCCTCGATGCGTCGCCCGCCGTCAAGGCCAAGCTGCTGGCCGCGGGCGACCTGCGCGGCGGCGAGATCCTGGACCTGATCCTGCGCGACGAGATCGGCCATGTCGCCGTCGGCAACCACTGGTACCGCCGGCTGTGCGCGCAGCGCGGCCTCGATCCGCTGGCCACGCATGCGGCGCTGGCGGCGCAGCACCAGGCGCCGCGTCCGCGCGGCCCCTTCAACCTGGACGCGCGCCGCGCCGCCGGCTTCGACGACGCCGAGCTGGCGCAGCTGGCGCGGCCCTGAGCCCGGCGCGGCCCAGCGCTGCCGGCGGCACAGGCCCTGCCTGGCTGCCGGCGCCCTGCCCTCGCCCTGCCGGTGCGCTGGCGGCACCCTGCCCATCCACTGCAGCTGCGTTGCCGGTGCGCTGCCGGCGGAATGCCGGTGCGCAATCACAATGCGCACATCCGCAACCGCACCGATGCCCATGAACCTGATCGACCTCGTCGCGCTGCTGGCGCTGCTGCAACTCCTGGTGTTCGGCGCCCTCGTCGGCCAGGCCCGTGTGCGCCATCGCGTCAAGGCGCCGGCGGTGGTCGGCCACGAGATGTTCGAGCGCGCCTATCGCGTGCAGATGAACACGATCGAGCAGATCGTCGTGTTCGTGCCGGCGCTGTACATCGCCGCGCGCTACTGGCCGGCCGCCTGGGTCGCGGCGCTGGGCGCGGTCTACCTGGTCGGGCGGCAGCTGTACCGCCAGGCCTACGTCGCCGCGCCCGACAAGCGCGGGCTCGGCTTCATGCTCGGCCTGGCGCCGACCGTGCTGCTGCTGCTGGGCGGACTGGTCGGCGCGCTGCGCGCCGCGTTCTGAGGTGCCGCCGCCCGCCCGCGCCGGCACGGTGTCGGCCGGCGCCGCCCGCGAGCGCCGCGCGATCCGCGGGGTCGCCGGCTTCGAAGCCGCCAAGGGCCTGCTCGTGCTGCTGACCGGCAGCGGCGTGCTGCTGCTCGCGCATCACGACCTGCACGCGCTCGCCGCGCGCCTGGTCGCGCACCTGCACCTGAACCCGGCGGCGCACATGCCGCTGGTCTTCGTCGAGGCCGCCGGCCGGCTCGGCGACCTGCGGCTGGCGTGGCTCGCGGCCGGCGCCGCCGCCTACAGCGCCGCGCGGCTGCTCGAGGCCTGGGGGCTGTGGCACCAGCGCGCGTGGGCCGAATGGCTGGCCGCCGGCAGCGGCGCGATCTACGTGCCCTTCGAGATCGCCGGCCTGTGGCACCGGCCGGGCGCGCTCGGCGCCGCGCTGCTGCTGCTCAACCTGGCGGTGGTCGCACTGATGCTGATGGCGCTGCAGCGCCGCCGCCGGGGCTGAGAGCTTTCGCGCCTGGCGCAGCGTCAGCCGCGCGGGTGGTGCTGCGCGTGCAGCGCGCGCAGCCGCTCGCGCGCCACGTGGGTGTAGATCGTCGTGGTCGAGATGTCGGCATGGCCGAGCAGCATCTGCACCGCGCGCAGGTCGGCACCGTGGTTCAGCAGGTGGGTGGCGAAGGCGTGGCGCAGCGTGTGCGGGCTCAGCGGCGCGTCGATGCCGGCGCGCAGCGCATGCGCCTTGATCAGCTTCCAGAACATCTGCCGCGTCATCGGCGCGCCGCGCGCGGTGACGAACAGCGCGTCGCTGGTGCGCGCGCCCAGGATCCGCGCGCGCGCGTCGCGCAGGTAGCGGCGGATCCAGTCGTGCGCCTGCGCGCCGAAGGGCACGATGCGCTCCTTCGATCCCTTGCCGGTCACGCGCAGCGCGCCTTCGTCGAGGTTGACGTACACCGTCTTCAGCCCGACCAGTTCGCTCACGCGCAGGCCGCTGGCGTACATCAGCTCGAGCATCGTGCGGTCGCGCAGGCCCAGCGGCACGGCCGTGTCGGGCGCGGCCAGCAGCGCCTCGACCTGCGCCTCGCTCAGGGTCCGCGGCACGCGCAGCGGCATGCGCGCCGGCGCGAGCTTCAGCGTCGGGTCGGCGCCGATCAACTGCTCGCGCAGCGCCCAGCGCGCGAAGCGCTTGAACACCGACAGCCGCCGGTTGGCGGTGGCGGCGCGCGTGGCCGCGTGGCGCGCGGCGGTGTAGGCGAGCAGGTCGATCTCGCGCAGCTCGAGCAGCCCGCGGGCCTGGGTCGCCCGCAGCCATTGCGCCAGCAGCGCGAGGTCGCGCCGGTAGGCCGCCAGCGTGTGCGCGGCCAGACCGTCCTCGATCCACAGCGCGTCGACGAAGCGCGTGATCAGGTCGGCGTCCGGGTGTTCGGCGTCGGGGTGCTCGGCCATCGGCGTGCCGCCGCGCGGGCGGCTTCGGTGCGGCCGGCGGCAGGCGGCGCTGCCGGCGGCCGGCGGCGCTACTCGAGCACCAGCTTCTGCTTGGCCACCACGTCCTTGTAGACGTTGAACTCGGCGGCGATCTGCGCGGCGAATTCCGCCGGCGTGTTGGCCACGATCAGCGAACCGGTGTCCTCGATGCGCTTGCGCACCGCCGGATCCTCGAGCGCCTTGCGCACTGCGGCGTTGACGCGATCGACGATCTCCTTGGGCAGCCCCTTCGGGCCGACGATGCCGTAGTAGGCCATGCGGTTGACCGGCTCCAGGCCCACCTCCTTGAAGGTCGGCACGTTGGGCAGCACCGCGAGCCGCTGCGGCGCGGCCACCACGATCGGGATCAGCCGGCCGTCCTTGATGAAGGGCAGCGCCGACGGCATGTTGTCGAAGATGATCGGCACCTGGCCGGCCACGGTATCGTTCAGCGCCGGGCCGGCGCCGCGGTACGGGATGTGGGTGATGTAGGTGCCCGACAGGTTCTTGAACAGCTCGGTCTGCAGGTGGCCGATGCCGCCGGTGCCCGAACTGGCGTAGCTGAACTTGCCCGGGTTCTTCTTCAGCAGCGCGATGAAACTCTGGTAGTCCTTGGCCGGGAAGCTGGGGTGCACCGCGAGCACGTTGGGCGTGGCGGCGACGTTGATGATCGGCGTGAAGTCGGTCAGCGGGTTGTACGGGATCTTCGGGTTGATCGCCGGGTTGGCGGCGGTGGTCGACACCGTGGCCACGCCCAGTGCGTAGCCGTCGGGCGGCTGCTTGGCGAGATCCTGCGCGCCGATCACGCCGCCGCCGCCGGCCTTGTTCTCGACCAGCACCTGCTGGCCCAGCTCCTTGCCCAGGCCGGGCGCGATCACGCGCGCGATGATGTCGGTGGTGCCGCCGGCGGCGAAGGGCACGATCAGCCGGATCGGCTTGGTGGGCCAGGCCTGGGCGCCGGCCGTGCCGGCGGCGGCCAGGCCGATCATGGCGGCGGCGGTGAAGAGCAGCGGTCTGCGGTTCATCGGGTCTCCGTGGGTCTCGAGGATGGGATCGGGCGGCGCCAGCCGCCGCGGCGTGCGCAAGCATAGCGGCCGGCCGCTGGCACACTCACCGGGTGAATCCCGCGTGGCTGCTGATCCCGGACTTCCTGCTCGTCGCCTGCGGCTTCGCGCTGTGCCGCTTCACGCCACTGCACCGGCCGGTGTGGGACGCGGTCGAGCGGCTGGTGTACTACGTGCTGTTCCCGGTGCTGCTGTTCAACTCGATCCACCGCTCTGCGCTGCAGCCCGGCGCGACGGCCGAGCTGGCCGCCGGCGCCGTGGGGGTGGTGCTCGCCGGCATCGGCCTGGCCTACGCGCTCAAGCGCGTGCCCGGCATCGACGCGCGCCTGCACGCATCGGGCGCGCAGGTCGCGTTCCGTTTCAATTCCTTCTTCGCGCTGGCCACCGCCGAGCGGCTGGCCGGCGTGCAGGGGCTCGCGCTGATCGCGCTGGTGATCGCGCTGGCGGTGCCGCTGTGCAACCTGGGCGCGGTGTGGCCGCTGGCGCGCCACGGCGGCCAGGGCTTCGGCCGCGAGTTGGTGCGCAACCCGCTGATCATCGCCACCGTCGCCGGCCTGGCTGCCAACCTGGCCGGGCTGCCGCTGCCCGAGTTGGTGTCGATCACGCTGCAGCGCATCGGCACGGCGGCACTGCCGTTGGGGCTGATGGCCGCCGGCGCCGGCCTGGGCATCGGCAGCCTGACGCTGGCGCCGCGGCTGAGCGCCGGGCTGCTGGCGATCCGCCATGCGGCGCTGCCGCTGCTGGCGATCGGGCTGGCCTTCGCGCTGCGCCTGCCGACGGTGCAGACGCTGATCCTGGTGTCCTTCGCGGCGATGCCCACCGCGTCGTCGACCTACGTGCTGGCGGCGCGCATGGGCGGGCACGGGCCCTATGTCGCCGGGCTGGTCACGCTGTCGATGCTGCTGAGCATCGTCACGCTGCCGGCGTGGCTGGCGCTGCTGCAGGCGCTGCGGCCGGCGGCCCCTTGAGCGGCTGCAGCGCCCAGTCGATGTGCTCGGCCAGCAGCGCATCGGCACGGCCCAGCCGCGCCTGCAGCGCGGCCGCGATCGCCGCCCGGGCCGCATCGTCGATGCCTGCGCGCAGCGCATTGCCCAGCGCCACCGCCAGGTTGCGCTGCCAACGCGCATGGCCGATGCGGCGGATCGCGCTGCCTTCGGTGCGCTGCAGGAACTGCGCTTCGTCCCAGTCCCACAGCTGCAGCAGCGTGGGCGCGGCGAAGGCGTCGCGCACCTCGAAGTCGGGCAGCGCCGAGCGCTGCGCATACTTGTTCCACGGGCAGGCGAGCTGGCAGTCGTCGCAGCCGTAGATGCGGTTGCCCAGCAGCGGCCGCAGCTCCAGCGGAATCGGCCCGTCGTGCTCGATCGTCAGGTACGAGATGCAGCGGCGCGCATCGACGCGGTACGGCGCGACGATCGCCTGCGTCGGGCAGGCGTCGAGGCAGGCGGTGCAGCTGCCGCAGTGCGGCTGCAGCGGCGGCGTCGGCGGCAAGTCGAGGTCGACGAAGATCTCGCCCAGGAAGAACATCGAGCCGGCGTCGCGCGCCAGCGCCAGCGTGTGCTTGCCGCGCCAGCCCAGGCCGGCGCGCGCGGCGAGCTCGACCTCGAGCACCGGCGCCGAATCGCAGAACACGCGGTGGCCGAAGGGCCCGACGGCCGCGGCGATCCGCTCGGCCAGCCGCTGCAGCCGCGCGCGCAGCACCTTGTGGTAATCGCGGCCGCGCGCATACACCGACACCGCCGCGTCGGCCGGCCGCGCCAGCCGCTGCCATTCATGCGCGCGCCAATCGCCGCCGGCCTGCGCCGGCAGGTAGGCCAGGCGCGCGCCGATCACGCTGACGGTGCCCGGCACCAGCTCGGCCGGCCGCGCACGCTTCAGGCCGTGACGTGCCATGTAGGCCATCGAGCCGTGGAAGCCGGCGTCGAGCCAGGCGCGCAGCCCAGGCTCGGCCGCGGCCAGATCGACACCGGCGATTCCGATCTGGGACAATCCCAGCTCGTCCGCCCATGCGCGCAGCTGCTGCACGAGCCGCGGCGCGTCGAGCTGATGGACCTGCCCCATTCGACGATTCTAGAAACGCGCACCCTGCACTGGCCCGACGAAGCGGCCTGTGCCGCCTTCGCCGCCGCGCTGGCCGCCCGGCCGGCGATCCGCGACGCCTTCATCGAGCTGCGCGGCACCCTTGGCGCCGGCAAGACCACCTTCGCGCGCCACCTGCTGCGCGCGCTGGGCGTGCAGGGCCGCATCAAGAGCCCGAGCTACGCGCTGCTCGAGCCCTACGAGCTGCCGGGGCTGGCGATCGCACACCTGGATTTCTACCGCTTCGACGATCCGCGCGAATGGGACGACGCCGGCCTGCGCGACACCTTCGCCGCGCCGGGGCTGAAGCTGGCCGAATGGCCCGAGCATGCCGCCGGAGCGCTGCCGCCGCCCGACCTGCGGATCGAGCTGCGCATCGCCGGCGACACCGCGCGCGACGTGGTCGTCAGCGCCTGCAGCGCGCGCGGGCAGGAACTGCTCGGATGAGGGCGCCGGGGTTGTCGCGCCGCAGTGCGCTGCGCCGCATGGGCACGCTGGCGCTGGGATTCGGCGCGATCGATCGGGCCTTCGGCGCCGCCATCGTCGGCGTGCGCGTGTGGCCGGCCGACGACTACACGCGGCTGACGATCGAGTCCGACGCGGCGCTGAGCGCACGCCACCAGCTCGCCGCCGACCCGCCGCGGCTGGTGGTCGACATCGACGGCCTCGAGCTGAGCCCGGCGCTGCGCGAGCTGGTCGGCAAGGTGCGCCCCGACGACCCGTACATCGCCGGCGTGCGCATCGGCCAGAACACGCCGCGCGTGGTGCGGCTGGTGATCGACCTGAAGCAGCCGGTCGCGCCGCAGCAGTTCGCGCTCGAGCCGGTGGCCGCCTACCGCCACCGGCTGGTGTTCGATCTGTACCCGACGCAGGCGCACGACCCGCTGCTCGCGCTGATCCGCGAGAAGGAAGAGGCCGAGCAGCGCGCCGTGCGCAGCGTGCAGGACGCGCTGGGCGAGCTGATCGCGCGCGTCGACCGCCCGGTGCTGGCGCCCGCAGCGCCCGCCACGCCGGCATTGCCCGCCCCGGCCGCCGCAGCCGCGCCGACCGCCCGGGCCGCAGCGCCGCGTGTCGCCGCCGCGCCGCCCACCCCGCCCGCGCCGCTGCGCACGCCGGCACCGGCGCCCGAGCCGCCGCCGCCGAGCGCCGCCGAGCAGCAGCGCATCGACCGGCTGGTCATCGTCGCGCTCGACCCCGGCCACGGCGGCGAGGATCCGGGCGCCGTCGGCCCGGCCGGCACCAAGGAGAAGGACGTGGTGCTGAGCATCGCGCTGCAGCTGCGCGACCGGCTCAACGCCAACCCGAACCTGCGCGTGCTGATGACCCGCGACGAAGACTTCTTCGTGCCGCTGCACGAGCGCGTGCGCAAGGCGCGGCGCGTGCAGGCCGACCTGTTCGTGTCGATCCACGCCGACGCCTTCCTCAAGCCCGAGGCGCGCGGCGCCAGCGTGTTCGCGCTCAGCCAGGGCGGCGCCAGCAGCGCCGCGGCGCGCTGGCTGGCGCAGCGCGAGAACGCCGCCGACCTGGTGGGCGGCCTGAACGTGGCCGCGGTGCGCGACGAACACGTGATGCGCGCGATGTTCGACATGAGCACCACCGCGCAGATCAAGGACAGCCTCAAGCTCGGCCAGGAGGTGCTGGGGCCGCTCGGGCGCGTCGGCCGGCTGCACAAGCGCGGTGTCGAGCAGGCCGGCTTCGCGGTGTTGAAGGCACCCGACGTGCCGAGCATCCTGGTGGAGACGGCGTTCATCTCCAACCCCGAAGAGGAGCAGCGGCTGCGCGACCCCGACTACCAGGCGCAGCTGGTCGAGGCGCTGGCCACCGGCATCCGCCGCTGGTTCGCCAAGAACCCGCCGCTGGCGCGCAACCGCCAGCTGTAGGCGCAGCGATGAAGACGCTGCTGATCGTGTGGCAGTCGATGACCGGCGGCACGCGCCAGATGGCGCAGGCCGCGGCCGACGGCGCTGCCGACGAAGCCGGCGTGCAGGTGCGGCTGCTGGCGGCGCTGCAGGCCGGGCCCGAAGACCTGCTCGGCGCCGACGGCTGCCTGTTCGCCACGCCCGAGAACCTGGCATCGATGGCCGGGCTGATGAAGGACTTCTTCGACCGCTGCTACTACCCGGCGCTGGGCCGCATCGAGGGCCGCCCCTACGCGGCGATGGTCTGCGCCGGCAGCGACGGCCAGGGCGCCGTGCGCCAGATCGAGCGCATCTGCGCCGGCTGGCGGCTGAAGGCCGCGGCACCGGCGCTGATCGTGTGCACCCACGCGCAGACCCCCGAGGCGATCCTCGCGCCCAAGACGATCGGCCCCGCCGATCTGGCGCGCTGCCGCGATCTGGGCGCGGCGCTCGCGGCGGGGCTGGCGCTGGGCATCTTCTGAGCATCAGGCCGAACGCGGCGCGTTGCGCGGGCGCCGATGCTGCGGCGCGGGCGCCGCGGCCGGGCGCCGGCTGACCATGACGATCCCGCTACGATCGGCGCATGTGCTTTTCGGCCCAGACCGTCGAAGCCTGGCGCAGCTTCATGCGCCGCATGGGCGTGCAGCTGAGCCTGGACGAATTCGCGCGCCTGTACGGCATCCGCCAGAGCGACGCCGGCATCCGCATCCCGAAGGCGATGGACGCCGCCTTCGCCGCGCCTGCCGACCCGGCCGAGCGCGCGATCAAGGCGCAGATCGACGCCTTCGACGCCCGCCAGGCCGCCGCCTGGGAACAGCAGCTGTTCGGGCAACGCCGGCGCCTGGCCGATGCCGAACGCGCGCTGCAGACCAAGGCCACCAAGGCCGCGGCCGAGCACCGGCGCATCGCCGGCGACAAGGTGCAATGGCTGCTCGGCAAGCTGGCCGACCTGCGCCGCAGCACGCTGCTGCCGCGCGACTCGCGCATCTTCCCCGGCTGGTACGCGCCGCTGATCGTCAGCGAGCGCGGGCAGCGCGCCGCGCTGCCGATGCGCTACCAGTGCCGCCCGGCGGGCAAGCCGGCCTCCTACGACCGGCGCTACCCGGGCACCTACAACGCCCGCCGCAACAACCTGGAAGGCTTCTGGCGCGGGCAGTTCGGCCGCACCCACGGCCTGCTCGCGGTCGAGCGTTTCTTCGAGAACGTCAGCCGCGACGGCCGCAACATGGTGCTCGAGTTCGCGCCGGCAGACCAGCAGCCGATGCTGGTGGCCTGCCTGTGGTCGCGCTGGGCCGGGCCCGAAGGCGAACTGCTGAGCTTCGCCGCGATCACCGACGAGCCGCCGCCCGAAGTGGCCGCCGCCGGGCACGACCGCTGCATCATCCCGATCAAGCCGGAGCATGTCGACGCCTGGCTGAACCCCGACCCGCACGCCCTGGCCGCCAGCCACGCGATCCTCGACGACCGCCAGCGGCCGTACTACGAGCATCGGCTGGCGGCGTAGGCGCGCGGCGGCTATCGGGGCAGCGCCGGCGCCGTTTCCAGGTTGCCGGCGACGGGCACTTCCAGGTCGATCTCGTGCCCGATGACCTGGTTGCCGCGCCGGTAGAACGCCATCGGATCGACGACCACCCGGTTGCTGCCGCCGACGCCGAAGAGCCGGCCCGGCCCCTGCCAGTCGGTGCCCTTGGCGATCGTCATCCGGTAGCGCCCGAGCGGCACGAGCGTGACCGCGGTCTCACCGGCGCGAACCGGGATCATCGCCACCGGTGCACCGGTGGCCCAGTCGTCCAGCAGGACGACGGTGTAGCGCGTCGAGGACGGGCGCGCGCGCAGCGTCAGGCGCGCCACCCGGGGCTGTTCGGTGCCGATGTACCAGTGCACGTCTCCCGTCGCCGGAAACGGCAGCGTGCGGCGGAACTCCAGCAGGTACCGCACCGCCAGGAACACCAGCAACATCGCGATCCCGATCACGAGCGCCTTCGGCACCGTGCCCATGGCGCCGAATCGCAGACTGGCGGCGGGCGCCTGGGCGTTCCATCGCGGGGCCTGCGCCGCATGAGCCTGCCGCCCCCGCTCGCGCATGTAATCCCGATCCTGCACGCCCACCCGAGTTGCTCCCGCCGCTGCCGGCGCTGCCGTTGCGCCGCACCGGGAAGCATAGGCTCGTGCGCGCGCGCCCCGCGGCGGGCTTCGTGATCTTTGCCGCCTTCGCGCGGGTCCTGATCGCCCCGGCACATGTGCCGCTCTCGAGTGCCGCTCATGGACCGGCGCGCGCCGGGCATGGCCCGCTCGCCCAGGCCCGCCTGCACGGCGCAGGCAGCCGCGCCTCAGGCCGCCGCAGAATCGGGCGGCGGCTGGCTCTTGCGCCGCGCCCGCCACGCGCCGAACAGCGCGAACGCACCCGGCACGAGGATCATCAGCCAGATGATCAGGCTCATGTTGGCGCGCGCCCACGGCGTGTTGCCGAAGACGTAGCCCAGCCCGATCAGGCCGATCACCCACAGCAGCGCGCCGGCCACGTTGTACATCGTGAACTTGCGCCGCGTCATGTCGGCCACGCCGGCGACGAAGGGCACGAAGGTGCGGATGAAGGGCAGGAAGCGCGCAGCGATGATCGTGACGCCGCCGTACTTCTCGTAGAACTCGTGCGCCTGGTGGAACGCGTGCTTGTTGAAGAAGCGCGAATGCTCCCAGCCCCAGACCTTGGGGCCGAACCAGCGGCCGATCGAGTAGTTCATCTGGTCGCCGGCCACCGCCGCCACCACCAGCAGCGGCATCGCGATCGACGCCTGCATCAGCCCCAGGCCGCACAGCGCGCCGACGACGAACAGCAGCGAGTCGCCGGGCAGGAAGGGCATCACGACGACGCCGGTCTCGACGAAGATCACGGCGAACAGCAGCGCATACACCCAGGCGCCGTACAGCGTGACGAACTCGGCCAGATGCCGGTCGATGTGCAGCACGAGGTCGAGCGCGACGGCGAGGGCATCCATGTGCAGCCACTCTACCAGCCCGGCCGGTCGCAGCGGCAGCGCCGGCGTGCACCCGGCGCCGGGGCACAATCGGGCCTTCACCTGCCGAGGAGTCCGTCCGATGCCGATCTTCGAATACGCCTGCCACGACTGCGGCCGCGAGTTCGAGGTGCTGGTGCGCGCGTCCGCCGTGCCGCAGTGCCCGCACTGCGCGTCGACCGAGCTGGACAAGAAGCTGTCCACCTTCGCCACCGGCAGCGGCCAGCCCGAGCCGATGCCGGCGATGGGCGCCTGCGGCAGCTGCGGCCACCCGGACGGCCCCGGGGCCTGCGCGTATTCCTGATGCTGCATTGGCTGCCGCCGTCGCTGCGCGGCGTGCTGACCGGCGCCCTGCTCGGGCTGAGCACGGTCGTCGGCGTCCTGAACTTCGTGCCGCCGGCGCTGCTGAAGCTGGCGCTGCCCTTCGCGCCGGTGCGGCGCTTCGCCGACCGCTGGCTCAACGCGATCGCCACCGGCTGGGTGGCCGTCAACAACGCCTGGATCCGCGCCGCCAACCCGGGCGCGCGCTGGGACGTACAGGGCGTGGACGGGCTGCACCGCCGCGGCTGGTACCTGGTGTCGTCCAACCACCAGAGCTGGGTCGACATCCTGGTGCTGCAGCGCATCTTCCACCGCCGGGTGCCGTTCCTGAAGTTCTTCCTGAAGCAGGAGCTGATCTGGGTGCCGGTGATCGGGCTGGCCTGGTGGGCGCTGGACTTCCCGTTCATGAAGCGCGGCAAGGGCCTGGGATCGCAGCGCAGCGACCTGCGAACCACGCGCCAGGCCTGCGAGAAGTTCAAGCTGATCCCGACCACGGTGATCAATTTCGTCGAGGGCACGCGCTTCACGCCGGCCAAGCATGCGGCGCAGGCCAGCCCCTGGAAGCACCTGCTCAAGCCGAAGATCGGCGGGCTGAGCATCGCGCTGGCGGCGATGGGCGAGATGTTCGAGGCGGTGCTCGACGTGACCATCGTCTACCCGGGCGGCCGCCCGACCTTCTGGGATCTGCTGTGCGGCCGCGTCGATGCGGTGGTGGTGCGCGTGCAGCAGCTGCCGATCCCGGCCGAGGTGCTGGGCGGCGACCCGGTCGCCGACGCCGACTACCGCCGCCGCATCGGCGCGTGGGTGCAGCAGCAGTGGGCCGACAAGGACCGGCTGATCGACGAGCTGACGGCCGGCGCCGCGGCCGGGGGATGAGATGCACGCCGAGCGCACGCCGATGACCCGCCTGCAGGAGCGCGCGCAGACCTGGGGCGAGGAGCTGGCCAACAGCCTGAGCCACGGCGTCGGCTGCCTGCTGGCGATCGCGTCGCTGCCGATCCTGGTGCACTTCGCCGCGCAGCGCGGCGCGCGCGTCGACGTGGTCGGCGTCAGCCTGTTCAGCGCGACGATGATCCTGCTGTACCTGGTGTCCACGCTGTACCACGCGCTGCCGGCGGGCCGCGCCAAGCACTGGTTCAACCGGCTCGACCACGCGGCGATCTTCCTGTTCATCGCCGGCAGCTACATGCCCTACCTGCTGGGCGTGCTGCGCGGGCCCTGGGGCTGGAGCCTGTTCGGCGTGGTCTGGGGCACGGCCGCGCTCGGCGTGACCGCCAAGCTGTTCAACCGGCTGCGCCGGCCGTTGTGGTCCACCGCGCTGTACGTGGCGATGGGCTGGGTGGCGCTGGTCGCCGCAGTGCCGCTGGTCGAGCGCCTGCCCGCCGCCGAGCTGGCCTGGCTGGTGGCCGGCGGGCTGTCGTACACGCTGGGCGCGGTCGTGTTCCATTTCGACTCGCGGCTGCGCTACGGCCACTTCGTGTGGCACCTGTTCGTGCTCGGCGGCACCGCCTGCCACTTCGTCGCGGTACTGCTGCAGACGGGCTGAAGCCGAGGGCCCGGCCCGGCGCCGCAGCGGCGAACGGCGGATTCCTAGAATGCGCTGATGAGCGCCCCGATCGCCCTGACCGCCCCCGCCGCGCACCGCGCGATCCGCGCGCTGTCCGACGAACTGGTCAGCCAGATCGCCGCCGGCGAGGTGGTCGAGCGGCCGGCGTCGGTGGTGCGCGAGCTGCTCGACAACGCGCTCGACGCCGGCGCCACGCAGGTCAACGTGCGCCTCGCCGCCGGCGGCGTGCGCGCGATCGTGGTCGAGGACGACGGCAGCGGCATCCCGGCCGAAGAGCTGCCGCTGGCGCTGCAGCGCCACGCAACCAGCAAGATCGGCTCGCTCGCCGACCTGGAGCAGGTGGCGACGATGGGCTTTCGCGGCGAGGCGCTGGCGGCGATCGCGTCGGTGGCCGAGCTCGCGATCACCAGCCGCAGCGCCACGGCCGCGCACGCGACCCGGCTCGACGCGCGCAGCGGCGAGATCGCGCCGGCGGCGCGCGCCACCGGCACCACCGTCGAGGTGCGCGAGCTGTTCTTCGCGACGCCGGCGCGGCGCAAGTTCCTGAAGAGCGACGCCACCGAGGCGGCGCACGCGCTCGAGGCGGTGCGCCGCCACGCGCTGGCGCGGCCCGACGTGGGCTTCGCGGTCTGGAGCGACGGCAAGCCCGTCGCGCAGTGGCGCGCCGGCAGCGGCGAGCAGCGGCTGCGCGACGTGCTCGGCGCCGACTTCGCCGCGCACAGCCGGCCGCTGGCGCATCAGGCGGCGGCGCTCGCGCTGCACGGCCGCGTCGGCCTGCCCGACGCGGCGCGCGCGCGCGCCGACCAGCAGTACGTGTACGTCAACGGCCGCTACGTGCGCGACAGGCTGGTCGCGCACGCGCTGCGCAGCGCCTACGACGACGTGCTGCACGGCCAGCGCCAGCCGGCCTACCTGCTGTTCATCGACATCGACCCGGCGCGGGTCGACGTCAACGTGCACCCGACCAAGATCGAGGTGCGCTTTCGCGACGGCAGCGCGCTGCACCAGGCGGTGCGCCACGCGGCCGAGCAGGCGCTGGCGGCGAGCCGCGCGGCGTTGCCGGCATCGTCGCCGCCTGGCGCGTCGGCGGCATCGATGGCGCCGGCGGCAGCAACACCGGCCATGCCGCCGCTGCCCGCAACGCCGCACGCGGGTGCCGGGCGCGGCGCCGCCGGGTGGCCGGCCACCGAACAGGGCCGGCTGGCGCTGCAGCCGGCGCGCAGCCTGCAGACCGTGCAGGCCTTGTGGGCCGCCGAGCCGCCGCCGCGCTGGCTGGCGGGCGCGACCGCAGCCGGCGCGCCCGCCGCAACCTCAGCCGACAGCGCCGCCGCGGCCGCCGCAAGCACCGCCACCGAGTGGCCCTCCGGCCTTCGGCCCGGACTGCTACCCGGCGTCGCACCCGGCCTCCACGCCGACGCCGCGGCCACCGGCGACCACCCGCTCGGCCACGCGCTGGCGCAACTGGGCGGCACCTACGTGCTCGCGCAGAACGCGCAGGGGCTGGTGATCGTCGACATGCACGCGGCGCACGAGCGCGTGCTCTACGAACGCCTGAAGGCCACCCACGGCGACGCCGCGTTGCAGGCGCAGCCGCTGCTGATCCCGCTGGCGGTGGCACTCACGCCGGCCGAGCTGGCCACCGCCGCGCAGTGCCGCGAGGCGCTGCTCGAACTCGGCCTGGACGTGACGCCGCTGGGCGCCTCGTCGGTGGCGGTACGCAGCCGGCCGAGCGCGCTGCCCGATGCCGACCTGGCCGAGCTGCTGCACGCCGTGCTGGCCGAGCTGGCGCAGGCCGATTCGAGCCGCGCGGTGCAGCGCGCGCGCGACGAGCTGCTGGCGACCATGGCCTGCCACGGCGCGGTGCGCGCCAACCGCCGCCTGAGCCTGCCCGAGATGGACGCGCTGCTGCGCCAGATGGAAGCCACCGAGCGCGCCGACCAGTGCAACCACGGCCGGCCGACCTGGCGCCAGCTGACGCTGAAGGAGCTGGACGCTCTGTTCCTGCGCGGCCGCTGACGTAGCCCGGCGACCCTGGTGCCGCACGGCGTCCAACACTGCACGAGCCGCCCGACGATGGCCGACGCCGCCAACCGCGTCTTCCTGTCGTACCGCCGCGACGACGCCGCCGGCTACGCCGGCCGGCTCGAAGAGGCGCTGGAGCGGCGCCTGGGGCGCGGCAGCGCCTTCCGCGACGTGCAGGACATCGCCCCGGGCGAGGATTTCGTGCGCGCGATCCGCGCGCGGCTGGCCGGCGCGCAGGCGGTGCTGGTGCTGATCGGCCCGCGCTGGGCCGGCGGCGACGTGCCCGGGCAGCAGCGCATCGACGACCCGCAGGACATGGTGCGGCTCGAGGTCGCCACTGCGCTCGACGCCGGCCTGCGCGTGATCCCGGTGCTGCTGCAGGGCGCGCCGATGCCGGCGGCCGACGCGCTGCCCGCGGCGCTGAAGCCGCTCGCAGCGCGCAACGCGATGGCGCTGTCCGACACCCACTGGGACGCCGACATCGACCGGCTGGTGCAAAGCCTGGGCCTGGTCCGCACCCGCCGGGTCTGGCCGTGGGCACTGGGCGGCGCGGCGCTGGCCGCGGCGGTGGTCGGCGCGATCTGCGCATTCGGCCCGTGGGCGCCGTCGGGCAGCGGCACGGCAGCCGTGGCGGCCGCAGGCACCGCCAGGACGGATTCAGGCACCGCCGCCGCGGGCACCGGCCTCGGCGCCGGGGTCGTGACCGAAGTTGCGGCCGGTGCCGCGAGTGGGGCCGCCACCGGCACCCCGGCCGGCACCCCGGCTGGTGGATCGGCGGCAACGCCGCCGCCCGAAGCGCAGCAGCGCCTGGTCGGTGCCTGGTCTTCCGAGGTGACCTACGGCTGGGGTGCGCGCTACACCGAGCGCTTCGAGTTCCGGCGCCACGCGGGCGAGCTCACCGGCACCGCCAGCTACCTCGGCTACCCGCGCGGCATCGAGAAGCTGCAGTTCGACGGCCGCAACCTGCACTTCGAGACGCACACGCAGGAATCGCTGGGCGAGCGCAGCTACGAGCTGACCCACCGCTACAGCGCCGAGCTGCGCGGCACGCCGCCCGACGAAGTGCTGGCGCTGCGCCTGCACACCACCGGCGGCTACGACGCCAGCCGCAAGCCGCTGGAGTTCGATGCGCGGCGCGCCGGCGCATCGCAGGCGTCGAGCGCAGCGGCGCGTTGATCGCCGCCCGGCACGGCGGCTGCGGTGCGGCGACGACCGGTCTGCGCTAGTCTGCGCGGCGCGCCCGAGTAGCGCGACAAGGAGTCGTGATGGTCGTGGACTTCGCATGCAAGGAATCCGGTTGCGGCACCCGGGTCGCGTACGTGCCGCAGAAGACGCCCGGCACTGCGGGCGGCAACCTTCTGCGCCAGGCCGACAAGCCGCAGGCATCCGCGACCGTGGGCGTCTACCTGGTCTGCCCGAACGGCCATGTGCACCGCTACGAGGTGCCGGCCGACAGGCAAGACGGTTGACATGAGCGAACCCAAGCCGCTGGCCGACCTGATCGTCGGCGACCGCTTCTGGCTGGGATACGCGCAAGAGCTGGTCCGTGCCGCGGTCAGTGCGCCCGAGCGGCGGGCCGAGCAGCTGGCAGCCGCGGTCGCCTGGCTGTGGACGATCTATTCGTCGGCGGTGCTCGTCGTGCTCGGCGTCGGCGGCGCGCGCCCACCGATGCCGGCGGCATTGGCACTCGCGCTGCCGAGCGCGCTGCTGATCGTCGCGTACTGGTCGGCGGCGCGCGTGCGGCGGCCTATCCCGGTCGAGTTCGATCCGCGCGTGCCGGCTCAGATCGAGCAGGTCCACGCGCGGGCAGCGCGCGACAAGGCGGGGCAGCTCGAGGCGGCGGAGCGCTGGGCCGGCGTGGCGACCGCCAGCGTGGTGCTCGCGCTGCTGGTGGCGTTGATCGCGCCGGGCACGCCGCACGTCGAGCTCGCGGTGCGCGCCGATCCGGCCGATCCGCAGCAGTTGCTCGTGCTCGCAGCGGTGCCCGCCGATGCCGTGGTGCAGCTCAGCGTGCGCCCGGCCGACGCCGGCGCATCGGCTGCCGCATCGCGACTCGAACGTGCCGACGCGCACGGCCGTCTGCAGGCGCGGCTGCCGGTGGCCGGGCCCGGGCCGCAGCGCGTGACCGCGACCTGGCGCGAGGGCACGCTCGAGCGCAGCGTGTCCACGCTGCATCCGCCACGGGACTGAGGAGGTCCGCCGATGGCCCACCGACGCTGGAAAGACATCCTCTGGGCGGTACAGCGGCCGACACCCGGCATCATCGGCTGGATGGATTGGCCGACCGGCGTGCAGTTCATCGACGCCGACCTCGAGGGCTCGGGCCAATGGCCGGCAGTGATGCAGGACGGCAGCGAACGCTCGCGCCAGTTGATGCACACCGTCAGCCACGAGACGCTGCATTTCCTGCAGTTGGCGACGATGGGCTTCATGTACCGCTGGGTCTGCGAGCACCATCGCCTTCTGGCCGCGTGCCTGTCGCCGCTGCGCGCCGAGATCGCCGCCTGGCTCGACGACGCCGACCCGCGCAAGCTGCTCGCCATCGAGGGCAGGATCGATCCGGCTCGGCGCGACACGCTCGGCCGGCATCTGGCGCGGCTCGACCAACGCGGTCCCAACCGCATCAGCGTGCGCCATCTGCTCGAAGCGCATGCGCTGGTGGCCGAGCAGAAGATCCACTGGCAGGGGCTCGACGCCGCCAAGCTGACGCCGCTGCTCGACCACGAGGCGGCCGGTCCCGAGTACCGGCTGGCCTACGACCTGACGCGCACGCGCCTGGGCGAGCGCTGTGCCTTCCGCAACTTCCTGTTGATCGCCAGCCTGGCGCTGTGCGCCGAGGATCCGCCGCTGGCCTTCGACGAACTGCTCGACGCGCTCGCACGCCGGCCGACACCCGAGGTCGACGACGACGACGCGGCCGACACCGACCAGGTGGTGCAGGCCGCCAATCAGGCGGTCAGCGCTTTCATCGGCACCTCGGCTTCGGTGCTGCAGGCCGACGACCGCATGCGCCATCCGATCTACACCCGCGCACTCGCGGCGATCAATGCCGCCTGCGATCGGGGCTGGCGCGCAATCGACTTCTTCGGCGACCCGCACTGCAACCTGGCATCGATCGCCGATGCGGCGATCCGCCCGACGGTGTTCAGGCCGACGGGCGACGACCGCTTCCCGGTGATCGTGCCCAAGGGGATGAGCGACGACCAGGCGACCGACCTGCTGCTGCTGGCGGTGCTGGCCTCGCGCGTCAATCCGGCGGCGCCGCGCGATGCCGGTGCGGCCGAGGATGCACGCTTCGCGTGGCTCGCCGAGGTGGGCAGCCGGCCGGTCACCCTTGAGGTGCAGCCCGCCCAGCTGCACAGCGCCGACTTCGCTGAGCTGGCTGCGCTCGACCCGGGCGCGGTGCCGGCCGCGATGCGGCGCGATCTGTGCCGCTGGTGGGGCCGCTGCGCGCTCGTGTTCGACATCGACGACCCGGGCCCGGTGTGGCTGCGCGCCGACGTGCGCCGATTCATCGCCAGGCTCGCCGCGGCCCAACCGGCCTTTGCGGTGTACCTCGACCCGACACCGCAGGCCGACATGTTCGTCGTGTGGTTCGGTGCGCTGGCCGACCCGCAGGCGCTGCCGGGACACGCCCTGGATCTCATGCATCCGAGCGTGGTCGATCGCGTGATGGCGGCCGTGCAGGCGATCGTCACGCTGGCCGACGGGCTCGGCCTGAGCGCCCGGCCGGCGGTGCAGCGGCTGCTCACGCCCTACCCGCGCGCGCAGGTCGAGGCGGTGCTGGCGGCACTGCCCTGAAGGCCCGTGAAGCCGCGCGCCACACGAACGCGCCGCCCGGCGGCGCGTGGTGCAATCGGGGCATGGCCGACCGACCCAAGCTCAAACTGAAGCCCGGCGCCGCGCCGCGCGACCCGCAGCGCGCGCGCGTGCGCGCCAGCACGGCGCCGCGCACCGGCACCAAGCCGCGCCCGGACGCCGGCCATCCGCACGAGCCGTCGCGGCGCGCGCAGGATCCGCGCGACCCGCGCCGGCCGGCAGGCCCCGATCCGCGGCGTGGCCCGCCGCCCGAACGCCGACCGGACCGCGCGTCGGCCGACGCCCGCCGCGGCGCGCCGCGCGACGATCGGCGTGGCGGCCCTGGCGGCGATCGGCGCAGCGGCTTTCGCGACGATCGGCGCAGCGGCCCTGGCGACGATCGGCGCGGCGACGCCCGCGATGGCCCGCGCGATGACTTCCGCGACCGATCTCGCGGTGCTGCGCACGGCGGCCCTGCGGGCGATACGCGGCACGGCGCACACGGCCGTGTGGGCTCCGGCCCGCGCAACGGCCCGCGCAACGGCCCGCGCAACGGCCCGGGCGGCAGCCGGCAGTCGGGCGGCTTCGAGCCGCGCGGCAGTGCCGACGCGCGCGCTGGTGCCGGCCGCGGCGCGGGCTCCCGCGGCGGCGCCTATGCGCGCAAAGGCACCGGCCGCGACGACCCGGCCGCCACGCGCGGCAGCTTCCACGCCCGCGGCGGCACCGGCCCGCACCGCGGCAGCGAGGCTCGCGGCAGTGGCGCGGCGGGCTTCGGCCCGCGCGCCGGCCCGCACGCGGACCCGCGCCGCGACCGCCGCCGCGATCAGCCAGCCGAACCGCAGCGCGACCGCGCGCGCACCGAGCCGCTGCGCCAAGGCCCTCGGCCCGACCGCAGCGCTCACCCTGATCGGCCCGACCGATTCGACCGCAGCGCCCACCCCAGCCGGTCCGACCGGCCCGACCGGCCCGACCGGCCCGACCGGCCCGACCGGCCCGGGCGCAGTGCCCGCCTCGACCGACCCGACCGCCGCGACCGGCCCGATCGCCCGTCCGCCGGCACCCAGGCGCCGCGGCGCCCGCGCGAAGAGCGCCGCCTGCCGCCGGCCGAGCCGGTGACTTCCCTGCCCCCCGCTGGCGGCGGGCTGGGCGCAGCCCGGCCCTGGGGCCACGCTCACGCAGTGCCGCCGCCGCACGAGCCGGCACCCACCGCCGCGGCGCCCGGGATCGCGCCGCCGCGCCAGGCGCCGGCCGATGCCGGCGAGCGCCTGTCCAAGCGGCTCGCCGCCGAAGGCGCGGCGTCGCGGCGCGAGGCCGACGAATGGATCGCCACCGGCTGGGTGCAGGTCGACGGCGTGCCCGCGGTGCTCGGCCAGCGCGTGCTGCCCGGCCAGCGCATCGAGATCGACCCCGCCGCGCGGCGCGAGCAGGCGCGGCGGGTGACGATCCTGCTGCACAAGCCGGTCGGCTACGTCAGCGGCCAGCCCGAGGACGGCTACCCGAGCGCGGCCGCGCTGGTCACCGCCGACAACCGCTGGGCCGACGAGCGCCGTCCGTTCCACCCGGGCCACGCGCGCGGGCTGGCGCCGGCCGGCCGGCTGGACATCGACTCCACCGGGCTGCTGGTGCTGACCCAGGACGGGCGCATCGCGCAGCACCTGATCGGCGAGCGCTCGCAGGTCGAGAAGGAATACCTGGTGCGCGTGACCCACGGCTTCGCCGACGGCGTGCCCGAATCGGCGCTGCAGCTGCTGCGCCACGGCCTGGCGCTGGACGGCGAGCCGCTCGCGCCGGCCAAGGTCAGCTGGGCCAACGAAGACCAGCTGCGCATCGTGCTGACGCAGGGCAAGAAGCGCCAGATCCGGCGCATGTGCGAGGCAGTCGGGCTGGCGGTCGCCGGGCTCAAGCGCGTGCGCATCGGCAGCGTCGTGCTCGGCAAGCTGCCGCCCGGCCAGTGGCGCTACCTGCGTGACGACGAGCGCTTCTGACGCGGCCGCCCCGCCGCTGGCGGAGCGCATGGGCAGCGGCCTGATCGTCACGCTGCTGGCGCTGCTGCTGGGCGTGCAGCCGATCACGACCGACCTGTACCTGCCGTCGCTGCCCGGGCTGGCGGCCGACCTGCACGCGCCGCTGGCCGCGGTGCAGGCCACGCTGTCGGCGCTGCTGTTCGCCTTCGGCGGCAGCCAGCTGCTGCTCGGCCCGGCCGCCGACCGCTTCGGCCGCCGGCCGGTGCTGCTCGGCGGTCTGGCGCTGTACGTGGTGTGCAGCATCGGCGGCGCGCTGGCGCCCGACATCGCCACGCTGGTGGCGTGGCGCGCGCTGCAGGGCATCGGCGTCGGCGCCGCGGTGGTGTGCGCGCGCGCGATGGTGCGCGACCTGTACCAGCCGGCGCAGGGCGCGCACGTGATGTCGCAGGCGCTGTCGGGGCTCGGGATCATCGCGCTGGGCAGCCCGCTGCTGGGCGGCCTGATCGCGTCGTGGTGGGGCTGGCGCGCGGCGCTGCTGGGCTGCGGCCTGTTCGGCGCCGCCACGCTGGCGCTGGTGGTGCTGCGCCTGCCCGAGACCGCACGCGCGCTCAACCCGCGCGCGATGCAGCTCACGCCGATGGTGCACACCTGGCTGCAGATCGCGCGCCACCCGGGCTTTCGCGCG
>Ga0209507_1000405_pt1 | contig 49616 bp, 80 predicted proteins | sample AD_UKC028_MetaG_FD_184414 | JGI IMG/M metagenome (GOLD analysis project Ga0209507, IMG submission 184414) | Active sludge microbial communities of municipal wastewater-treating anaerobic digesters from USA - AD_UKC028_MetaG (SPAdes) (version 2) | ecosystem: Engineered > Bioreactor > Anaerobic >...
TTCAACACCACCGGGAATTACAACTCGGCCCAGGGTGCGTATGCACTTTACTTCAACACCACCGGGAGTTACAACTCGGCCCAGGGTGCGTATGCACTTTACTTCAACACCACCGGGAATTACAACTCGGCCCAGGGGCGTGCTGCACTTTACTCCAACACCACCGGGATTAACAACTCGGCCCAGGGGTATGCTGCACTTTTCTCCAACACTACCGGGGGTAACAACTCGGCCCAGGGGTGTGCTGCACTTTACTCCAACACCACCGGGAATTACAACTCGGCCCAGGGGCGTGATGCACTTTACTTCAACACCACCGGGAGTTACAACTCGGCCCAGGGGCGTGCTGCACTTTACTCCAACACTACCGGGGGTAACAACTCGGCCCAGGGGTATGCTGCACTTTTCTCCAACACTACCGGGGGTAACAACTCGGCCCAGGGGTATGCTGCACTTTTCTCCAACACTACCGGGGGTAACAACTCGGCCCAGGGGTATCAGGCTGGTTATTATATCGCAGACGGAGTAACAGCAAATACGACAAGTGATTACTGCGTTTATGTCGGCCCAAACACAAAGGCATCCGCAGACGGCGCACAGAACGAAACAGTAATCGGCTACAACGCAATCGGCGCAGGAAGCAATACGGTACAACTCGGAAATACATCGGTTACGGCGGTAAAAACAAGCGGCAAATATTATGGCGTAGGAGCGAATATCACGGTTAGCGAATACGCAGATAATGCCGCTGCCGTAGCCGCAGGATTGGCAGTTGGAGATTTTTACAGGACGGGCGACTTGCTGAAAGTTGTCCACGCATAAGGAGGATAAAGAAGTGGCAAATACACAGGCATGGCTCGACAGGCAGAAATTGATAGACCGATACAATACGGTCAAGTCACAGCTGCCCTCAATCGTGGAAATGAGCGATGCAATCCAAGCACTCAAGGGTGCAATCATTGCAGACTCGGAACGCACGGCACAGTTTCAACAATTGATGCTGGAAGACCCCACGCTGACAACGGAACTCGTATTGCAAAAAATCGCACAGATAAAAGCGATGGCTGATTACATCGTGGCGAATCCGCTATAAGGAGCAAATATGGAACTGAAAACCGAAACGATTGACAAAATCACGAGCTACTTGGCAACGAGGCCGTGGCGAGAAGTGGAAGCGCTGATGCATGAAATCAGCGACCAGATTGCGGCGCAGATACAACCGAAAGCAGAAGAACCCAAAAAGGAAAATGGATAAGCACTACATCTCAGCAAACTCTAAGCGCCTCTCAGCGATGCGTAATTCTTGGAGTGCCGCCGGTCGATTACCGGCAAAATATCATGGATAAACATTTCATATCCGATTCCCTGTTGTTCGATGCCTGGTGCTGGAAGGATTGCACCCCGGCCATTCTCAAAAGGGCAATCCAGCAGCTTGCATCTATCGGCGTGAATTACACGACCATCGAGGCCGATTGCTGGTATGGCGAAAGGACACCGGCGCAGAACTACGAATTGCAGTACACGCCGTTCAAACCTTTGTCAAATGGTGAGTGGGATCTCGCTGCTCCAAATCTCGCATGGGACGTGCGGCTGAAAGAGTTCGTCCAGCTGTGCAACGCCAACGGGATCACAGTGCAGTTGCAACTGTTTACACAGCAATACGATCATTGGCGCGATTATATGCCGTGGAGCAAGAACATTAACGGCGTGAACGGCCTCTGGCCCTGCACCGACTATCATCGGGCCTACGTGCATCGGGCGGTAAATGCCTGTCAGGGCTTGGACGTGCGCTACTCGGCAGGGTGCGAATTGCTTGGCGATCCTGATGATGTTGCTCGCTTCCACATGGACGTACTGGAGATCCCGTATCTCAAAGGTGCGCCGCTTACTTCGCTGCTGCTTGGCACAGATCAGGCCGACACTTTTGTTGACCCGCCAAATTTCAGTTCGCCAGCCGAGCAGATCAAGGGCAAATTCGACAAGCTGTGGGTTGAAAAATACGGCGCAGAGGGCAAGGACTCCACGGCTTATTTCATCAGGCGCTATGCCCATGGCGTTCACCGGCTGAATGTCAGCGGGGCATTGGATATAGGCATCCGATACCATGCACCTTATGCAACGCAATGGGAGTTCAGCACAGACGGCGATTGGACGGGCGACAGTGCCTATGATTATATCGAGCATCAGGGGCGCATTGACCGCAAGCCGTCATGGGCGCAGATGTATGTATTGTCAGGCAAACTGTTCGATGCGTTCAAAAGGCCCATCGTCATAGATGTTTTCCATGAAGGGCAGTATGACGGCGGCACAGCCCGGCCTGTCATGGAGCGACTGATTGACCTTGATAAATTCGGCCTGCTCGAAAACACCATTGGCGTGGTCAATGCCTACGAGGAAAGGTTTGGCAAGCCGGAGAATCACGGCAAGGCGGTCGAGCCGTATATCCCGCCCGTCATCGAGCCGCCGGATGATCCGTATGTGCCGCCGCCCGTTACACCACAAGGCGGGGAGAACTGGGTTGGATGGTGGCGTAACAACTGGAGCTACGTTGTTGGCGTTCCCATTGTATCGTTTATAATTCTTAAAATGATAGGATGTTAGGAGGCATAATGATTAAACAAAAAATTTATGAAAAAGAGCCGTTCATGTTTGTTGGCGGCAGGAAATATTTGTTTGTATGGTCTATTTTTGTAGTGGCAACCTTCGCCATGTTTTTCAAGTTCGGCAACTTGACCGAATGGGGCGTGATTGTCATTGCGCTTGCCGGGTTCTACTTCGGCGCCAATGTCACCCAGAAGAAATTCCAAATGGATAACGAGGGCAAATGAAGCGAATGGAAGAAACACGCGCGGCACTAATGGAAGCCGTGGAGATTTACCGAGAAAAAATAAAGAAGAAGCCGAGGATATATATTAAAGAGTTCTCGTTTTTCAATTCCGAAAAATCAAAACACAATAAGGATAACTTGGTGAAAAATTGGTCGAAATGAACCTTACATTTATCATGGCGGCGGCGGCGGTTGCCGGTATATTTGCTACTGCCGCAATCAAAATATTTGGTAGTAGAAACCAGGAGTTGTGCATGGAAAGATTTAATACGAACAATAAGGAAATACTGGTAATGAAACAACAGTTTGCCGACATGAAAGACCACATGGAAAAACAACTGGAAGATATTTGCGACAAACTAAGAACAATGGATGAGAAAATAGACCGTATGTTTTTGCTTATTCCAAAGCGAAATGACAACCACTTCAAGGATACGAAGTGATTACTGTAAGCCAAGACGAGGAGCCTCCGCTTGTTAGAATTATTGCTAATTTTCGTGGTTGGCTTCGCTTCGGACTTCCTGATCGTTCGATACTATTTATACCTATCGGAAGGACGCATCTTGGCGGCAGTGGTCTCCAATTCTCTAATTTTTGTAGTGAATGTCGTTTTCGTTGGTTTGGTTGGCAGCGGAAACATTTCTCAATTAGGCGCTTATCTGATCGGGCAAAATCTTGGCATTTGCGCCGCGCTATGGTTTAGTGGAGGTAATATTGCAAGACGAAACGCAGGTGAATAACTCAATGACAAAAGATGTTTTTGATTTAATCACGGTTAGAGGGTATGGCAGGGACAAACTGCGTAAAGAGTTCGGCATATCCGAGGTAACGGCTAGGGAATGGATTGCCGTTGCCAAATACTTGCAAAAGAACAACATGCCATTCATTGCCGATCCACTGCACATGCCAAAAGCGGAAATGATTAGGCACGAAATCAGGGGTGACAAGTGGAAGTTCGCCGTTGCATCAGATTTACATATTGGATCAAGTGCGTTTCGCCTAGACTTCCTACGTGAATTCGTAAAATATGCTACTGATTGCGGCGTTGAAACATTTTTGCTTCCCGGTGATATTATAGACGGAGCAAATGTTTATCCGGGTCAGTCCTACGAACAAGACATACCCGGAATTGACGCACAAATAAAATACTTTGAGGAAGTTTTCCCAATCGTTCCCAAAGCATATTTCATTGTGGGCAATCACGAATACGCCGCGTTTAAAAGTGTTGGCAAAAACGTGGGACAGGATATTTGCCGCAACAGGAAAGAGTTTCAATATGTCGGATGCATGGAAGGGCGCATTACAATCAACGATGTATTGATTGAAATGTTCCATCCATCGGGTTCTGGTGCTTATGCCTTGTCATATAAATTACAGAAGCGCATTGAAAACTATATGCCAGGAGATAAGCCGCGTATTCTACTCATGGGACATTACCATCAGTCAATGTGCATGACGGTCAGAAATGTTACGGGTTATCAGTGCGGCTCATTCCAGGGGCCAAGCACATTCTCAAAGGCACTAAATCTCCCCAATATTACCGGCGGGTGGATTGTAGAGGTTATGAGTAACGGCAGTGAAGTTGAAAGTATCAAATCTGAATTCGTGCAAAGTTATTAAATGGGAAAATATATGATGGCAAATAAAGGAGGGGCGCATGGCTGGATTCGGCTATACTAATTATAACACTAAAACCGGAAAGTTTAAGACCTATGGACTTGGCGGCAATCAGAACACCACCAATACCGGCGGTGGCACGGCACAAAATTTTAACAACTATAACTATAATCCGCAGACAACCAGTGCCAGCACATCCGATGCCATCAATCAGCAATTAGATTATTTGAAGAATATGCCGCAGGGTCTAACTGCCGCCCAAGAACTTGCCATGCGGAATCGCATACGGTCAACCGATACGGCACAGACCAGGGGCGGGTATAATAAGATTAGGGAACTTATGGCGGCGCAGGGATTGAGTGGTGGTGGTGCCGAGCAATCCGGTATTTTGAGTATGCTTCGCAATCAGGCCGCTACCCGTCAGGGCGCGCTGTCTAATGTTGACATTGCCAATGCACAACTTGCCAACAGAAACGCATACGACCAAGCCGGTTTGATGAACAGCATGGTCGGTGCTGGAGAGCAAGCGCGACAGTTTGGTCTTGGGCAAGCCGCCAATATGTATCAATATGGCACTTCGCTTGACGAGTCAACCAGACAGTACAACCAACAGCGTAACGATTATCAGCAACAGTTGCAGGATTGGTTGGACAAACTCAATCAGGGCAACACTGCCACATCTACTACCAAGAAATATACCGTGCAGCGCGGTAGGAAATAGGAGGAGAAAATGCCTTACGGAAATAAGTTGCTTAGCATAGATCAGCTTTTGGCGGCATGGCAAAACAGGAATCAGATGGAGAACAATAGTTCTCAGACGGCCATGCAGCAGAAGTTAGCAGAGAAACAACTTGAGGCACAGGACTTGGCGAATAAGAAAGCCGCATTGGAGATGGATTTGATTACTTCTCCGTTTAATATTCAGCGTGAACGGTGGGCGGGTAGTGGTAATGCTAATACGCCAGGAGTTGATAAGGCAATATCTGATAATCAGAAGATGCAGAAGTTATCCATGCTTACTGGGAAGAATATGCCGAATATGGGCATAACTGGATATGGCGGTGGTTGGGGCGATAGGGGACATGGCGATGGTGGAGGGGAAATACAACGACCAGCACCCGGCGGTTATGAATATTATGGCCCAGATCATAGCAAGGAGCCAACCACCGTTGAGGCGGCAACACAACTTGGAAACATTATGCGCGAGGGTGTTCCCCAACAGGCACCGACCATTGCCGATCTTATGGCCGAAGAACAGGGTAATGTGGCCGGGATGCAATCGCTTGTTAATCAGGCCGGGAATCGTGGTCTTGGTGATAAGGTTGCCGGTGCCGGTCTTACTGATAATATGGAACCCACCAAGCTTGACCAAAGTCAAAAGATGGTGGATATAAATACCCAATTTGACACTTGGATGAAATCTGGTAGTACTGTCCCCCCAAAAGAATGGCCCGAAGAAATGAGAAATACTGCTGCCAATTTAAGGGCCGAAGAAAAAAGAAAAGCTGATGATGCGAAGGGTAGAACCGAAAGAAGGAAATCGGAACAGTCCGAACTGTCAACATACCAAAACAAGTTATATTCAAATCCAGATTGGAAAAGTAAAGATGATCCCATTCCACAGGAAATAAAAGCAAAAATAAAACAGGTATTGCCTGGATTTGTCAGGGCGGCAAGGAGTAAAAATCCCCCGCAAGAACCGGACATTCAGAACCTAATTGATTCATTTAAGGAGAAATAGGGGTAAACAAATGCCCTACACCTATCAGGATTATTTAGACGATTTAGAGGCGGAAAAAGCACCAGAAAAATCCGCCCCAGCATCAACATATAAATATTCAGATTATCTTGCAGAACAAGAAGCCGACAAGCCGATTAAGGAATGGCTTAAATTACAGAATAGGGAGAACGCTCCTATAACGCCAGAAATCCGCAAGCGGTTTGAGAAAAGCAAACTAGCCAACCCCAACTTACAACCGACAGCGGAATGGTTGAAGCCGACTACAAAAGACAAAATAAAGGGCGTTCTCATAAAAACTCTCGGCTCCGCCGGTTCTCAGGCATTTAATTGGACTGGTGGTATTTATGATAAATTAAATCAATTAAGCCAACCATTTCTTCCCCCTAAACCAAAGAATAAAATTACAGAATTTACTCTTGGTGATCCCGAAACCGGAAGCACTGGTAAAATTGAAACCAAAATCGTTTCGCCAAAGAACATACTCGAAATGGCCGCAGAGAGTCAATACAATGCGGCAAAGAATATAGGTGAGGCGGGGTTTGAATCTGGAAGTTTACCCGATGCCCTAGTTCGTGGAACCGTCAGTGGCATGACGCTTCCCATAGAATTACAGGCAATTCCTGGGCCATTTAAGGGTAAATTCCCGCTACATAGTAGCGTTACCGCCGCATTAGAGAGTCAAAAGGAAGGCGACAATGTTGCGGCAACCACAGCAAAAACGGCACTCGGTTTTGCAGAGGGCATGGTGCTTGATAATGTTTTGCATAATCTGAGTGATAAGATTAAGAATATCATACCAAGACACCTACTCACCACCGCCGCATTAACGGCAATTCCAGAAGCAAAGTCTGCGGTAGAACGTATAGTCAAAGGCGAAAATCCGGCAGATATTGATTGGGGGAATGTGGCAAAAGCGGCATATACGGCACTGTTTCTTCCAGCTATCATGGGGACTGGAGTTGAAGGATTGCCAAGTAAAAGACAACTTAAGACTATGTCTGCCAAAGATCAGGAGATGCAATGGCGTAGGGGGCAACAAGACATACAAGAAGCCGACATTAAGCGTAAATTTGATAAATTACCACAGGAGATGACCCCGCAAGAAAAAGCGGCAGAAATGGCCGATTTAAGGGCCAAGGCGGCTCAAGAATTTGGCGAGGTAGATAATGTGGCAAAGACAGAGATCGTGCCTCCTGGGGCATCTGGGCCACAATTTGAGGCATCCAAGGAGCCAGCCAATGAATATGTTGTGACGGGCGATAAAAAACAACATAAAGTCAAGGTTGTTGAAAAATCGCCAACGCAAAACTCTAATGATCCTATGCTTGAAACATTTGTGGAACAACAAGATAAAATCAACTCCGCCAAATTAACAGAACTTTCCGACAGTAATTTTGTGGTTATGAAGGGAATTAACCCAAACGGTGAAGTTAAACAGGGTGATCCCACAGACCTAATGACTGGAGAAATAAGAAATATTCATGGTACGGGGAAAGCCGTTCTGAGTGACATAAATGGAACTTCCGATTCGGTATATGGAATGTATAATCATATACGGAACGCTCATCCAGAATACGATTTTAGGGTTGTTGGAAAGAATGAATCTGGCGGGGATAGGCTTGCGGTATATAAGACGGGTGATCCTTCGGCTAATCAATTCCCTAAATGGGAGCCAACCGGGACAAGGGCAACGGAAGCAGAAGGGACAGTAAAAACGGCAATGCCCATTCAGACCAAAGAACCATTGCTGAAACCTAACCAGCACTCCGAGAAAGTAGTTGCCGCCGCCAAGGACATTGCCGAAAACGCCGGTGAGTTAGCAGATATATACCGTGAATGGGAAAAGCCGGTAGCCCAACACCTAAATATGAACCTAGATGAACAGGCGAGAATGGCATCTACGCTAGAACCAGAAGCGGCACGTAGGGTGGCGTTGGGGCAAGATAATGTTCCTAACATGAAGGATGCCAATGGCCATTCATTAAAAGTAGAGGCCGTGTGGGTTGCCGAGAAAAATAAGGCAATCGCCAATAATGATGTTGACTATTTAATGGAACTTGCTAAAAACTCTCCGGTACAGGAGCAAATATCACAGGCCGGAAAATCTCTGGTTATTCTGCGTAGCCGTAATCCGCAAGACCCAGTTTATCAGATAATGGAGATAAACAAAGAGGCCAAGAATACAGTAGAGAAAAATCTTGGCAATAAAAGGGTTGCGGAAGCTACAACTCGCAGAGTTGCGGAACTTGAACGCATTATCACAGAGCAGACTAAAAAGATCGAGGATTATGAAAACAGAAAAACCATAAAAGAATTTAAGTATGAGGCCAGAAAGAAAGGCCGTATCCGTGCCAAAGAAGAACTCGATCTGGAATTTAATGATCTAGCTAAAGAATTAAACCGCCATGTTTCCATGCAGATGAATGTTGGCCTTGACCCCAAGGCTATTAAACTGTTGGGTAAGATGGCTGTAAATAAGGTAGAAAGCGGATTAAAGACGATAGAACAGGTTGTTGATGATATTTATGTTACCGTAGAAGGTAAGATCGACAAGCGTCTTATTCGGGATGCCATTACTGGTTACGGAAAAAGAACAGAACTTAGCAAGGACGAAATAGACAGACAACTTAGGGAACTCAAAAGGCAGGGGCGGTTGGTATCTCAAATAGAGGATGCCGAAAACGGCCTGACTTCCCTTCGTAGTGGTTTGGAAAGGGATAAGCCGAGTGAAAGGGTAAAGGAACTTACGCGGATTCTTGAGGAAACTAAACGTAAAAACGGCTTGATTATTGAGAAAGAATTAAAAGAAAAATTAAAAAGAATACCGCCGACAGAAGAAGAACGTCAACTTACTGCCATCGAGAAATACAAGAACTATATCAAAAAGAGAACCGCCGAACTTGAAGGCAGATTGATGGAGGGTGATTATTCTGTTAAGCCCCGCAAGGTTACGCCAGTTGATACGGAATTGCAGAGAAAGAAAGATCATGTTGATCGGTTATCTAAAACATACCGCAGTTTAAAAGAAATAAATGAACTTAGAAATACTGGTGTAACCAAAGAAGAAGCTGGAAAAATAGTTGAATTGTCGAAAACTGTTTCAGATAAGAAAAATTTAGTTACAGATTGGGGTAATCGCGCATCCGATAGTCCGGCACTGGAATATGGAAGGGCGCTTGTCGATTTCTTTGATTATTCTAATGGTTTAAAACAAAGGGTCAGAAAGATCACCGCTAGGGAATGGGGTGGTCAAATGATTCATGGGGGATTCTGGAAATCCATCGGTCATGGCCTGTCTGTTGCTTCTGGCACTTCCAAATCAATATTATCTTCTATGGACAATAGTGCATTGGGTAGGCAGGGCATTAAAATGCTGTGGTCGCATCCTACCGTATGGGCAAAAAACGCCAAGCAGTCATGGGTTGACCTATTGGGCAAACATAACGGTAAAGTTGCCATGCGCGAGGTTATGGCCGATGTTTTATCTCGCCCCAATGCAATAGATGGCATATATGGGAAGATGAAATTAGATGTTGGAAATATTGAGGAAGCATATCCAGTACAAGCCCCAGAAAAAATACCGGGATTTGGAAGGGCATATAAGAGAACCGAAGCCGCATTTACGGGGTTTCAGTATAGAAACAGGGCAGATGCCGCAGATTTATATTTAGATATAGCCAAGAAAATGGGCGTTGATGTTGCCGACAAGACGCAACTGGAAAGCATCGGCAATCTGGTAAATACTCTTACCGGTCGCGGTAAACTTGGCAAAAGCATGGATCGTGCTGCGGGTGCATTGAATAATGTATTTTTTGCTCCCAAGTTTTTTAAAAGTAATTGGGATTTCCTGACAATGCACATGGCCACTGGCGATACGGGATTTGCAAGAAAACAGGCCGCAATAAATATGATGAAATTTGTTGCCGGAACTGCGGCTATTCTGACTGTTGCGAAGGCACTTGGGGCCGACATTGAATTAGATCCGCGCAGTTCTGATTTTGCCAAAATACGTATTGGGTCAACAAGATTTGACATTACTGGTGGCGTGGCATCTGTGGCCACACTATCAACCAGATTAATTGGGTCAATAATTAGCGGCCTTATCATTCAGCCCCTTGGCGGAGAACCGTTAAATACAACAAAAAGTAGTGTTAGTGGCAAGGCGTATCCGCTGACTGCCGGTGGTGCATATCAAAGAAAGGGGTTGGATGTTTTAGTTGATGCTATCGGGGGAAAGTTGGCCCCATTAGCCGGACTATTAAAGAGTGGACTTACCGGAACCGATAATAACCGTAAACCGCTAACCCTGGACGGAATATTGTTAAACGCCTTACTTCCTATAGGTTGGCAAAACGTGATACAGGGTATGCCAAATAAAGATAAAGCAAATTGGATCGCCAATTATCTTGCTGATTTTGTTGGAGTTGGAACGTCAACCTACGGTAAGGAAAAGAAAAAAACGGTGTGGAAATATTCAGAATAGCAATTCAATAAATCTTTTCCTGTTCTGTTTTTGGATATGCCTTGGAAGTTTTGGAACTCTGTTTATCCGAATATCTTGGCTTCTTATTTTTTCTTCTTGGGTACTCTTTTGGGCAGTTTCTTGTCTGGTGTTTCGGCTTCCCATTTCTTTGCCATCTCCGGCTTGTTTTTGTACATCCATGCACGTTGCTTGGCCGATTTGAAAGGACTCATTTTAGTTTACCAATCACATCCGCTATCGGCATAACCCTATACTGTTTGCCATCGGTTATGACGATCTGCCCAGACCATTCGCCCCGATATATTACATCCCCAACCGCCAATTTGGGTGAAATTATCTCAGTACTAATTGCTACAACCTGCGACATGAGGGTTGGTTTCTCCTTGCTTGTGGGCGGGATCATCAGTTTTCCGTCATGCTTTTCGGCAATATCTTCCACTAAAATTCTCTGACCTAGCGGCTCAAACATTGTTTTCTCCTGTATTATCATTTGTTCCCAACGGCTCCACATCGAGTGTTGCCTTCGGTATCATTCCGTACACTCTTGATACGCCTTGTTTAACCAACAGTTCGCACCACGCCGCCATGCTGTTGTTGGCATAGTCGGCGCATACCTTAATTTTATCATACAAATCCTGGTCAACCCGGACGGCGATTAGTTTCCTTGGCATTACACCCTCCACGGCAACCTCACAATCGTAACCACAAGTCCAACACCAACTGTCGGCTTGCCATCGGGGGCGATGCCTACGAAGCCGCCGACGCCAAATCTACGCCTCAATTTCAACTTGGCCAGCACCACTTGCTTTACTGCGGCCCCAAGTTCCGTTATCGTTTTGTCATTCTCTTTCAGTACATCGTCCAATTCTCCTTGCTTGAGCAAAAATTTATAATTCCACGCTAAATTCAACGCCCCGACCTTAATTTTGTATTCGTTATTTAGCCATAACGTGAACGCTTGGGACTGATCGAGCAGTACATTGGTGGCAATAAGCTGATCCGGGCAAGTTTTCAGCTTAGATATTTCTTTACGTGCGGCATTTAAGTCTTTGTTTTTAGTGTCAACCAAATCGCTCAAATGATCAATTTCACCGTTCAGCTTTTCTATCTTAACCGTAGCCTTCTGCTGCAACGGCGCATAGGTATCACGGATACGCTTTACTGCCGCATGGTGACGTGCCATAACCCTGTCGGCCATGATCTGTGCAATAGCGGCATCTGTCTTGCCCTGCCAGTAGCCAATGGCGAAATATGCGGCAATACCAAAGACTCCAAGTGCAATCGGCTTCCAATATTTAATCATTTGCCGCTCTTGTTTTTATTGTGAAATTTCATTTCATGTTCTTGGGAAGCATTAAATATCCTTGATTTAATTATGTTTTCGATATAATATTGCCTCTTGGAAACCGGAGCAACAAGTTTGTTGTCGCCATGATCTTCCGTGGCATACCGCTCTATCCCAATATCACAAAACATATTGTGCATGACATTGTTATTAATACGCACTTCATCCCATAGCAAATCAATTTTAGCGGCCATTTTAATTAATTCATTAATTAAAACAGAAATACAACCAGCCAAAATAATTAAAATTATAAATATCATCATTTATTTGTCCCCCTCAGCGTGATCCATGTAAAAGTATGCCGGTATTTTATCCATCACAATCTTAACCTGCCCATCATTTTTGCCAGTTGGCATGGAAATATGTATGAAATGGCGGTCGGGATACACCCTAAGTTGATGCCAACAGACCTTCGTTTTGGTTTCTATGGTCTTAAATAATTCCTCAATGCTCATTACCGGAGTCCAAATATCTGCGGCTCCAGGCCCCGGCATATTGAACATATGCTGACTTGTTTCAGAGCCGCCTACCGCCTTATTAAGTTGCGGAAATCTGGCACAACTATTCACCATCAGCGGGCCGTCAACATCGAACCTGATGGCCTCAAGCATATACTCTGCGAATGTAATTAGCCGTGTCAGGTACGGCTCAAGCAGGAAATATCTGCGATTAGCAGGCACCAAATCGGGGAATGATTTTGATGCTGTTAATTCTTTAAACTCAAAATGCTCCGATATATATGGATATTTAGGCATCACTGCTCCTTAAAAACGCCGTTTTTACAGCTGATAACCGTTGGTCGCATCGGCAACCGCCGGAGGTTCACGGCTAACCTTGCGCTAACATCCAAATTAACGAGTGGCCGACCGCCTACCACGGCGATCATTTGGTGCCAGACGTTGTTGTTCACAATATTATAATGGCGCAACTTGTTAATTTTGTCAACTAAATTATTATTTTTTATGATCGTCCCTCCACACATACCCAACCATGCAGCCGAAAACAAATGGAATAACAACCACAAAGAATCCTAAAACGTCACCCATGCTTCCCTCCTTAAATTATTCCAAGCAATCTTTGCACCCGCTCGATCATCGGCCTGCCGGTGTAGTGGCCGCTTCTTATGGTTGCAATCGTGCCAGATGAGCAGCCAAGCCAAAAGGCCAGGTTGGTATTGCTCCAATGGTGCTTTCGCATCAGGGCGTCAATGCGCCGCCAGTCGTACAACTCGGATTTGACCTTGGAGCGGGAGCGGTGCGTCACGTGGCCCTGTAGCACTTCGATCTCTGCCCTGAAATCCTTCCCCATATCCTCGTACACGATAAATTCGGGGTCGAACTCCTGGTAGTTGCGCTCGATGTAGCGCCTGTCGTATTGGCTTAATGATTCCATATTATCCCCACTGTTCCGCCATGGCGGCGGCGATGCCGGGCCAGAACTTCGCCCTATTCTTTGCTCTATCTTTCCCGCCCCTACATGCTTCAATATGATGTATTTTTTTTCCGTCATAGCGAGTGTAAATTTGTTGCGGCGGTTCAACAGCCGTCTGCTTTTCAAATAGCGTATCGCATTCAAAGTGTTTTAGCGGTAGCAAATTTTTCAGCCAAAGCCAAGTCGTTTTGTATGCCGCATCGCCAAAATAAAACGGTTGAATTTCTTGCGTATATTTCGCTATTGTTGGACTGGCGCATCCCTTGGGGTTTTCAATACAAATTTTATCAATCGGCGCTTCCCAAAGTTGGCGAAAAAACTCAAGCGCCTCAAGCCGTTTCACGCACCTTCCTGTTTCGCTCCAATGTGCCGTTCCCGCATAACTCAAATATGTGCATGGTGGATGAGCTATCATCATGTCCCACCCATCATTCAATATTTCCAACACATCCCCCTGATAATGAGGCCCCGGTTTCTCTGTTGGTAGCAAATCGCAACTCATGGCATCGTGGCCCTTGGCAATGAAGGCATCCCTGACAATGCCAGAGAATTCGCAAGCAATAAGTATTTTCATATGCCCTCAATATTCCGATCCATGTAGCGTTCGGTTGCGTGGCTCATGTCACCTCCCATTTGCCAAGTATTTTTTGATCTTGCGGACATACGGCCTGCCGTCATATTTGTACCCGGCGTTGTATCGGGCGAGTGCCAGCCAGATGTCACCCGTCTGCCGGTAGTATATACAAAGTATATCCAACCCCTTCTCCAAGTTGTAGTCCACATCCTCTAATTTATAGAGGTCTAGGGACAGCGCCTTCTCCCAAATCGGAACGTTTATTTGCATCAGGCCCACACAGTTTCCGCACCTTGCGGCAGGGTTAAACTGCGACTCCACCGCCACCATCGCCGTCACGATGCGCGGGTCGACGTTGTGCATGGCGCTCTGCCAGTAGATGCTCAATAGGATGAGGAATTTAGTCATGCTTGGTTAAAAATAAAATCGTTCCGCAACGCGGATATTCCGCATCTTCGGCTATTAGCTCAACCGATTGTAATTCCCTTTCGTGGTCGAATCCCAAACCGTTCTTGTCCACATATTCTTTAAGTAGTAAATATGCGGAGTTTGAATCTTCAGCTACCACATAACTACAACCGTATGCCGGACTGCTAAAAACAGAGCGCATACCGCGCAATTTAACTAAAAATAATTTCATGCCGTCCTCCTCTCCACCATCCCCATCATTTCCCTCGCCGTCTTGCTGTTCGTGTACGACCCGCACCTGATATTGCTAACAGTGCCAACGCTCAGACGGCGACCGTAAACCAGCTCGAACAGCACCACCATCGTTTCGTTGGTGACCATATGCCTGCGCATCCAGGCATCCAGCTTGTGCCAGTCATAAGAACTTGACTTAATTCGGCACCTTGTGTTGTGGGTCAACTTCCCCTGCTTTTCGTCAATGTACGTGCGCCATGCCGCGCTCAGGCTGTCCAGATCGTCAAACTCTGGATCGTACTCTGCGGCGTGGCGGGCGATGTAACGGGCATCATATTGGCTGAGGGGGGTCATTTTGCTTCCACCCAATTTTTGTCACGGCGGCCATCTCTGCAATCTATGTGATAAACCTTGCAGAACAGCTCCACGATGGCGGCGGGTTCATCTTCCGGATTGTGTGTTTCAAGTTGCACTACAATTTCATCCCATGTCCCATTTGTCCCATCATGATTAAGCACGAATGCCGTAGCCGATGTTTCATGTTCATCGTCTTGGGCAAATACAAATTGAATTCCATCTTGCACCATTTTCGCCTGGAGCGCCTTACAACATTCCCAGTGATGCAAGCTAAAAGTGCGCCGGTCTTTATCTCTGAATTGCCAGATTCTATTTTCTGGCATAACATCCCAATTCATCTTTTGGGCGATCTGTTCCAGTATCGTCACGCTCCCTCCTTCCGCTTGCGCGGGGTCCAGATCCACGACCAGAACCATCCACGGCGCGGGCGAAGTTCACCCCATCCATCATGGCGTACTTCAATCTCGCCCAATCCTAAAGTTTTGAAGTAACGCAACGGGGGCGGTTCAGGTGGATATGGCATCCCGCAATTCCCGCACGTGCGCTTAGGCATGGTCATTTCACACCCTCCCCCACCTTCGAGATGGCGGCGAGAATAGTCCCCATCTTGTATGCCCCGACTTCTACTAAGTGGATTGGCTTATTGAATCCACCAGAACAATCAACGCCGACCAAAAAGTCTGGTAAAAGTTTCTCCACCGCCTCACGGCACTGCTGGATGGCGTCGGCGAAACCGATATTAAACCCAACGTCATACCCCAATCTATAACAGGCCACATTGGGGTCATCGTCTGGGCCGGGATAGCCAATGGTAGGATATGGCGTATTGGGTGGTTGCTGGACGGGGAGCGGATCGCTACACGGTTCCTTCGTTAGTGTATCGCGAAGGGTACGCCCGAAATCTTTGCCAAAGGTGCATCCCTTTTGTTGTGGGCATATATCACAATAAAAAAACCATTTTTCGTGTCCCGCCGGGCAATAGTGTTCGCTCATCTCATTCCCCCTTCGCCGCGCTACGAGCGGCGAGCATGGCATCGGCCAATAAACTGTCGTTCCCAGCGAACGGATTGTCGTTGTAGTAAAAGTCTGCCAGCTCGCCCATCGGCACACTAGCAACCGCTTCCCTGGCAATCGTGCGGTAGTGCCGCCGATCCTCAGGACGTGCGTGGCGTATCCTGTTCACCTGATAGCGGTTGAGAGGACGCGCCGGGTCGAATCGCTTGGGCAGGGTCATGACTTCCTCAGCCCCTCGATGGCGGCGATAGCATAATCTCGTAAAACATCTCCATATTCACCGCCAATTTCATCGGCACGTTTCGCTACAGCTTTAATCGCATCGTCCAGGGCGAGGTTGTAATCGGTTGCGGCCAATTTATTTTCGAATCGCTTTACGTTTTCCCTTTCGTAGTTTTGCACTTCTGGGCAGTCGGCCTCGTAAAGTTTTTCCGTCAAACATTTACCGTCAAATTCGCAACCCTCACAAGCTGGATGTTTCATTTCTCCCCTCTGCCTTGGCGCGGCGGGCCCACCAATAGATTATTTTGGCAATTAAAATTTTATATTTTGGGACCATCCACCCACCATTGTCTGTAATTCCCATTTTATGCTTGCCTCTTCCATAATAAAGCAAATCTCTACCCTTAGGTAAATCGGAAAAACAATTTACTTCGGGACCGCGATAAACGGCGACACAACCAACACGAATATCGAGTTGTAATTTACTCACATTTCACCCCTATATTTTTCACGCGGCAGTACAGAGCGACGAGGGCGGCGGGTTCACTGGCCGTCCATTCGGAACTAACATTTTGGCCATCCGCTTTATAGCCATAAGCCATAAACGGTTTACCATCTTCTCTTGGATCGTGTAATTGATGGACGGAAATGCTCCACCCCTCCTCCACCAGCCGCGACTGGAGGAGCTTGGCCAAACGAATGTCGTATGATGGGTTCCTGTATTTATCCCACCCCATGCTCTCGCATATCGCTTGCGTGGTGGTCATGATTGCTCCTTGTCGGGTTCTGGCTGTTCGTATGGCGCTTGCTGTTGTTCATATTCCCGCTGGCTGCGTTCCCATTCTTCGCGGGCATATCCATCCCGCCCATAGTCAATGTCGCCGTAGCACATCGAGCACGAATTGCCCTGACCATTAGGAATTGGCAAACCGCAAGACGTACAATATTTTTGGCTCATTTCATTCCCCCTTCACGCCTTCGAGCGCGGCGATGGCTTTAATTGCGCAGTCAATAGCATCACCATATCCTTCTTGGTATCGCGTTCCTGGATTTAGCGGTATAAAGATTTTCTTTACTACATCCACGCACCCCCTCACACCCTCAGCTTTGCCCTTAGCGAATGAGTCCGCATGGTCGATGCGGGTACATTTGGCGCAGGGGTCTGATGCTATCGGCTGCTGGCGCGACGGCCAGGGGCAGATCTCACCTCTGTTTGGTAATATATTCCAAGTTCCGTCCGAAAACTTGCATCCCGGAGACTCGCGGGCGGCATCGTTTTTAATGGTCATGTTTCCTCCTGTTCACGCACTTCATTTCGCTTTGTTGCCACTTTTGGCAACGTAGCCGCACTATGTTGCGACTTGGAGCACACCGGACACCTGCCCAGCGCCATGTCAAGCTCCCAGAACACACGGCACCGCCGCCCCGTTTTTAACGGTTGTTAATTTATTTTTGTCAGCCATGTCCACCTCATTTTTTTCGGCATAAGCATATAACCAGACGCACATTCTTTTTTTTCTTTGCCATCAATCCAATAGCATTTCATGCCGCACCATTCACGGGTATTCTGGCAATTTGTAGTAAATGATCTCGCATATCTACCGCCAGGTTCAAGTTCGTAGGTGTAACAATAATCGGATAGCCATCCACATTCAGCACACGATTTTCTGCCGCTTAGTAATGCTTTAATGTTTGGCATTTTGTTCTTTTGATATTTTTTTGTGGCAATCTTCGCACATTGTAATTAGCGAATCTGGATTACATAATAGCATTTCGTAAACCATATCTATAAGTTGTTCCCATTTGATCCCGTCAATGTGGTGTACCTCCACATAAATCTCTTTGCCTTTTGCCCTGCTTTGTTTTTTATTACAACCACGGCAAGAATATCCATCCCGCTTTAGTGCCGCCGCACGCTCACGACTACGAAGCCATAACCGGCGCAAACAGGCTCGAACACGACTTCTAGGCGTTGTCGGTTGGCGCTTGCCCATCATTATCCTCCACATAACAGTTATGTGGTAATTTCATGGTGTTGTCAACTATAATGTTTCGTTTTGTTTCAGCGGCCAGCCGATCATACCGCTTTTTGTAGTATTCCCACTCGATTTTGGTAAGCAAAACCTCACCGTCTGTCATCCAACCCTTATAATTAGTCATCTTCGCCTCCGATTTTTATGTTTTTTATGGAGTTGCTTATTGCCGATAATAATTTTTCTGCCTGACAACCGTATTCACACTTACCCTTATGATCGCAATGGTTTTTTTGTTTAGTTAATTCCACACAGGAATCACAAATGTTTATGGAATTTAAAATTTCCAAACATATATCTCGTGCGTTTTCCATCCCGTCCCTCCATATCCATGCGAGATTACTCATCTTGACCTCCCATTGCCGCCGCTTTCCCATCGGCTATTTTATTCAATCGCTCATTCATGCTAAATTCAACATCAAGAAACCTCTTGGAGGCATCATCAAATGTCATGGCAATATAACCCTCAATGCCAAACTCACGATTCTTCAAGACACTCAATTCCGCATCGGCTATCTTCTTATTATTCCTGCTATAACTTTCTTTCTTCTTCTCTCCGGTACGATAAAGCATTACCACGTTATGCGCCAGATCGGTCAATGCGCTGGTTCCCTTAACGTCCATCTTCCCCGGCTCATCTGAATCCTTACCAGCCATCGTCCCTGGCTTGCGCGGATGGGCAACTAAATGAATGTGTGATTTCCATTTCTTAGAAAAATCACACAAATCAGACATGAATTTCTGTTGCCAGCGGTACTCATCCTGGCCCTCAACTTCTATTTTAACCAATGAGTCAATTATAAAATGCGACACGCCATACCGCATAGCCGCATACTTAAAGTCATCAAATAGTTTTTGGGCTGGCAACATTCCCGGCGAATCGAAGTTTATTATAAACAACTTACCGTCCATGAAGTTTATAGACTGATCCCGCCGCTCTCTTGATAAACTATCGCTGCCCTGGTGCTGTATGATCGCCCATTGTAATAGACGCTCAGTTACGCCCTCACCGCTATATATTGCCACGGGAAGATCGCGCTTTATCAGGTCAAGAAACACCTGATTGAGTATGGTGGTTTTACCAGACCCATTACGGCCACACCAAATCGTTGTTTCTCCCGGCCTCCAACCCTTGAGAATATTGGTTAGCTTTCTCCACGGCGTAGGAACACCGAATCGTTGTGCCGGAGTTTCAAATAGTTCGTGTATCTTGGCCCTAAAGTGGCCGGTAGATACAAGTGTTGACGGTGCCATATCTTCTGCTCCGTCTATGGCATCCAGCATGGACTCTGGCGTTATGTTCTTGATAAGGCACTCATTAGCATCTTTACATAGAAACTTAACGCGCCAGCATCGCTCCATGCCGATCCGATTGGCAAGTTCTATCGCACCCTTATCCCCGGACTCGTCGTTGTCAAAGCAGATAAAAATTTCTTTAAACGAGTTTAAGAACTCAAATTCATTCTCCACCCAAGTCATGCCATTTACGCCATTGGGTACGCTTACCGCTTCGATATTATAGTGATGCAAGGCGATTGCATCATATTCCCCTTCGCAAACTATCAACCTTTTTTTGTCAGTAATGTTATCGCGGTTAAACAGTACCGGTTCTGAATCCTTCTCGGTTCGCATATCCTTCTTTTCAATTATCGAGCGATATTTTATGCCCACAAGGGTTTCACCTTTAAAATATGGTATCGCTATATATCGCCCGTCTGATTTCAACTTAAAGTATTTTATGTCGTTATCATTGAAACCCCTGTTATAAAGATAATACAATGCCTCTTGGGATATGTCTGACAGAGCAACATTGGGCTTTTTATACTCTTTTTTTACTTGCCGAATCTGATAAAACCTCCCATCATCGTTTAGTTTCTCTGGTTTATCCCCAAGTTCCTGTTGAAACGCCCAGAAATTACCCTTGCGACCACAGCTACCCCTTAGACAGTTCCATGCGCCAGTGGTAAGATTTATGGCTCCGTGCCATTCAGTATCGCCACACCAGGGGCAGCAATAAACGGCATTATCTCCACGCCGCTTCCATTCAAGTCCCTTCCGGTCAAGATATTCGGTTACAGTCATTTTTTTATATCGCCGATAATAAGGCGATCATTAGGGTCGAAGTCTGAGTTGTTTCGCATATAACCGGAACCCATACGCTCCGTGAAATAATCAACATATCTTATACCCTCTTTGTTTTTACTTAGTAATTTTAATGGACTCATAAAGTTTTTTGTCCAAAACTCATCCCGGCGGTAAAACATAATTAAAACCTTTAGCCGGTCAACATCAAACTCCTTTAGTAGTTTATCAAAACAAACATTCCATTTTTCGTGATATTTAAACTTTGACTGAAATTCTGATGACAGCGTACCCAAAAATAGTCCGGTTAAAATTTTAGCATCATCACTGGGAGTATATATTTCTTTAATTCTTTCATTCTTTATATTCTTGTCTGTGTCCGCCAGATGTCCGCCAGATGTCCGTTTGTTGTCCGCCAGTTGTCCATTCTGCTGTCCATCTTTCTGATATTGATTCCAATTTAGTACCGTCAATCGGCGAAATTTGTTTGTTTTTTGTTGTCCAATCTGCTGTTCAATTTCAAAGCATCTCAATATTCTCTCGATTGAAGTTTGTGAAATTCCCGTTTCCACTGATAACTGTTTGCGGCCAGTTATAAATTCTCCTGGTTGTAGTTTTTCCAGTTTTCCGTTAAACAGAATTTCGGTTTCCTCGTGGTTTGCTCTCATTAAAAGATGAACCCATAGATGGACAAATTTTGAGTTCTTGTAATAACCCTTTTTTAGAATAGAACGATAAACCTTTACCCAACCATTACTGTTTGTCATTATTAAATAAAAGGGCCGGGTGTGGACGGAACACATCATGCCGCCCGAACGGGCGTATAGAAGGATTCCCCCGGCCCTTATTTTGCTTCTGTTTCATTCGACATGTTCCGTTCCACGATACTATAATATATGCTATTTCTTATTTTGTCAATCGGGAAATTCGGAAGTTTTCACTTCGTTTTCCCAGATATAAAGGTTGGCACGGATATACCGCCGTGCCACGGTATCGGGGAGATATGTGAAAAAGGAGGACATCAAGTCTTGCCGCCAACTATAATCGCATCTTCTTTGATGATAAACCCAGGAAAAGACATAATGTTTGCGGACTTGAAATACTCCTTACAGGAGGAAATGTCGATCTCTGCACAAAGTAAAGGCAATTTGGACTCAGATATGGCATGGATTATGGCCTTCTTGTCAACTACCTTGACGCTTATATCGCCCCTGGTGGTTACATAACCGCCAGTTTCGGTGTCAATTCGCTTTTCAGTTTCCGGCAAATAAACATATGGTGTATGGTTTTTCTCAGCTTCGGCTCTTAAAATGTCCTGTGCCGTGTCCCTTGCATCCTTTTCATCCAGATAATCACGTTTGAGTAGCATATCAAAATTGTCTTTTGCCGCCTCAAATGTCTTTTCAACATCGCTGCATGGCGCTTCGGTTGACTTTATGTCCTTCTTGGCCTGACCGAACAGCTTTTTCTTAAACTCTGCTATCTCCTTGACCTCTGCCCTTGCCGCTTCCCGCATGGTAGCCGCGTGTTTCCGCTCATCATCATTAGTGATTACGAGCGACTTTGACGCTTCCAGCATGGCAACGGCATTTTCCCTACGCTCTGCCAGCCATTCGCCAATGAACTTGACAACGGCTTCTTTCTTGCTTTCCTTGCTAAGATCATCGGCAAAGGAAATACCGAAGCCCTCTGCCGGTACAAGTGCGGTGGATTTTTTCATTTTTTACTCCGGTTTACCATAAGAATTTAAAATTCTCACCCTTCTTTCGTGTTCACTTTTTTCATTTCTCTCATATGCTTCGAGATTTTTCTTTGTTTGTTCGTCTTGAATTTCTTTTTGTTTTCTTAATAATTCATAAAAATCTATTTCCCACGATCCATGATATATCCAGCCATAATATTCCGTCCATCCCGGACTCCCACCCAATATTCCGTAAACCTCAAGTTCTCCATTTGGAGTTACTATGAAAATAGAAAACGTATAACCGCGAGCGTGATGACCGGATTCGATTCTTAAATTGCCATATTGTCCAGATGGTATTAACAATGCGAATTCATGTGCCCCCTTCATTTTTCCACCTCAAATCCAAGCCTGCTCAAAAAATCAGCGCACGTAAATTCTCTTTTTTCCTCTTTGAATCCAACCATTATTTCCACGGTTTTATCGGCACCCGATAATGCCAGATTCCGTATAAGTTCATCGGGGTTATGAATGTCAATAAACAAACCAACGGCTAAATTTTTTTCCATTATTTCCCTCCCAAAAAGTTTTCGGCAGACAGAATACACTTCCAGATATTCGCGTTCTCCTTGAAGGGCCACACCCGTTTTTCCCAGCGGCCCCAGGAATCGTAATGCCAACTCACCAAATGCACGTTTGGCATATCTACCAAGCCCTCAGATATGGCGCACATGGCGTTGGCCGCAAGCTGTACGCCCACCAGCTTGTCGCGTACACGGCTCATGGGCTTGAAGTCGATAACAGTATTGCCAGCGATTGCGTCCACGGTGCAAGCAAATCGCATTTCTTTATTCAGCAGCGACTTTTCCACAGCAGACATGGCATATACGTTTTCCATATAGACCTTTTCCCAGCCCTTGACAATAGCGCCAAGATCAAATGTTTCGTCTGCCGGAAACTTAGCGTCCATGTCCAACGTGCCGTTGTTGAAAGCGGCCACGTATTTATGGACAGTCGTGCCGAACTCCCGCGCTACGAACAGCTTGTCAGGCGGTATGCTGGAAAAATCATGCCACCGCGCCAGAACGCCAGTAGGGTGCGGCAACTTCTGATTGCCAAGCCAGTATTCGTGCTTTTCGGGATCGTACTTAAATGTAGCCGCGTGTTCAGCGATCATCTTTTTACCCTCGTTTTTGTAAAATTAAGACTAATACCACTAAGAACTTCTAAATGAAGGAATTTACTGTTATCTGGGACATAAATTCTAAATAATTGGCCTTTGTGTTCTTTACAATATGAAAATAGCCAAATTTTAGGATTATCAAGACCGTGAAAGCACCCTATCATTAAATCCGTTGCTCCGCTTCCTCGCCAAACATAATAATTTTTAATGTCCTCCTGTTGAGCGGGGTAAATAAATAGTTCCACGATTTTCCTATTTTTATATTTAGTGCATATTACAAATTCGGCCCGACCGTATTTGGGGGTTACATCAACAAACTCAATAGACTCACTATCTTTTAATTCAATTTCTTTTAATTCCATGTTATGCGCCCCCCTTCTTCTGGGCAATCGTCCTACGCAAACTGCCCATGATGAATTTTAACTGATTAAAAGACTTGCTGTCATCGAGTGAGTTTATGCCGCGAAAACCTTTTTCCTCGTTGGAAGTCAGCGTTTTCAGCCACAATGCCATCGAATTTTCATTCGGGAAATGGGTTGCGGCGAGATCGCGGATGGCATCTCGCAGGCCGTCAACCGTGCTTTCGTTATGCTCGGCCTGGGGTTGCGCTGGTGCTTGCGGCGGTTCTGGCTGTCTGGGCTTTTCCGGTTCTGGTTTGGGTGCATTAGCATTTGCCATTCTCGTATCATAGGCATATTGGGCATCACTAACAGGTTCCCGCACCTGCTCTGCTTTCGCTTCAAATACAGGCGCTTCAACCTTTTGGGGTGGAGCGGCTATTGCCTGTTTCAGCGGCGGCGGGGGGATGACAGATTTTGAACTCGGTCCGATTGGTTCAAAATTATCCAAATCTTTTTCCAAAACATCACGGAACCTGGGCGACATGGGAACCCATTTCGATCCGCGCCGCGTAACCGTCTTTTTCTGCATCTCGCCCTCATCGGTTTTCCAAGGTCCATATTCTCCGGCAGGGGAACGCAGTCTGATCTTTTCAATATCTTCCAGCGTCATAACCTCTGCCTTTTCTCCGCCGTCACGCATCTTGAAAATGACATAAGCAAGATACTTTTTGCCTCTTGGTTTCTTAAAATCTATGATATGGTGCTTTATTTCACCCTTATCATATTCAAAAACATCATTTTCGCAGACAATTTCAGAGTGAACAGTTGAAGCGCTGCCAAAATTGATTGCCATTTCCACTAAACCCTTGTAATCAATTATGTATTTGCACTCCAACACGCCCTTTTTCTTGTTAAAATACGGTACAAGGTGCGCCCTTCTGCCGTCTGCCTCAAGTCCGGCTATGGAAAGCGACACGATAGAATCTATAACGCTTTCCCTGGTACACTCAAGCAACTTGGGATTTTTCACCATAGCTGTTAGTGCCACGCTGATAAATCTGTCCGGTGTAAGGTGCTTGGGCAGGGCCGTAGCAATTTGCGCCTTGAAGTCCTCGCTCTCGATCATGGCCCTCAGATCATTACTTTCCTTTTTTACTACGCTTTCACTCATTATTTTATCTCCTTTTTAATTACCAAAATACGTTAAAACCCCGGCAACACATACTAAAAACACAATGGTAATGAAAGTCCAGAACAAAATGTCCACAACGCTAAATTTGCTCTCATCGTATAATTTCATTAGCCCTCCTTTTCCTTTTTCTTTACCCTACAATTATGTAGTAAATTCTGTTATTTTTCAACATAAATCTTTATTTAATTCCATGACGGGCTTGCGCCCGTTTCGCCGTTTGCGGCTCATCAGATGGATGATGCATCTCCTTTTTCCTTTTCCTTTTTAAAATTTTCCTCTAAAATCTCACGCAAACGCTTCGACCTTTCCTTTTTACCAAGCATGTCGGCCAGGTACTGAGGCAGTCGAAAGGCATACAATCTCATAATTTTGTCATACAGCGGCGGGCGATGGGCGGGGTTTTTATTAGCGCTCATTGTTATTTGCCCTCAAGTTCTTTCAATAGCCGAATTGCCGCTTTTGTTTTTGGGTGATTTAATTGATGGGTTGTTAAGAAAATCATCGACCCAAGATCGTCGCCTTTCCTTTCATCATAAATATTTAGCGCCGTTTGGTCGAGCATTAAATCAATCAACGACTTACACGCGGAAATCAATCTTTTTTCATTAGTCATTTTCTCCTCCTTTCCTTTTTAATTTTAAATCGTCATCATTTTTAATCATAAATGGAAACAACAGACTTGGCGGCGTTTCGTCCATGAAGGAAAATTCCTTTTGTTCTGGTTCTTCCTTTTCCTTTTCCACATTTACCACCTATGCTACGGCCTCTTTTCGCTTCATTATCTGCCTTGCCTTTCCTTTTTCTATGTCCCAGGCCGTCAAGTTACAGGTATGATCGTCAACAGCCCGGACGTGCAAGGCGAAATATTCCCCATCGACAAATAGCACCATAAGATCATCGGGAATAATGTTTTCCTTTTTAATTATGATCTGCCCGTTGAATTGTTTAGTCTTGTCGCTGACCATATCCCCGGCAGCATGGCTATAAGCCCAAGCCGCGCCCGTGCCTTTCAATTCGCGCAAGCTGAAATAATCTTTTATTCGTATTCCCCTACACTTGCGGCGATTCATGGTAAATTGTTCGACTTGCCAAGATAGATTTTCCATGTTGCTTTTCCTTTTTAATCCCTAAAATCCGCCGACGATTCCCTGATAATCTTTGCTACAAGGGCGGCGACTATTCCCTGCAAGTCGCTACGGGTGTAGTCCTCCTGATAGTCAATCAATTCAAGTATTTCGTTTTCATACTCTGCCGCCATTTTTTCCTTTTCCTTTTTCATTCTATACCTCCTCAGCATTTCGCTGCTGCTGCATACCCAAGATATGCAGCCGTAGCGGAGTGCTACTTATTCGCCAAGAGCCTTGTTTAGCGGATTTATAAGGATGCCCTTTATTGCGTCGAGAGTTGTACGCCTCGCCGGGGTTCCGTTGTCAATAGAATTTATAACGGCGTTAATGGCCTCCAGCATCTCCGGCGCCGCCGCGATCAAGCGGGCGTTTGCTTCGTTTATGTCCCATTCTCCGCCACTAGACATTCCACAGTCCGCCACGTTTCGTCCGCCCCATTTATTCTCGCCGACAATATAGCGATTAGGCTCACTGTCAAGAAAAACATTATTGCATTTCCACGGCCCCGGAGTGTAATTTTGTTTTGACATTGTTTTCTCCTTTTCCTTTTTATTTTACAATATGATATTCGCCAGCTTCAAGTAATACGCCGAAGCTGTTTATTTCCGTTCCATTTTCCAGTATAAAGATTTTTCCTTTTTCTTTATATTCAGGCTGATTGATTGCTGGTACGGCTCGATATGTTTTTTTACTATCCAGCTTTATTCCCGTCCCCAAAATGTTATAACTTAAAATGGGTTTTACTTTCATTTTACTTTTCCTTTTTAATTCAAGTCGGCCAGGATATAAGCGCCGCTTTTTATCTTGGCTTCTGTTTCCTTCGTTGTTTCGCCCAAAAACAGGTTACGATATTTCGCCGTAGTTTTGGAGTAATCCCATTTTTCGCGATCCAGTTCCGGCGTACCGTCCCAGGGCTTGTATGCGATTTTCACGCCATACGAAACAAAGTAAACGCCCTCATCAGCAAACACTTTTTGCTGATTGTCCCTCATGTTCTCGACTCCCCGAAATGTTCTGTTTTCCTTTTTCATATTATCTCCCTTGCGTTTTAAGTCCGCGCGACTTTCCGTTTCATCATTTCGGCCTGCTGCAACAGGCCGGATCATGGAGCGGATTAATAACCAAGTTGACGGCCAATGTTTTTATAGGCTATTGAATATATAGATTTTCCGGTCAATCCCCGCCTGCGTTCAGATTCATTAAAAAATAATTTTACCTGTTCGTCAGTATATGGATTGTAAATGGTATTCATGCAATCCAAATAAATGGCCGTTTCGCAATGGTCAATAAAATCCTTTTCTTCCAATTCTGCAATTTCCTGTTTTGTCATTTTATAATCTCCTTTCCGCCGCGTTTAGTTCAACTGGCGGATTTACTTTTACGATAGCACCATGCTTTGAATTGAATTTACTTTTCTAATTCATCATAAAGACGGTTGTCAACGTCTTGCAAATACCGGTCAAGGTATTCGGAGCAATCATCGCAAATCCACTCTTCTGACCATGTGTAATTTGTTGCTTCATCCTTTCCACAAATATTGCATTTCATTTTAATCCTCCTTGAATTGAATTTCGTTACAATACAGTTATGCTATACATTCTTTGTTTTGTCCACAACAAAATAAAGATTTTTTATTTTTAGTTGAATTGGTAATGAGATAAAAAACAAGTAAAATCCAGAGTGCAATCATACAGGGCTATTATAGATCGTGCCTTGTAGGGAATTCTGGAACGATTATGGAGCCGATAAAATGGCCGTTGATAATAAAACCTATACTTTTAGCAATGTGTAGGGAATTCAATCATATCCAACCTTAGGGAGTATATATACAACCTAAGGCAAAGCATGATAGACAAGCTGGAGAGCTGCTGCATCGTGTAGTAGGATCCACTTAATTTATAGAGGATGTGGATCGCATGAAATTCTGTTCCCGGGCCGTAGTCTTTTCTTCTGTTCTTCTTCTTTTCTTCTTCTTCTTATATAAACATACAATATGAGTTTAGTGTTTATATGAATATTAAAATATAAACATACAAAAGACTAAAGATAAAGAGTGTTTATGCTTCCTAAGAAGTCTTACTTATAAAATATATTGCTACTGAATTAGTTATAATTAAATGAGACCGAAGCGGTGATATTAAAGTGATATCAGAATGGTAGTACCTTTTAAGCAGATGGTTAGCATCAACCATTGCAATTTGCAATGCATGAAAATTTTATTGTAATACCAGATTGGTTATGTTCGTATAATAAATATTATGTAAACCACTAACACTCTACATGTAGCGTCAGCACCAGCAGCATACACTACCAATAGTGAATTGCATGATCTTAGCTGTATGCGTACTACAATTAAAGCCCAGGGGATACCCCGGTGGTTGGTTAGTTCGTGACTTTACGATATATGCAGCCCACTCTCCGAAGTCCTACAATTTTTGGTTTGTTAATGGGGGTTTAGTCGTCGTCTTGGGCGAATCCTATGCAGGGTTTACCTTCAGACCTATTATTTTTTTCGATACGGGATATTCTGTGTTGGAGATATTTGATACGATTTTGGTGCATAATAGCGAGTTTCTCTAGGTTGTTTATGCGGTTGGTCAGCTTGGCGAGTTTATTGGGGTGTGTTTTGGTGGTTTTAGTCATTTTGCTCAAATTCAGCGTTTAAATCGTTTGTGGGGCACGATCTCATTTCTGCGCCTCTTTGTACCATGTCTGGTGTTATCGTGGCGTGGCGGGGGCAGGGAACGCCAATTTGGGGTATTCTCATCTTAATCCCACCAGTATTCGCCGCGTTTCTGGATAACAGAGAATAGGGTTGCGAATAATTTTTCGTCGCAGCAGTTGGTTTCCACATACTTATCGGCTATGGCTGAGGCGATTCTAAGATAGTTGGCGATCCATGTGCCATCCTCGAAGAACTCAGAATGAAGATTACGGCGCATTTTATGCAACTTTACGGCCAGGAGGCGCACCATGTAATACTCATCCCAATCCCTGTCTTTCCAGATGGTAGTGAAATAGTAGAAAAGGTTTTTAATGCCGTAGATAATGTTTCTAATCACTTACCACCTCCGGTACATACACAAATCCGTCTTTAAGTTCCAGCCGTTTCAGCGGGCAGTCGGGTTCGTCCTGTCGCCACTCAAACATATCTGATTGTGTTAGCGGATATTCTGTCAGACCGCACACCATATTGGGCGGCACATTTACCAAAATTGGGCAGTTATTGCAGTACACGGTTTTACTCATGGGCATCTCCTGGTAACGGCGGCAACGGCATCCAGTGGGTAATGTTGATTAATATTGCGGCCCCAATAATTGAATCCCTCCATTCTTCTCCACAACAATTACACCTAAAAAGATAATGTTCATTGCCAAGATCGTCATTACATAAAACATCAACGCCGCGTTCCGGCAATTTTTTATCAACCGCAATCCAGTCTGATTGTGTCATGGGGTTACTCCTATATGTCCATTAGACATGCACGTTCACATTCTTCGCAACAGGCACATAATGTTTCGCTGTCACTGTGGATTTCTTCTGCATACGGACAGGTGTGCGGATCAGTTGCCGGATTTTTCCCACATTTGCACATTTCCACATTCGGATAATAAACTTCGCTGTCGGTCATTCAGTCCTCCAGGTCAATGTGTATCTCCGGCCTCTGGCATTTCAGCACTGCCGTATCGCCGGTGGTGGTAAAAAGCTTGCATATTTTGCCGCAGTAATGCTGGAATTCGCCGCAGTCAACGGGTACGAACTTGCGCTCGATCTCGTTATATGCCAGCAATATGCCCTTGTCGCTCAGACGGTAACGGGTGGTCATGGCTTAGTGTCCCTTGATTTTTTCAATTATTTCCGCAATACCAGCACCGATTTTTGTGTTGCTTTCATTAAACGAAATACTCATATTGAGCATTTCAATTTCAGATTCTAATTCTTTTATTTTCTTTGACTTCTCAATGGATTCTGCCGCTGAAATGTCAATAACCTCATTAATGAATTTAGAAAACCCTTCAACCATAAGGTTTTTTTTAAAAGATTTTTGATCCATTGCTGAATAAAAAATCATTTTGGTTTCCGGCAATTTCCCCAATTTTTCTCTTATTACTGGAATAAAATATTGATTCCACAAATCTTCAAATAAATCAGGCAGTTCAAGTTCTTTCGGGTTCATTCATTCCCCCATCTTAAATCTCATCCAATCTTTTATGATGGCCGGTAAAAGCAGTTCCCACCGCTCGATTTCAACAAATGACATATCGCCGTCGATAACCTGCTGGAATACGGATGCCGGGATGGCGTGTACCCCATCTGCGGCCATGATCATGAAATGCGGATCGGTTTTCTCTGGGAATAAGCTAATTATTATGCCCATTATTCATCCTTAAACCAATTTCCCCTACTACCAATCGTCCCACCCCATATAAGAAATACCAATCCACAACCTGAGAATAATAAAAGCACAATTCCAATTATTTTCATTTCTTCCTCCCCACGCCGCCGCCGGTCTTGGTAGTCCAATCTTTTCCATTTAGAATGAAATTCATGGTGTCGAAGTGCTGTTCCATTACAGTCCCGCACTTCGGGCATTTCATCGGCTCGCCGTGTTCCGCCAATGATTGCTTCACATTCACAATTTCATGCCCACATGAGGGGCAAACGTAGTCATATCTGGGCATTTACTTCTCCTTCACCCACCTATTGCCGAAGCATAGGTATTGCATTTTGCGCCAGAACCAGTTTGGGACATTGCCATCCTCGGGTATATATGTCATCCCCCAAGCGTAATTGCTACCAAACAGGTAACATTTCCATTTACTCGGCCTGGGCCAATCATCAAATTTTATTGCTTCCATTGTTTTTCTCCACAAAGTCAGGGCAGGGCAAGCACACATCTACGGCATCGCATTTACCCTTATGGGCAACATTGTCGCACCAGTACATATCTTCGTCCCTATATTTGCAGCCGTGTTTGAACAGCTTGCATTTCACACAGCACGTCTTGCTGAGTTTCATATCGGCTTCCCAATTAGGTCGTCTATCTCCTTGTCCGTAAGTCCGCTTGTGGCCACGGGATCAGTGGTAAATGCCGTCCTAGCTCTGCTAATGGCATCTTCCAGTTTTTCGTATATCCAGGTTCTTGTGATAACATCATCCGGCGATATGGTCACGGCATACCCGTTCTCGCAATTACTAATGCTTGCGGTAATCATTTCACGTATTTCTTCTCTGCCGCAGTCGGATCGTCCCAATATTCCGCAAGTTTCTTGGCAAGTACATCCCATTTCTCTGCCACGAATTTCTTGCACCCGATTTCCACAATGAAACCGTTGGCAACCTTGTCGATTTTGACTTGGTGATACTTTGTGTTTGCGGTAAGCGGCCCATACCAAACATTCGGTGTGCTGCTTACGGTAATGCTTCCGGTTGTGTTTTCGCTCATGTTTTCCTCCATATCGTCTAAAATTATTAAATCCGGTCTTTGTGTACCAATGTTTCTGGGAATTTGTATTACTTCTTTTGACATTTCCTCCTCACCAACCGTAAATTATCAATATCATTATTCATAGCGTTCCCGTCCTTATGCTTCACCATCTCGCCCTTGCGTAGCGGTCTGCCTATAAATTCAGCCATGACCAACCTATGCACCATGATATACCCGTTGCCATCTGCCATCATTCTGTACTTGTATGGACAACGGATGGCGCAGTATCGGTATTTGTTATGCTTAATGCGGAGGATATGACTGGTCATTATTTCGGCACCAAGGTACGGATGACTGTGATTATTTCACCGGCAGTCAGTTTATCCAGATTATCTTCTATCGTCTTTAGCACCTCGATCTGACAGCGCAAGAACCCTTGTACGTATTCCCTATTAATTCGGCGATAATCGGATGAACATTTTTCGGTTGGCATACGATGATATTTGCCACATTTACTACAACGCGGAACGTGGGGCCATTTGTATGGGCACGGTTCACACTCTCCATTGAATTGACATTGGGAACGCAACGACCAAACCTGACAATATCGGCTCATTTTTCTTCCTCACCGAAAGACATCCAAAAAAATCCAATAGAACAAAGCAGAGCAACGCCAGCCAGAAAAAGCATACCGGCATTTATCCTGTGAAAAGCCAATACGGAACTATAAATTCCAAGAGCGGTATATATTGCCCTAAAAATTCTTTTCATCTTGCCTCCTCTGCTAAACAATCCGGGCATACTTCCACCACTATTTCATATGCTTCTGCAAATAAAGCCAGATTTATTTCCTCATCAAACTCAACCCAGTCACCCTTCCGCGTTTTTATCTTTCCACACCAAAAGCACGAAATAACAATTTCCCTATCCATCAATTAACCCCTTGCATGTTTCTGAAAACATAAGCCTTACAATTTCTTGCCATCCGTCAAGTTGTTCAATTGGTATTTTATTCTCGGCTATATTGCGGATAACGGACAGGGGCACAACGTGAACTCTACCAGCACAATAAAAATTTATATGCGGTTCGTTTTGGGCAATGTCGATTATGTTATTCATGCTATTATTATGTCGTAACTCTTGTATTCTGTCTACATTTTGGACATACAAAATAAATTTTTATTTAATTTCCACAAACTGTTGATAATAAAGGCGATTGCGTATATATTATATACACTTTGGGCGGCGATTGTAGTACAAGTAGTTGAAAGTGGGTAAAAACGATACTATAATGATTTCAATGAGTGTAAATAATACTCATTCGGTGATACATTGAAGCAGTGCTCCTACGTCTATCAAGAAGGAGATACCGCTGTAAAGTCTGGAAAATATAAAGTGGGTGATCGGTGCGGCAGTCTGCGGGCATCTGAGAAAACACACTGGCTCTGCGGCGGGCACCTGCGGCAATGGAATAAAATAAACGATCCAGAATACAATCAGCGGATTGCCGCTAATCAGAAAATATCGCTTAAAAAGAGCCGTGAGAAGGCGCAGGAAACCAATAAGGTCATAGTCGAAAATAGTAAAGAAAAGTTGGGTGAGCAGACCACAAGTATCCTCGGCGTGTTGAATAAAAACGCCAATATTGACTTAGAAAAAGAATATCTGATACTGAAAAACCTGAAACAAGACCCGACGCAAGAGAACTATTCCGAGAAATACGCCTTCGCCCTGTGGCTAAATGCGCCGGAAACGTGCCGTACCCCCAAGACAATCGAGGAAGTGGCCGGAGTCTTGGGTGTAGCGCCATATACCCTGTCCCAATGGCGCAGATCGCCTGAGATTGTGCGGATCATAAATAATGATACCAAACAGGTAGCACTTCGGATGTACCCGTGGGTGCTGGAAAAACTGTTCGAGGGCGTTGGTCGTGGCGATAAGGGTTTTACCGACATTGCCCTAAAGCATATCAAGGAAATTGAGGCGACAACTGATGCCGGAAAAAAGAACTTCAACCTGCCGGATGCACTAAAGGAAGAAGCAGCCAAGATATGCAATAACGGCACCGGGCAACGGGCCATGGGCGTTGTGGATAAGGCGCAGAAAGTGGCTAATTTCGATGCGCTAATATCTGGAAACGTGAAACCGAACGATACGGTGCAATAGTGGTTGTTATAAAAACTGAAAATAAAAACAAGTTGGTAAGAGAAATAACCGAGAAGTCAAAGAAGCATAATGAATATATGGCCAAGATTAGAAAGAATCACCCAGAAAGAATTAGAAAATATTATGAAAAATCAAAGGAGTGTAATAAAAAAAGAAAAGAAAAATATCCGGAATTGGCAAAAAAATATGATTGGGAAAAGGCACTTAGACTTAATTATGGAATGACGCCAAACGATTATAATAATTTATTTTCAGAACAAAATGGTGTTTGCGCTATCTGTGGCAAAACAAACCGGGATGGTAGAAAATTATTCATAGACCATGACCATAAAACCGGGAGCGTGCGAGGCTTATTGTGTAACAAGTGCAATGTTTCGCTTGGATTAATGGATGACGATATTGACAGACTATTGTCTGCAATAAATTATCTACAAGAAAGAATGGGTGTATAGTGGCAGTTTCACTAAATGAACAAAAGATGGTAATTGCCGCAGCCGCTAAGGATCCGCTTTTTTTTGGAAAAATCGTAGCGCCTCAATATTTCTTCAAGGGCTTTGCCCCATTCCACAAGTGTATGCTGGATGAGGTAAATAACAGACCGCCGTATTGCAATATGGTCGTGTTGGAAGTGCCAAGGGGCTTTGGAAAAAGCATCCTCATCTCCACCCTAAATCCCCTGCACCGCTGCATCTTTGGCAAGTTAAAGTATGTTGTCGTGGCATCTTATTCATGCGACCGCGCTAACCTGATTATCGGGGATTACAAGAACATCATTAAGGGCGACTCTTTCCGCACATGGTTCCCCGGAACGGAACTGGTAAAAGACAGGGAAGATTTAATCGAAGTCAGGAATGTTGATCTTGATTTCAGCTTTCAGATCATGGCTCGTGGCCGCAACTCTCAGGTTGCCGGTATGCGATTTGAGGAAGCAAGGCCGCAGATATTTATAGCAGACGACATGGAATCTCCCGACGAGTCCTACAATCAGAGCATAGTTGACTCAAATGAGCGTTTCGTCAATGAGGTTGTGCAGTATGGACTCGACAACCAGATCGGGTATTCCATCCTGATTGGCACGCCGTTTAGTTTCGATTGCACCACTCAGCGGTTTACCCGCAAGTATCCGAAGGGTGTGCGCACTATTTGCTATCCGGCATTGGTTACGGACATTCCGCAAATGGGCAATCGTAGGGCTGTTAGCGCAGATGAGATGGCGCTTAAACTCGGTGTCCCCGTCGGTCATTCCATTTGGGAAGATAAGTTTCCGACAGAAGAACTGCTGCGAGAACGGGACAACGCCATAGCCAACGGCACCATCGAAAACTTCATGCGCCAGCGGATGCTCGATCCACGCTCCGAAGGTTCGGTGCGCATCCCCATTGAGAAGATGCACCGTATTCCCAAAGAAAAGTTAGAAGAAACCAAGCGGATAAAAATGAACGTCTATGTTTGGGCTGACTACGCATATAGCCGCCAGATATGGGCCGACGAATCCGCCTATATCGTCTTTGGGGTTGACGAGGACGCCAATTACTATATTATGGCCTCTGATTGTGGCAAATGGGGCGACATCGGCACTACCGATAAGATAATTGATAAGGTCATTGAATACAAGAATAACCTAAAGATGGTTGGCGTGGAATCTCGCGGTATAGGTTTTATCGAGCGCAGACTAAATGAACTCAAGCGCGAGAAGAACTTGATGTTCGCATTTGAGGAATTGAAACCAAAGAATGTGAGCAAGCCGGAGCGCATTAAGAGTACCATCTCGCTATTTGATAACGACCAGGTTTATATCATTGATGGGCAAAATAAGTTAGAGGCGCAGATGTCGCGTTTCCGTGGCGAGGAAATGAAACACGGGGATGACCTGATTGATATTTGGGGATATGTTGGACAGCCGGGATTGGTCAATAAACCCGTAACCCAGAAAACAGAAGAAGAAAAAAAGAAAAAGGAAGTACACGAATTTTTTGAGCGCATGGCGAAAAGATGGCCCGATATTCAGAAAGAGAAAGCTGGAACAAGGAGGGTGAGATATGCTGGTGGTATGCGGCCTAATTATTTTTGAGTTGGCGGCGGTTATCGCAGTTAGCATTTTTGCTAACCTTGAGGCGAGAAGGCGCCATGCAGATATTGAGGAACGGTGGGTAATCTTGTTTGCATGGCTGGATAGATTTGATCGCAATTCCAAGGCACTCAAGGACGATATTGACGGCAAATTCGGCAAAGACCTGATTGAAAAACTGAACGCAATATTTAAGTTGGGTAGTCACCCGCAAAAACTAATTGCGGGGAAAGACGGAAAACTTCATAAAATCAATAGGGATTACTAATGGCCGAAAATAAAGAAGAAAAAAAGACCAACTGGGTTGAATGGATCAAAGAGCGCATCGGTGCTGGGGGTCAAGCGCCTCAAAAAGTAAATTTGAAATTTGGGCGCATCGCTTGGTGCCAGGCGTTTGATCGTGGCGACCAATATAAAATCCTCAATGAACTTACGGGCATGATCGAGGATGTTCATATAACCAGGGAAACCCGCTGCATATACAATATTTGCAAGACGTTTAATGATGCCTACGCATCTAAGATGTGGAAGGGTTCTCCCACTCCTACCACTTCGCCATTTTCAACGAATACTGAAAGTTATGATGAGGATATAAATGTAGCCACAAATGCCGCCGTAGAGTATTGGTGGAAAAGCGTGGCTTACGGCTCAATGAAACTGTATGACACCACCAGAACGGCGGCTGTCGGTGGAATTGGAATTGCAAAGGTATATTATGATAAGAACCAGCAAAGCGGATTATATACTGGCGAGGTCATTCTTGAGAAGGTAAACCCGCTTCATCTGTACCCCAACGCCGATGCGACCTGCGATGAGGAGTTTAGAGAGGTCAATCATCGGTTCCCCAAAGAAAAGTCGGTTGCCGAAGAAGAATTTTCCGAGCAGATGAAGAAACTCGGAATTACCGAACTTGAATCGCAAAGCAAGAATGACGCCCATCCCGAAATCGCAGAGGCAAGCAAAAAGGTGGACGATGGGCCAAACGCCGAAGTTAAAAATTCTGTAATCGTAAATGACATCTGGATTAAGAAATGCAAAAAGTATCCCAATGGCAAGCACGTTATTGTCATTGGTGAGCATACATTGGTAGAGGAAGATAACCCCGAACCAGATATGCTCCCATTCTTTGCCTATGTGGTAAACCCGCAAGACAATGACCTCTACGGTCTTGGCATTACATATCCCATCATCCCCATTCAGCGGGATATGAATAAAAACAGCAGCATCATTGCGGAGAACGCCGATTCTATGGGGCATCTGAAATGGCTGGTGAAAGAGGGAAGCGTAACTAACCCGTCTGCCTTTGATGACCAGAGCGGCGAGATTGTTGAATACACCGGGGATGCACAGCCACATCAATCGACCGCCAATCCATTGCCCGAATATATCAATGGCCGCTGGTGGCAACTGCTTGATATTGCCAAGTTCGTAACACACATTCAAGACCTTGGCCTCGGCATGATTCCGCCGAAGGGCAGTCAGATGTCAACCGGTACGACCAACGAACTGGTCAACGGTGAGAATGTCATGTTTGCCCCCGACATCGAGCGCATGGTAAAGTTTGTACAGAAGATTGTCAGGCGCTACCTGTTCCTCGTCAAGAAGTATTATCAGGAAGATCGCATTGTTACAATTATTGGCGAGAATAAAAGACCGGAAGCCATTATTTTCAAACGCGAGAATTTGGCCGATAACTACAATGTTGATATTAAGGTCGGCAGCGGATTTGACCGTAGCGATGATGCACAGGTTACGGCGATCACCAATCTTATGCAGACCCCGGCATTTGAACAGGCCGGAATTGACCCGCGTGTGGTTATGGAAGAACTGATGCGTAAGATGAATATTACCAAGTTGCGTGAAGATACATTCAAAGACGAGCGCCAAGCGAAGCGGTATCTGGATTACATCTTGGCCAATCCCGGCAAAGAATATGCGGTCAATCGCTATGTCAATCCCAACGCGCACATTAAGGTATTTACTGATTTTACCAAGCAGCCGGAATTTGACTTATTGCATCCGGTGGTTAGGGGTACGATTGAGGGTTACATAGACCGTATGGTAAATATGCTACCGCCGCCTCCGAGCGCACCAATGGGGCCACCTCCCGGCGCTCCGGGGAATGAGTTCCCGGCCCCGCCATCTAATGAACCGATTGATACGGGTGGCCGTCCGCCCGAACAAAATATGGATTTAGCGGCAAGCCAACCGGCACCGCAAGGAGTTTAACTTATGTCTGAACCAACGATTGAGTTGTCCGACGCACTGGCTGTTCAATATGGGTTTGCGCCAGCAAGCACCGAGGCGACTGCACCTGTTACAACCGAAGCACCAAAAGAAACACCGGCTACCGAAGCCAAAGGGGTAACTACTCCAACCGCTACTGAAAAGCCAACGGAGAGTGAAGCACCCAAAGCGGCAGATGAAACGCCGAAGGAAGCGGTTAAACCGCTTTACACACCGGATGAAATTAAGCAACTGTGCAAAGATGCCGAGGCAACCGGAAAGATCAATCTTGATACGTCAAGGTTAGATCCTAACGGTATTGCCCTGATGAAATCTTTTCAGCAGGGGCTTGATGGAACGTGGGGAAAGGCCAAGCGTGAGCGCGAGGAAGCCGCCAAAGAACGTGCGGAAGTCGAGCGTATCCGGGCCGAATTTGAACAAGCCAAGAGGGATGCGGAGAACAAAAGGATTTTTGAGCAAGAGAGAGAAGAACTTGGGGAAGATATTGCCAACGCCAACAAGCGTGAGCGCGAGATGCAGGAGCGGCTTGAGAGGCTTGAAATGGAAAACAGACAGGCCAAAACCCAAGCCCTTGCCATGCAGATTAGGGAAGATTACCGTAACACTTCGTCCAAGTATTTCATTCCGCAGGATCAGAATTATGAAGATACGATTTTAGCGGCAATTTATGGCGCAGATTTGCTTCATCAGGGGCGCGGGGAATATCCGCGTACCATTGAGGAAAGCGCCGCTAACTTTGCCGATAAGTTCGGCTTCACCAATGTTGACAACCTGTGGAAAATCATTCGCTCTAATCCAGAAAACGAAAAAGCTGTTAGGGCTTATTATGAGAATGATTACATTCAAAGAAAAGCCAAAGGCCCGACCGTATCTCCGTCATCTGCGGCCAATGTTCCGATTCAATCAAAACCCGCCGGTGCGAATGACCAAAACAAGTCTATTATGGATATTGTGAGGGAAACCCTTAATATCCCGGCTGGAGAAGAAATTATACTAACCAATAACTAATACTTAGGAGGTATTATTTAAAATGGCTACGAATGTTGCAAGAAGTGATTATGTAAATGCTATTATAGAGGCTTATGCCAAAGAAGTTACCAAAGTCCCGCTTATGGATTCCTGGCTGTATAACGGTATTCCGTTTGAAACCGTCAATCAAAAAGGTGAAGATAAGCTGAACTTTACGTTCCAGACCCAGGGCAACGAGTCGGCCTTCCTGACTGCGGAAGGTGCGGCTAATGGTGCGGCCAATGTTCCCGCCTACGCGAAGGGATATACCTACCTCAAAAAGATCGGCGCTCCCATGCGCTTCACCGAGGAAACCGTATTCCTGAGCAAAGACCCGAATACCATCGTCAAAACCCTGGAAACCTACACCAGCGATACCGTTGCGGCTTACGAGATGTTGAGGGAATTTATGATTCATCAGCCGGGTACTGGTATTCTGGCCACCCTCACCGCCGTTACCTCAACCGCCGCCACGACTTCCGTGTTCACGGTTGATTCGGCCCGGTGGCTGCGTGTTGGCATGATTGTGGATGCCTATACCAGTTCAACAGAGAACATTGACAGCATTACCATCACGGATGTCAATTATGACACCAACGTGGTTACTGGCACTCACGCATCGGATACCATTGTGAGTGGCGATGTTCTCTATCCCCACGATTCTTATGTTTCCGGTTCCACGATTGTTACGTCCTATTTCTGGAATGGTATCGAAACTTTGATTAATGATACGGATACCGCTTTCGGTACGCCGCTGACCACCGGCCTTGATCGTGACACGCAGAGTTTTGCCAAAGCGTGTGTGAAATATGGCAGCACTCCCGGCACTGCGGAGGCGCTTACCCTTGGTCGTATGCGGGCCGTCTGCGATTCTATTGACGTGAACTGGGGTCGCTCCATGCCCACCATCATCTACACCGATCCCGGTTCTCTGAACGCTTACAATGAACTGCTGACCAATAAGCAGGCTCCGACGATCAATATGCCCACCGAGGATGGTTGGCCGGAAGCCGTTGCGTTTGTGTGGAATGGCAAAAAGATGCGCGTTCTGTCTAAGAGGCTGGCTGCGCCCAAGACGATGTTCTTCATCAATCCGTCCACGCTGAAAAAGTACATCGGCGGTGAAACGGGTTGGGATACGATGGCTGGTACTTTCCAGAAGGTTGCTGGCTATCAGATTTTTGAGCGCATGTATCGCGGTTGGGGCAACCTGATCTGCACGAACTTCCGCGCTAACGGCAGGCTGAATGACATCACTGCCGTTGTGTAATGGGTACTATAACTGAAACTAGCTGGGGGCCGAAATGGCCCCCTTCTATAAGGAGAAACTAAAATGTTTGGTGGAATTATTACAAAACATGATAGCGCGGGAACGCCCTATCTGAAAATTCATGGAAAACTGGATCTGATTTCCGCAGATGGTGGGGGTATTTATCAGGATGGTAGCCTAATTGCCGGAACCGAACTTGGATACCTTGACGGCGTTACCGCTGGTACGGCTACCGCAAGCAAAGCCCTTGTGCTTGGTTCTGCCAAGCAAATTTCCACCATTACCACGGCTACGATTACTAACCTCACCAATACCACGTTGACAGCTACGACCATTAATGAGAGCGGCTTGCTTACCCTGTCCGGCAATACCGGCATCAACTTTACCGGCACCGCGATTACCAAGGGGATCAACTTTGCATCTGCGGTTGCGGCCATGTCGGATGCTGACGATGCGTTTATTTCGTATGGTACCTGGAATGATGCGGTTGTGGTTGGCGCTCGTACCGCGCATTTCGTTCCCTTCCAGGTTCATATGCACTCCAACGAGGCGCACACTTCTGACATTGCCGCTATGCGCCTGCGGGTTGACACGGCGGCGACCAGCACCGGCACCGCCCATCAGGTTCTTCAGATCAGGCAAGACATCGGCCACAATGTTGGTTCTGTGGGAACTATGGGTGCTGGTCTTACCATTAGCGCCGCCTCGGCCATTGGTGTTGGCGAAGTGGTTTGCGGTGGTTTCTCTATCGCCGGTGCTTACAAGGCTACTCCGAGTTCTGGTTCCAATAAGGTTACAGTCCTTCAGGCTTGTAACTGGAGTACCTATGCCGGAACGTCAACTAACTATATTTTCGATGCCTACCAGAACGGCGCTGGAAATACGGTTGACGCCGTTATCCGTGGCAATGTAATTGCCGGTACTGCGACGGCGGGATTGGAAATTGTAAATACCAGCGGAACGCTAACAACTGGTATTCAGGTAACAAATGCGACCCTCGGTGCCACTTCGGAAAGGGCCATTAAGGTTTCCACTTCTCAGGCTGCTCCGAATATGGCGGATGGTTATGGCGTTGTTGAAATTGACCATACCATCAGTGGAACGGTTGCCGGTTATGCCTGCGCTTCCTCCACCTGGATTAATGTGGCCGCAAGCACCGTTTGCGGTAGCAACACGGTTTGCGTTCGCAATGATGGCATTTATGTTTCCGCTACCGGCACGCCGATGGCCTCTGCTACCGCTATTATTGGCGGTAGGATGCAGTATGTGGCCGAAGGCGGAGGCAACCCCGGAGCGCTGTATCTGTGGCAGACCAACATTTACGACAACGTGCTTACTGCCATGTTTAGCGTGAACACTATCGAGGATTTGGGTGGTTCTACGGGTGCGGCTTCTAGTGGCGGCTGGAAGATTCCGTTTGTTAAGTTCACCAATACGGGTACTGTCTATTACATCAATATGTACACTTCGTAAATTGTAAATCTGGCGGGGGGCTTCGGCCCCCCGACCTTAAATAAGGAGGTGCTTAAATGCACGTTACAGTTGAGGGTTTGTTTGAGGTTAATGCCGTTTTGAGTCGCGGGCTTAATGGCGTTGATCCGTACACCGGAGCAAGGGTTGAGCAGATCAAGGAATTGCCTACGGGCATTTTCCGCCATCTCAGGCGCTTACACAGGGCCATCAAAGATGAATTGGAAGTTGTCGCCCCCGACCACAAAACATTTGTGGAAAAGTGGGCGGTGGACGGTAAACTACCGGCCAAGGACGCCGAGAATTTCCAAGAGTATTTAAGGGCGTATATGGAATTTTTTGGGGAAATGATCGTTATCCCGTTTTCTCCGTTTCACCTGGAATTGCTCGATGGGCTGAAAATCGTTGTTCCCGTTGACGTCATGAACATCATGGAGAACGTGAACGAAGCCATTGAGAGCGAAGCGAAAGAAAAAGAAAAGGAACAGCCCGCGACGGCTGATACCGATAAAGGGGTAGAAACCCCGAAAGCCGATGCTTGACATTGGCACAAACCCCGGAGTTGGCCCCCAATCGGGGGCCTCTCCCTTTCAGTTGGCATTGTGGGCAAGCGGCAACCCCGCACCCAGGGAGAATAAAAATGATTAAAGAGAAGTCAACCGGTTCGTCGTCTTACAGGAACAAAGAGTGGTATTTGCCCATCATCAAGGGTATGGATATGGCGGGTGCATATAAGTTCATTAGTGAACATTTGAAAGCGCCGTCGTTTGTATATGAGCCGGACAATGCGGCTGCGGCATTTAAGGAAGTATTTGGCAGGGACTACGCTTCACCGCAAGAAATGGCCGCGCAGTCTGCCGCAGAGAAGATTAGGGAACTTGAGGCCGAGAACGCAAGGCTAAAAGCGGCGACAACTACTGGCCGTAGTTCACAGATGGATGGCTTACCGGACGGCGGCTCACAGACGGACGATTCACAGGAGGGCGCAACGGATAAACTTACGCAAGAACAGTTTGCCGTCGAGCATACCGAAATCCCAGCCGGTCTGAAAATGTACCATGCTTATCAGAAGTACCTAAAGGAAAAATAATGTATCCGCACTGGCGCAGGCGTGAAGATTTGGACGGTGAAATCTGTTCAATCATGGGGCGATCCGATCTTGCAGTATATGAGGATTCACCCCACTCTTGTATCCACATAATGATCGGGGACTACGAGTTCACGTCTGCGCTGTTTCCTCTTGATGATGCTATCAGGAATGACTTGCGGCAACAGGCGTTTCTTTTGCAAAACGGCACAAATGAAGATGAAGTTGAGCGCATACGAGATGCCAACGAAAAACGGGAAAAGTATGGCGAGGCGCAATTAGAAGAAGCGAGGGCCGGTGTTAGAGAGATGGGAACATGGGAATACGAGCATCGGTTCTTGGGTAGGGAAGTGAAGCCGATGATAGTTATGCCGGAAATAAAATGATAATTTATGAGGTTGGCGTGGGAAATACGGAGGGCGCGACAATGCGTAAACTAACATGACGGTCACACAAATAAGAAGTCTTTTGCGGGTACTAATCGACCAACCCTCAACGGCAATATGGAGTAATTCTTCACTCAATTCATTGATTTTTTCCGAATACCGCGACATTTGCAACGAGATTGCTTCACGGTGGCCCAAATATTACATAACGTCCAGTTCTGTTGCGACTACGGCCAATACCGCAACTACGGCACTGCCGACATCGTGTACTTACTTCAATAAGTTGGTCGATAGCGAAGGTTGTGTGTTGGCATATCTGCCCAGTTCGCAATTCGATCATACTGCGGCAAATTCCAAGCCGCTTAGATATGATATTGTTGGCCGCAATTTCTGGTGGAATCCTACGCCAGATGCAATTTATACCTATACCGGATACTACAATGCCATGCCAACGGATTTGTCTGGTGAATCAGACGTTCCGAGTCTGCCGCCGAACTTCCACGACATCTTGGCCTATGCCGTAGCCGTAAATTCCAAAATGGTAAAGGACGAGGACGCACAGGGGGTTTATGCCAGATATGAACGCAAAAAGGAAATGTTGCTTCACCAGATCGGCACCACGCAAACGAATAATGCGCGGCGTGTTACAAGCGCCTATGACGCAAGCGAAGAATGATAAAAAAAGAAACCATTCCCGTACCGCCGTTCAAGGGGCTATTTTTGGATGGCGTTACCGTTCCTGGCGGTTTAAGCAAGGCCGAGAACATAGTCCTTCTCGCTGATGGTACGGCAGAGCGCAGGTCGTATGAGCGTACACTAACAAACACGGAGGCTTGTGAGGCCAGCCGTGGGCCAAAGGAATTGTTTGAACTCAGGAAAAACGATGCCACACGCTACATATACTGTGATATTGATAATACCGCTGGCGTTATAACATCTTTTGGGGCAGAACTGGTTGCTGGGTCTAGCGCAATAACCGCATGGACGGACGTTGACGATTGGGCGCTTAGTACGACCACTTGGGTACACGATGGGTCTGGAGTTACTGCGCTTGTCGGCAAACCGGCAGTTGTTGCCACCACCAAATATCGCGTTGTAGTTGGCGTGACCTGCGCGTCCACATCAACCGACGGTAATTGGGCATATACCTCGATCGATAGCGGCACTACATGGACGAATTGGGGTGGAGCAGTATATACGGTATGGTTGAATAAGTGGACACATACCGCTGGACTCACTACGGCATTATCAGCACTGGCCGATTTTACTCCCGTAGCTGGGGCATCTTATTCTATAACCATTTATGTCACACAGACAAGCGCAACTGGTACTCTAAGCGTATATCTTGGTGGAAAATTGGCCGGCACAATATCTGCAATTGGAGCAGCATCGCATACGTTTATTGTAAGATTTGCCACAGATGCTACGGCATTAAGATTTGTGCCAACTACCGATTGGGCCGGGTCGATTGACAAGGCCTGGCCCGGTGTGCCGATTAGCGGAGTGGTTTATTGGGCATCTGTTAAAAAGTTTATAGACCCGGCAGGCCCGGATGAGCCATCAAATTGGGACACCACGGCCGGGCCGCACTATCCGTGGTACGGATACGAAATGTTAAACGTGCAACCAAGCAATTGGTACACGGAAGTTGCGGCAAACGTATCTCAGGGCGTTGCAATTACCCTGGGCGGCGCGGCCTGTGGAACTGTAACGGCTTCCGGTGAATATACCTATACTGTGACGGCAGCCACAACTGCCGGATTGACATTTACGCCCACTACGGCCTGGGGCGGGACCATAACCAAAGCATCGGTTATGGCCGTAACCGAAACGGAAAGTTCTAAAACGAAGGTCATTGGTGGCGTGGTTACGGGCGAAGCTGAACTCGAAGTGGCGTGGATTGACATTCTTACTGGCCTAACATCCGGTGATTCCGTGCGCCCGCAATGGACGCAATTACAGGACAGGGCGTTTAGGGTCGATGGGACTAATAGTAATTATTGGTTTCAAGACTCAAGCGATTATCACTATTTGGGCTGTCCCGCACCAGCCGCCATACCCGTTGTGGCCAGCACGACCGGCGGCTCCATTTTGCCCGATGATTACAATGTTGCATATACTTATGTCAAGAAGTATGATTCGTATGTGGTCGAGGGCAATCCGAGTCCCGCTGCGTATATAACGATTGCCGGAACAGCCATTACCGTTGGTGTTATAGCCAGTACGGAAAAGGATATTACCCACATCCGCATATACAGAACACTTAAAGATGAAAGTGGCAGCGATTATTATTTTGACCAAGAAATACCAAATGCAACCAGAACGGTTACATTAAAGAACTCGGATGATGATATTGGCGATGGCGAAGTGCTTGAGTTCGATCACGATATGCCGCCCAAGGGGAAATATATTCTCGGTGGTGGTAGCCGCTTATGGCTAGTTGACACATCTGGAACTCTGCATTGGAGTCGCCTGGACGAACCGGAACTTATGCCCGCCGTAAACTATATGACATTCGATCCTAAGGACGGCGACAGGGTAATGGGACTTTGCCCGCTCCGTAAGCACATTCTGGTATTTAAGCGTCGCAAAACATGGCTGCTTGATATGTTTAGCGAAAGCATTTCAGACGATGGGTCTGCCGCACTAAGCAAGGATGTGGTTTCAAGTAATATCGGTTGTATCGCCACAGGCAGCATACAGGCAGTAGGCACCGACTCGGCCATTTGGCTTTCACACGCCGGATTTGTTTTGTATAACGGCGGCACGATTAAGAACATATCTGCCGGGGATGCTGCAACCGGAACCCCAAGCCGCATACAGTCTGTTATAAATAACTTCATCGCCGCTGGTGCAGAAAACTTTATTGACAGCGTGTATCATACGGCCAAACAACTGTATCACGTCAACTTCATAACCAGAAACGCTGATGGTGACGAAATAACTGAGCAGCGGCATTTTGTTTATAGCATGGTCACGGATACATGGACTGAATATGCCTATTACAATACGGCTGGCGTAAAACAATATGAGATCAACTTCGCTTACGCGCATGATAGCCTGGATAGGGAAGTGATATTGATTGCATTTCTCACAACGTCAACCGGCGAAGTAATGTATGTGTACCAAACCGAATATGATGTTTTGGTTACAAGACATGGCGACGGAAATCTTGGCAGTGCCACCGCTTCACCGCCGCTGTATATGTTCCCCGATACGTCTGGCAATGTTTATGCCATTGATACGGACGGGCTAATAACGAAAACAACTTCTGCCGGAGTCAAATCAACAATAGCAACATCGGCTAATGTTCACGCCGCGCACGAAACGGGATATACGCCGTCATGGATTACGGGAGATTTTATGATCTCCCATGCCCTATATGATTCGGCAAATGCCTGTATTTATTTGAAGGTGTGGGGTGTAGAAGGCCCGCCCGAAACGCCAGGAACAAATATTCGGGTGTCTGTCATTAGGGTTACACTCGCGGGTGCTATAACGCTAATAAAAGCATTTGACCAATACGAATTTACATTCCCCAATTATGAGGAAATGACGGACGATGCCCAATACCAACAGATTGAATTGGGCGATATGATACTGGATTCTACTGGCGCAAATATGTTCGTATTTGATCGGGGAACGCTGTATAAAATAGCCACACCCGCTGGTACTCCCGTTGTTTCAACATATTACACATTTACGGGATACGAAGCAACTATGGTTTGCTACGGCATGGGACTTTGTGGAAACAACCTGTATATACACTATATTCCCACCGCCGCAGTATTCGATGGATACGAGTGGGCTGATGCCCCTGCCGGAACGGAAACGCAGCGCATCGGTAAATTTACCGACATAACCGGAACCGCATCTTTCAGTTCTTGGGAAATTGGAACGGAGAAAACATACGCTTCCGGTATGCTGGTATATTCCGATACGGAAATATATCTTTATGGGTTATACGATGATGCCGGAGGAAGTGGCTGGCACACGATATATAAAATGACATTTAGTGCTGACGCATGGACTTCCGCAGCCGTTGATGCCCCAAAAGTCGCTCATGGTGATTGCACATCGGATCGGGTACACTATAATCCAAATGGTTATTTCGTTTACGCTTCGCTTCAAGACTCCGCCTATGATGATATTTTAAACGGCGATTCGATTGTTATTTGTAATACCGATTGGGATATTGTTGACTCAATTACAATAGGAAGTTATGAGGATTCACATTTTCTAGGGGCAACGGTTATTGATCCAGACGCGAGAGCAATTTATGGGGTAGTTTATACCCCTGGAGTTTAAGATGGATTATTATATCTATAAAATGCTTGCTCCGGCAGACTTGATTATTGGTGATCTGGAAACTGGTGATATGTACGGGGTTGTGGCTAGAATTGTTTCAAACTATAATGATCTCGGCACTCCGGCAGAAAAGCGTATTTGTCGGACATATCTTCCCGTAGAAAGTAAATATCACACCCTGGGCATATTCCATCTTGAGCCGGATTATGCGGTAAACGAAACAACGCACGTTGACGGAGAAACAACTGAACCGGACGGCAGCGTTTCCAAAGCTGAATTTTCACATAGGGGGCAAAAAACATGGGCATATACCGATAGCGCATTTAGTAGCACCGTAGAGGCGACAAAAGATATTCGCCTCGATGTTGGCACTCGGTGCAAGGCGTTTAGATATGCGCTACATGTTGGCGATGGTGTTGAATCAGAGCATGGGACGCTCAGGTTTAAGCCGCCGTATGTTGATGTTCAAATATTAGGGAAAGAGTAATGGCCGATAATCCCATTTCAATTAGGGTGCCTCCGAACAGCGATGCGCTTACCGCCGATAATTGGCGCGAAGTTCAGCGGTTGGCGAAACGGGCCATCGAAACTAAAAATAAAGTTGACAGCCCGACAACCGGACTGTCAACCGTACAGGGTAAAATTAAGATTGACGTTCACGATGCCGTTGCCGATTATCTTGGCAGTAAATTATTGGCTGGCACCGGCGTTACGCTGTCGGCGGGAATGGCCAGCGGTGGCAAGACACTTACTATAAACGGCCATGTTCCGGTTACGCTGGCTACCAATCACGGCCTGTCGTTGTCTGGGCAAGCGCTGGCTATGGGAACGCCGACAACGGTTAGTGCCGCAACCGCCAACGCGGTTACAACCACAACCCATTCCCACGCAATATCGTTGGCCATTAACGATCTGTCTGATGTTGACATTACATCAGTAGCCGATACCAATGTGCTCAAATATGATTCGGCAAGTGAAACGTGGAAAAACGCCGCATTTTCGGGATTGACCGATGGTGACAAGGGCGACATTACCGTTAGTGGAAGTGGTACTACATGGACAATAGACAATAATGCCGTTACTCTGGCAAAACTTGCAACGCAAGCGGCAGAGAGCATCCTTGCAAATGCCACTGCCGGAGCCGCAGTACCAACGGCATTGGAAATTGCAGAGCAGACAGTTGTCGGGCGTATTACTGGTGGTCATGTGGTGGGTTTAACGCCGACACAGATCAGGACACTCATCAATGTAGCAGACGGAGCAAACGCTTATGTCCATCCTAACCACTCAGGTGACGTTACTTCGGTTGCGGATGGAGCGCAAACTATTGCCACCGCTGCCGTATCGTTGGCAAAGATGGCGGACTTGGCGCAGGACAAGATTATCGGCAGGGCAACGGCATCCACGGGCGTGCCTGAGGCAATCGCTTGCACCGCCGCTGGCCGAGCCTTGCTTGACGATGCGAGTGCGGCAGACCAGCGGACAACGCTTGGGGTTGGGACGGGGGACAGTCCCGTGTTTGTTACGGCTAAACTGAGCGGCCTGACAGACGGCTATGTCCCGTATCACAAGACAGATGCCGATGGGCTGGCGAATAGCCCCGTGTCGGTCAGTAGCGGAAATGTCGTGGTTACTCCGGCGGCATCCAGCGAGGCGACACTTGGTGCAACGCTGATTACCAACGGCGACTTTGCAACCAACGACTTGACGGGCTGGACAGCAGCAGCAGGATGGAGTGCGGCAACTGGCAAAGCGGTACATACCGCTGGAACAGACACCACGCCATTGGTGCAAGCGGTATCGGTTACTAACGGCTCCGTCTATCAGGTCACCTGCACGTCCAGCGACAGGACGGCTGGTACGCTGACGCTGACATTCGGTTCATTGACTGGCAGTTATTCTGTCGGTGCTAATGTTACCAGCAACTATACATTTTCCGCAACGGCAACGGAAAGCATCAACCTGGCATTTACCCCAGATGCCGCCTTCAACGGGGCGATAGACGACATCAGAGTCAAGTTGGTTACCGAGAATACAACGCCCATCATGCTGATAAAAGATAGTGCTGGGGGCGATGCGGCTTCCATAAGGGCGAGTTATACGCTTCAAAATGTGGGGGTGGGGTTTGGGGCATTACGATATAATACTACCGGGAATACCAACTCGGCCCAGGGTGCGTATGCACTTTACTTCAACACCACCGGGAGTTACAACTCGGCCCAGGGTGCGTATGCACTTTACTTCAACACCACCGGGAATTACAACTCGGCCCAGGGGCGTGCTGC
>Ga0209507_1000406_pt1 | contig 49568 bp, 40 predicted proteins | sample AD_UKC028_MetaG_FD_184414 | JGI IMG/M metagenome (GOLD analysis project Ga0209507, IMG submission 184414) | Active sludge microbial communities of municipal wastewater-treating anaerobic digesters from USA - AD_UKC028_MetaG (SPAdes) (version 2) | ecosystem: Engineered > Bioreactor > Anaerobic >...
GGAGGGGTGGCGCGCAGCGCCGGGGTGGTTCGACACGTTCGGCAAGACCCCCCCGTCCCTTTGGGACACCCCCCCTTGGCAGGGGGGGAATTCAGGAGGGATATCCAGCAACGCATCCCGGCACTCGATGTGATGCAGCGGTTTCAGAATCGGCTGATCGTTCAAGCTGTAGCCATTGCCCAGCATCCATTGAATCTCGCCGATCCACACCGTCAACCGCGCCAGTTCCGCCGCATAAGCATTGATCTCGATGCCCAACACCGCCTCCGGCCCGACCGCCGGAAAGCCGCGTTGCAGACCCAGCGCCTCAGCCTCCAGCATCACCTGATGCTCAAGGTCTTTCAGCGTCCGCAGCGCCAAATAGAGGAAATTGCCCGACCCACAAGCCGGATCAAGTACCCGGAATGTCCGCAACTGTTCCAAAAAGCCGTGTAGCCGATCCGTCGCCTGCTGACGCGCCTTGGCCCGGTTCTTCGCCAAGCGATCCTCAATATCCGCTTTGGCCGCAGCCCACTCCGCCAACAGCGGGTCACGAATCACCGGCTCAATCAACCGGCGGATCGAAGCGGCATCGGTGTAATGCGCGCCCAGTTGACTGCGCTTGTCCGGGTCTAGCCCGCGCTCAAACAACGTCCCGAAGATCGCCGGTTCAATCGCCGACCAGTCCAGCGCCGTCGCGGAATGCAGCGTATCCAGATCGGCCCGCTCCAACGGCAGGCAGCGGTCGTCATCGAACAGCCCACCGTTGAACCAGGGAATCCGCTGGAGACCGAAGCGCCCGCCTTGATGCATGGCGTGGAATAAATCCCCCGCCAGCGCCGGGAAGTCAGCGGGGGTGCGCCGCGCCTCGGCTAACAGGTTGCTGAATAACTGGTCCGGCAACAGGCCAATGTCCTCGGCGAACAGGCAGAACAGCGACCGGGTCATGAAATGGGCGACCGCCTGCGGATCATGACCGCGCTGGCGGAGGCGTTGCGCCAACCCGCCCAACAGCGTCGCCGCATCCTGGGTGACCGCCTCCCGCGTCCGGGACGGTTGCAACCGTTCAGGGTACAGGAACGCCCAACGCAGCAGATCAAACTTCGCCGGATCGGCCAGATCGTCCAGCGTCAGCCGGTGCGTGACATTAACGGTATTCGGGAAATTCGTGTGGATCTCAATCGTTAAAAAATCACTGACGATCAACAGCAGGGGATTTTCCAGCGCCAGCGCGTATTGCTGCAATTGCCGCAGCGCCGCGCCCAAATCCTTGTGCTTGCCCTTGTATTCCCAGGCGAAGCAGCCCTTGCGCCACACATCCGCCCAACCCTGGCTCCCGCCGGTCTTTTTCACACCCTTTTCAAAAGTGAACCATTCGCCGTGCGGATCGGCCATTGCCGGTTCAGGGATTTCCAGCAGCCGACAGAGTTGATTGAAATGTGACTGCGATCCGCTGCGTTCCGTGAGCGTGCTATCACTCCAGAACTGGATGAATTCAGCAATCTGTACCGGCGTGGTCATCAGCGCTTGTGTGATCGAGCGTCCACGCAACGGTCTGGGTTGACCCGTCCATAGAGGTCTCTGTGGTAGATTCAGGAAAACGTCAAGTTTAGTATAAACGACGATCTGGATTTGTTGGGTGGCCCTCCCCGTGCCGGCTGCCCCCGTTTTCCAACCATCACCCCCACGGACTGCCTTTATGTCTGCCGATCACGCTGGATGGCCTGCCTCCGCTGAAACCGTGGCTTCCGTCGAAGCCGTTGCGCCCCGCCTGCTGGAGCTGTTGCGGGAGTTGCTGCGGGAGATTCGTCAGTCGGAACGTGCGATTGAAACGCTCTCGCTGGACAGCCATGTTGACCGCGACCTAGCGCTGGACAGCCTGGCGCGGACCGAACTGTTGCAGCGCGTGGAGCGGGCGTTCCAGGTGCGGCTGAATGAACAGGTGCTGCTGATTGAGACACCGCGTGACTTGCTGCAATTAATTATGAAAGCACGGGGCGAATCGATGACCCCGGAATTGGAATTGACGGCAGAACCGGTGCCGCAGGTCGGGCCTTCCACCGCCGGCGCTCCGACTCGTGCGCAAACGCTGGTGGACGTTCTGGACTGGCACACCGACGCCCATCCCGACCGGGTCGCCATCCAGATTTACGGCCATCACGACCAGATCGATACGACCTTCACCTACGCCAGTCTGCGCCAAGGCGCGCGGACGCTGGCCACCGGGTTGCGCGAACGCGGGTTGCAACCCGGCCAGACCGTGGCCATCATGCTGCCCACCAGCGCTGAATACTTCCTCAGCTTTTTCGGCATTCTGCTGGCCGGCGGGGTGCCCGTGCCGATTTATCCACCGGTGCGTCCCTCGCAAATTGAAGAACACCTGCGCCGCCATGCCCGGTTGCTGGGCAACGCCCAGGCTGTAGCGCTGATCACCGTGCCGGAAGCCAAGCTGGTGGCGCGGCTGCTCCAGGCGCAGGTGGAGTGCTTGCAACACGTTGTCACCGCCGAAGAAATGCAGCAGGAGCCGGCGGCCTGGCGCGACGCAGCGCTGAAAACCCAGGATCTGGCCTTCCTGCAATACACCTCCGGCAGCACCGGCGATCCTAAGGGCGTGATGCTGACCCACGCCAATCTGCTGGCTAACCTGCGGGCCATGGGGCCGACGGTCGGGGCCAGCGCCGATGATGTCTTCGTCAGTTGGTTGCCGCTCTATCACGACATGGGGCTGATCGGTGCCTGTCTGGGCAGTCTGTACTATGCCTTCCCGCTGGTGGTCATGTCACCGCTGAGTTTTCTGGCCCGGCCCGTGCGCTGGCTGCGGGCCATTCATCGCCATCATGGCACGCTGGCTGCCGCACCCAATTTCGCCTATGAACTGTGCGCCCGCGCCATTCAGGATCATGAACTGGAAGGTCTGGATCTAAGTTCCTGGCGGATGGCCCTCAACGGCGCGGAACCGGTCAACCCGGCCACGATGGAGCGGTTCATCGCCCGCTTTGCGCCTTACGGTTTTCGGCGAGACGCTATGGCCCCGGTCTATGGACTGGCGGAATGTTCGGTCGGACTGGCGCTGCAACCGCCGAATCGGGGGCCGGTGATCGACCGGGTGCGGCGCGACGCTTTGATGCTTCACGGCCGGGCCGAACCGGCGACCCCGGATGAAGCGGCGATTTTGCAAGTGCCTGACTGCGGCGCCCCGCTGCCCGGCCATCAAATCCGCATTGTCGATGAGCAGGGCCGGGAGTTGCCCGATCGGCGGGAAGGTCGCCTGGAGTTCAAAGGTCCCTCGGCGACCGCCGGTTATTACCACAATCCCGAAGCGACGCGCCGGCTGTTCCCGCATGGCGATGACTGGCTGGATTCGGGAGATCGCGGTTATCTGGCTGAGGGCGACGTGTATCTGACCGGACGGGTCAAGGATTTGATCATTCGTGGCGGGCGCAATATCTATCCCTACGAGCTGGAGCAGGCGATTGGGGAGATTCCGGGCATTCGCAAAGGGTGCGTCGCCGTGTTCGCCAGTGACGACCCGGCGACCGGCAGCGAGCGGCTGGTGGTGGTAGCGGAAACCCGCGCCGTCCAACCCGAAGCGCTGGAGCATTTACGCCAACGCATTGTCAACGCCAGCGTGGATTTGCTGGGCGTTCCCCCGGACGACGTGAAGCTGGCCCCGCCGCGTTCGGTGCTGAAAACCTCCAGCGGCAAGATTCGCCGGGTGGCGATCCGGGATTTGTATGAACGCAATGCGCTGGGACGTGGTGGCCGGGCGTTATGGCTGCAACTGACGCGGATTACGCTGTCCAGCGGCTGGGCGCAGTTGCGCAAGGCATGGCGCGGGCTGGGCGAGCGACTGTTCGCTGGGTACGCCTGGACGATGTTCGGACTGCTGGCCCCGCTGACCTGGCTGGGGATTATGACCCTGCCGAAACGGGAATGGCGCTGGGCGCTGGGCCGGATGGCCACGCTGTTGCTGGCGCAATTGACCGGGACCTCGCTGAAGGTGCGCGGTCTGGAGCATTTGCCCGTCGGTTCCTGCGTCCTGGTCGCCAACCATTCCAGCTATCTGGACGCCTATGTGCTGATGGCGGCGATTCCCCGGCATTTCCATTACGTCGCCAAGCGGGAATTGCTGGACAATCGCTGGATTGGGAAGCCTCTGGAACGGATCGGCACGCTGTTCGTCGAGCGTTTCGATGTACAGCGCAGCGTGGAAGAGGCGCGCAAGGTGGCCGAAGCCGCTCGCGCCGGTCAATCGCTGGGCTTCTTCCCCGAAGGCACGTTCAAACGGATGCCCGGTTTGTTGACCTTCCGCCTGGGCGCATTTATGGCGGCGGCGCAGGCCGGTGCGCCCGTCGTACCGGTGACGATTCGCGGCACCCGGGCGATCCTGCGCGCCGGTTCCTGGTTCCCGCGCCGGGGCGCATTGGAGGTGATCGTTGAGTCGCCGATCATGCCGGATGGCGATGACTGGTCAGCGGCAGTGCGGCTGCGGGATGCGGCGCGGGCGGTGATTCTGCGCCATTGCGGTGAATCGGATGCAGGGGATTAGGGGCGCTGGTTCAGTTTGATTAAAGGTAACCCGGAGTCACGCCATGCGCTTTTTCAACACCGAAGGCCCGGTGCGGCCTGAAGACCACTACAGTCTGCCGCCTCTGCGCCGCTGGAATCTGGAAGAAGTGTTGGGGCTGATCGACCAGAAAAAATACTTCCTGCTCCACGCCCCGCGCCAGACCGGCAAGACCAGTTGCCTGCTGGCGTTGATGGATTATCTGAACCGTGAAGGACGCTACCGGGCCGTTTACGCCAACATCGAGGGAGCGCAGGCCTATCGCGAGCAGGTCGATCAAGGCATGGCCACGGTGGTGACTGATATTGCCGCCTGGGCGCAGGAGTGGTCCGGCGAGGATAAGGCGCCCGAACTGGCGCGGCAGGTCCTGGCGACCACGCCACCAGGTTCGGCGCTGGGCGGCTTCCTCAGCCAGTGGTGCGCCAGCACGCCACAACCCCTCGTCTTGATGCTCGACGAAGTGGATGCGCTGATCGGGGATACGCTAATTTCCCTGCTGCGCCAGTTGCGCGCCGGCTATCTTAAACGCCCACGGCGCTTCCCGCAGACGGTGATCCTGTGCGGGGTTCGCGATCTGCGCGACTATCGAATTCACGCCCGCTCCGAACCCAGTCCCATCACCGGCGGCAGCGCCTTCAACATCAAGGCCGAGTCGCTGCGCTTGGGCGATTTTACGGCGGACGAGGTCGCCACCCTGCTCCGGGAACATACGGCCGAGACCGGACAGGTCTTCACCGCCGAGGCGCTGGCGCGGGTTTGGGACCTGACCCAGGGCCAGCCCTGGCTGGTCAACGCCCTGGCTTATCACGTCTGTTTTCGCCAGCCGGAAGGACGGGACCGCAGCCGGCCGGTGACCGTCGACCTCATTGACCAGGCTAAAGAGTATCTGATCATCAACCGGGTCACTCATCTGGATCAATTGGCCGACAAGCTGCGTGAGGAGCGGGTGCGGCGGGTCATTGAGCCGATGCTGGCCGGGACGCTGATGGACGCCGGGCCGGAAGACGACCGCCAGTATCTAGTCGACTTGGGGTTGCTGCGCCGCGATGGCGCTGGCGGACTGGTGGTCGCTAATCCGATCTACCGCGAAGTCCTGCCGCGCGCCCTCGCCAGCGGTCCCCAGGATACTCTGCCCCAGATCACCCCGACCTGGTTGAACGCTGACGGCGGTCTCCATCCCGAACGCCTGCTGGACGCCTTTCTGGCCTTCTGGCGCCAGCACGGCCAGCCGTTGCTGGGCAGCGCGCCCTATCACGAAATCGCCCCGCATCTGGTGCTGATGGCCTTCCTGCACCGGGTGGTTAATGGCGAGGGGACGCTGGAGCGGGAATACGCCATCGGGTCGGGACGGATGGATCTCTGTCTGCGCTATCGTGCAGTGACGTTGGGGATGGAACTCAAGGTTTGGCGCGACGGCGACCGGGATCCGCTCCAGGCCGGGCTGGCGCAGTTGGACAGCTATCTGGCGGGGCTGGGGCTGGATACGGGCTGGTTGATAATCTTCGACCGCCGGACGGGTCAGCCGCCGATTGCCGAGCGCACGATGAGCGCTGAGCAGACCAGTCCCCAGGGCCGACGCATTCAGGTGGTGCGTGCTTGAGAAACTCACTCCCCCGCCAACGGGCGCGGGGAGTGAACCGTTCTGGATGCAGGGGGTTCATTCAGGAATTTCGTCGGTCAATTTGTTCCGTCATCAACCTTTGAAAGTCCTGTGAAGGAATCGATCGGACGATTTCCCCACCAGACCAACCGGCGATGACGGGTTAGCGGCAGTGCGGTTGCGGAACGCCGCACGGGCGGTGATTCTGGACCATTGCAGCGAGCCGGATGCGGGGAAGATTAATGTGCACTGATCGGCATGGACTCGTGTAGCCTCGATTCAGCAGAATCCTTGATAGAGTCCGCTGTTAGGCATATACTTTGGTATCTATCATTGCTATGAGGGTGCCGCTATGCGCCAAGTCGCTAAACTGTTTACCAATGGTCGCAGCCAAGCCGTGCGTTTGCCGGCCGCCTATCGGTTCGATACTCAGGAAGTGTTCATCCGCCAAGACCCTGACACGGGTGACGTGATCTTGTCGCGCAAACCCGCCACTTGGGAGAGTTTCTTCGCGGTGCTCAAGGACGTTGATGTACCCGCCGATTTCCTGGACCAAAACGAGCGCAACCGGGGAATCTCCGAGCGCGATCCCTTCACCGGGTGGAGCGAATGAAGCGGTATATGCTCGACACCAACACGGTGAGCTACCTGATTAAAAAACATCCGGCAGTCGCGCAGCGCGTGGTCGCCGCCCCCATGGTCTCCCTGTGCCTGTCAGCGATCACCGCAGGCGAATTGCTTTTTGGCTTGGCACGGCGGCCAGAGGCCAAGCGACTTCACCTGGCCGTGCAGGAACTCTTACGGCGCGTCGATGTGCTGCCGTGGGACAGCGCCATTGCCGAGCGTTACGGAACAGTACGGGCCAATCTGGAGGGTCTGGGCAACATATTAGCGCCGCTGGATTTGCTGATCGCTACGCACGCACTGGGCATCGGTGCGGTACTGGTGACCAGCGACCGGGCTTTCGGTCAGGTTGCCGACTTGCCGATCGAAGACTGGACCAACTGATCCGAATTCTTGGAAACCGGGGTCAGTCCCTGGTAGCCCCTCCCGGTTTCCGCGTTCACTCCACCGTATGAATCATATCCGCCAGGCGTCCGCCCGGCGGAATCATCGGCTTCACATCCTCGGCGCGTTCGACCCAGACATCCACCACGCACGGCCCCTCATAGGCCAGCGCCCGTTCGATGCCCTCGCAGATTTCCCCGGGCCGGGTGATGCGCACGGTTTCAATGCCGGGAAATACCCGCCCCAGGTTCAGATAATTGGGATTCGGCGTCCGGCATTCCTTGCTCTCGATGCAGGCCGGATCACAATCCACCGTGCGGGCCAGACAGGTCTCGTAATGATGGCCCTGGCTGAACATGTCTTCCCACTGCCGAACCATACCCAGGAAGCCATTGTTGAGAATGAATACCTTGACCGGAATACGGTGAGCCGCGATGGTCGCCAGCTCCTGCAGGTTCATCTGGAAACTGCCGTCGCCGTCGATGCAGATCACCGTCTTGTCCGGGCGGGCGAAACAGGCACCCATCGCGGCGGGCAGGCCAAAACCCATCGTCCCCAGTCCCCCGGAACTGATCCACTGGCGCGGCTCCTGGTAGTTGTAGAACAGCGCCGCCCACATCTGATGCTGGCCGACGCCGGTCACCACAACGCTGCTTTGACAGGTCAACCGGGACAGCTCTTCAATGAACTGCTGGGGCTTGATGAAGTTCCCACCCGCACGGTAGCCCGGCGCATGTTCCTGCTTCCAGGCCCGGAGCGTATCCAGCCATGCCGCGTGGGAAAGGCAGGCCAGATGATCAGGATGGTTGGCGTGAAGCAGGAAATCCCGGGCGCTGGCCCGCAGCGCGTACTGCACCGGAATCGCCTTGTTAATCTCGGTCGCATCGATATCGACATGGGCGAGAGTCTTGCCGTGGCCGAACTCCCGCACCGCGACTCGATCATCAAAGCGCGCGCCGATGTTGAGAATGAAATCGGCGTCCCGCAACGCCCGATTCGCCGCGACCGTGCCATGCATCCCCGGCATCCCCAGAAACAGCGGGTGGTCGTGAGGCACTGCGCCCAGTCCCATGAAGGTCAGGGTGATCGGCAACTGATAGTGATCCACAAACCGCCGTAATTCGGCGCTGGCTTCACCGCTGATGACGCCGCCGCCCGCCAGAATGACCGGACGTTGCGCCTGGGCCAGCGCCGCCAGCAGGCGATCCGCTGTAGGTCGATGCATCGTTACCTGGGGATGATAGCCCCGCAAGCGCCGGGGTTGGTGGCTGACAACGGACTGGCCGATCAGGGCATTCTTGCAAATGTCGATGACCACCGGGCCGGGTCGACCGCTGCCGGCGACGAAGAAAGCTTGGCGCAACACCCCGGCGAGATCATCGCTCTCCTTGATCAGATAGTTGTGCTTGGTGATGGAACGGGTAATGCCCACCATATCCACTTCCTGGAAAGCGTCCTTACCGAGCATGGAACTGGGCACCTGGCCAGTGATGAACACACAAGGGATGGAATCCTTGTAGGCATCGGCGATGGGCGTGACCAGGTTGGTGGCCCCCGGCCCGGAGGTGACCAGCGCCACCCCAATCTGGCCACTGGCCCGAGCGTAACCTTCGGCGGCATGACCCGCTCCACCCTCCTGACGACAGAGGATGAAACGGGGCGTCTTCCGTCCCTGGCGCATTCGCCGGTTCATCTCGGCATGTAACGGGATGATTGCGCCGCCGGTGTGGCCGAAAAGGTATTCGACGCCCAGTTCGTTGAGGACATCGATGGCGATTTCAGCACCGGTTTTCTCGGGGGCAGCAGGCGTTGCGTGTTCCGCAACGGACTCGGTCAGATCCAGCATGGGAATACCTTAATTAACAAGGGATCAAGGGAGGGCGAATGAATCAATACGCCATTTTAACCCTTTTCCCCTATAAATCATGCATCATTTTCGCCTTTCAAAAATCATTTGTTTTATTAATGAGACATATTAGCCAGCGTCCGCTTCGAACCCTGATAGCTAAATTGACCGGTTCGGAATGAACCGATCAGCCTAAAAGAACCGGTTTTTTCGAAAATGACTGGGTTAAAAGCAAGCCTAATCAAAAATAAGGCGCTAATAAATACAGTTATTGATTGGCATAGAATTTGATGCTGTTAAATCACTTATACTTACAGCAAGCGGCGTGGAGAAAGAACGATGGCAACTGCAAATCGCATGATTCAAAAAGGCAGCACTGGACCGGATGTCAAACTGCTACAGGGGCTGTTGAATCAGAAAGTCCCTCTACCCAAACTACCTCAGGGAAAGAAGTTGGTAGAGGACGGTATTTTCGGGTCAAAAACGGATGCCGCTACCCGCACTTTCCAGCAAATGAAAGTGCTGAAGGTCGATGGCATCGTTGGGCCGAAAACCTGGGGAGCGCTGGGCGTGACCTATACCGGTCCGGGCGCAACGCCAGCGCCTCCCGCGAGCAAGCCTGTGTTTGAACAAAAGAAACCCAAGGACGGTTTTGACGGCACGGTCAACCCCCCTTGGCAGATGGTTCCCATGAGCGGGCAGAAAACGGTCATTCTGAAGAATGCCGCTAATCTCACCGTCGTCAGTCGCAACCTGGGCGTTGCTACGGTGGAGGATGTACCCCAATGTTTCGTGCATGGTGGCCGAGAGCTGATCATCAAGGGCAAGATCAAGGGAACGACCTTTATCGATGTCAAGGATGGCGCGACCACGGTGGCCAGTCTCGAAGTCGCAGTCAAGACTAAAAAGACCGTCCGGGCCTCGTTCCACTTGGTTGAAGACAGCGCCAGTCATAAAACCACGCGCAGCGTGAGCAGCATTGATGGCTGGGTCAAGACGATGAACGATATTCTCCTGCCGCAGGCGAATGTGGCCGTAACCAAGCAGCGGGCGATCAGCGTCAAGATTAATAAGGACCTGGGCGCGGTCGTGCGGTTCTCCTCGCACCTGCCCGGCGTACCGGCTAGCGAACACGAATGGGATCTAGTTACGGCCAAGGGCGACGCCTCGGCCGATTTCAACGTGTTTTTCGTCTGGGAATACGAACAGGATATCAATCCCAATCATGATGATACCGATGCGGGCACCTTGGGCAAGAACTGCATCTTCGAAGACCACGCGGGAACCAATGTCGGCGACACGCTGACCCACGAACTCGGCCATACGCTGGGATGCGGCGATCTCTACGGCGCGGCTGACAAACCCCTGCTGATGTATGGCATCACTGATCAACGCGGCCAACTGGTACTCAAGACCCACGCCAACATCATGAATCCATGAAGGTGGATAGCCATGAACGACTGGGCCAGATCCTTCCTGCCCCTGCTGGGTATGACGCTCCTGCTCACCCTTCAACTTTCCAGAGGAATCGCCATGAACGATGATATCGCTGCTCAGGTCAACACCGCTTTCGCCGCCGCTCGCCAGGAAAATTACGAGCTGATCTCGCAACTCGCCGAACAGGGCGCCCAGATTATTCCCTATTTAAAACCCTACCTGCAGGACGACAATGAAATGGTGCGTCAGCAGGCGGCCGCGCTCTTGACGGCATCTAACGATCCCGCCGCTATTCCCTTACTGGCGCTGGCGTTGCGCGATCCGTTGCAGGATATCCGCGCCCGCGCCGCGCTGGCGCTCTATGAACAGCACGATCCCGTGCAATGGGCGAAGCGTCCTGAAGTGGGTGAGGCCCTGCGCGCCAGCGTCGATCAAGGTAACGATGCCGCCGCCGCGCTGCTGCTGCTGGGTTACTTTCCGGGTGAACCGACCTTGAAAGCGTTGAAGGATTTGCGCAAGCGGGCCGGCGATGCGCAAACCGAACTAGCGACTTGGGCGCCGGTCGTGCCGGTCAATCTGGCGATCGCTGTGAGCCTGTCCCGCCTGGGCGATCAGGCCGGGCGGCTGATGCTGCTGCAAACCAGCGCCGAGGGTTCGTTGGCGGAGCGGGAATTCCTGCTGTCGGTGTTACGGGAGCTGGATTCGCCGGAAGTGTTGCACGCCCTGGCGGCGGGAACGCTCAGTGATGTGAGCGAAATTGGCGGCGGCGTACCTTCCGGCGTCCAGCCGCAGCGGCGACTGTGCGATCTGGCGGTAGTCAGCTTCGTCAAGCGACTGAATTTGCCAGTGAACTTTACCGTCAACGACCAGCGCCGGTTCACACCCGCCGAAATCGATGTGGTGCGGCAGACGATAGCCGGTTCTCTGCCCCGGGGGTGAACGTCGATCATCGGTAAAGACGACCGACCGATTGCTCCTGTCAGGATGCGGGAACGGGCGGTGCTTCAACACAACTGACGGCTCGATTCCGCCGAAACATCACCCAATGATCGATGTCCAGGCGGATGCCGATGCGCTGGCCGATGGCGTGGTTATGATGGCTGGGGGCCAGGCATAACAGCCGCGCCCCGCTGGGCAATTTGAGCGTGTAGAGAAATTCTGCGCCGCGAAACGCCCGTTCTGCGACCTCCACCTGGAGCGGGCTGGCGTCATCGTGAATCACATCATCCGGGCGCACCAGAATCTCCACATCATCGCCCGCTACACAACCGACGGGCGGCTTTCCGTCAACGTCGCCCAGTTCGGTGTTGACGCGGCCCTGCTCCCCGACCTGACCCGGCAGCAGAACGCCCTGACCGATGAAATCGGCGACAACGCGATCCGCCGGACGGTGATAAAGGTTGTAGGCCGTGTCCCATTGCCGCAGCCGGCCTTCTTGCAACACGCCAATTTCGTCCGCAAAGGTGAAAGCCTCGAACTGGTCATGACTGACCAACAGCCCGCCAGTCCCTTCCCGCAGCAGAATGCAGCGCACCTCTCGCGCTAGATCTTCCCGCAAGGTTACGTCGAGGCTGGAAAATGGCTCGTCCAGCAATAACAATCGCGGACGCGGAGCCAGCGCCCGGGCCAGCGCGACCCGTTGTTGCTGGCCGCCGGACAGTTGATGCGGATAGCGCTTGGCGAAGTCGGCCAGTTCCACTAATCGCAACAAATCACTGACCCGCGCTCGTCGTTCCGACCCTTTCCAGCCGCGCAGGCCAAAGGCGATGTTGTCCGCGACGGTCAGGTGCGGAAACAGTGCCAGGTCCTGAAACATCAGGCCAATGCGCCGTTGCTCCGGCGGCAGCGTCCAACCCGCTCGGCTGAGTTCAACACCCTCCAAGCGGATTAAACCCTGTTGCACCGGTTCAAATCCGGCAATCGCCCGCAACAGCGTCGTCTTGCCGCAGCCGCTGGGACCCAGCAGGCAGCCGATGCCGGCGCAGTGCATGATCAGTGACACCTCCCGGATCACCTTGCGGGGCGGGTAGGCGATGTCGAGGTCAGTCAGTTCAAGGAAGGGGGGCATGGTCGGAGCGGCTGATGGCGCGACTGAGCAAAATCACTGGCCCAATGCCGGCCAGCACGATAGCCAAGGCGAAGCTGGCCGAATCGGCCAGCCGTTCGTCCGAGGCTAGTTCAAAGGCGCGCACCGCCAGGGTGTTGAAATTGAACGGGCGCAAAATCAGGGTCGCCGGCAGTTCCTTCAGCGCATCCACGAACACCAGCAACAGGGCGGTCAACAGGCTGCCGCGCAGGATCGGAATGTGAACCCGCCACAAGACGCCGTGCGGTTCAGCGCCTAATGCGCGGGCGGCGTCGTCCATGCTGGGGCGGATGCGGGTCAGTCCGGCCTCGACGCTGTGCAGCGCCGCCGGCAGGAACCGGGCGCAGTAGGCGAACAGCAGGGTAAACAGCGTTCCGCTGAACAGCAGTCCGGTGGACAGGCCAAGCCATTCCCGCGCCCAACTATCCACGTTCCGGTCGATGGCGGCGAACGGCAACATGACGCCAATCGCCAGCACCGTGCCGGGGGCGGCGTAACCCAGTCCGGCGCTGCGCACCGCCAACCGCACCACGGGACGGGGCCGCAGGCGTTGACCGTAGCCGAGCAGCAAGGCTAACAGCAGGATCAACAGGGCCGCGCCACCGGCCAGCCCCAGACTGTGGCCGGCCAGTTCCAGAAAGCGATCATCGACGACCTGCGGAGCGGTGCGCCAGGTCCAGACGATCAACTGTCCGGCGGGAATGAGAAACCCCAAGAGCAGCGGCAGCAGACAGGCTCCGGTCGCCAGCCAGCGCCGCCAGCCCGATAGTCGCAGGCGCGGCGGGCGCTGTGTGCGTTGGCCGGTGTGGTGAAAACGCGCCTGTCGCCGCGACAGCCGTTCCAGGACCAGCAGCGTCAGGACGAACAGCAGCAGCAACGCCGCCAGTTGCGCGGCGGCAGTGGCGTCATTCATGCCGAACCAGACCCGGAAAATGCCGGTGGTGAAGGTGCTAACCCCGAAGTATTGCACTGTCCCGTAATCCGCCAGTGCCTCCATTTGCACCAGCGACATCCCGGCGATCAATGACGGGCGCGCCAGCGGCAAGGTGATGGTCAGGAAGCGCCGCCAGGATCCCGCGCCCAGACTGCGGCTGACTTCCAGCACCGCCGCTGACTGTTCCAGAAACGCCGCCTGTGCCAGCAGATAAAGGTAGGGATACAGCACCAGCGCCAGCATGAGGATTGCGCCGGGCAGGGAGCGGATTTCGGGGAATGCGTAATCTTGCCGGGTCCAACCGAACGTGAGACGCAGGAAGGTTTGCACCGGACCAGCGAAATCCAGCAGGCCGGTATAGGTGTAAGCGATGATGTAGGCGGGAATGGCCATGGGCAGTAACAGCGCCCACTCGAACCCCCGTCGGCCGGGGAACTCGCAGGTTGCGGTCAACCAGGCAGTGGGGACGCCAATGAGTAGGGTGCCGACGCCAACCCCGATCATCAGCGTGACCGAGTTCAGCACATAATCAGCGAGTACGGTATCGGCCAGATGCCGCCAGACCTCGCCCGGCGGTTGCAGGGCGGTGAGGAATACGGTCAACACGGGCAGGGCCAGCAGCATCGCCAGACCGACGACTAATACGGTCCAGCGGTCGATGCCTGCCGCCAGTGACCAAAATCCCCTCCCCCCTTGCGGGGGAGGGTTAGTGTATGGGGGCATCTGAAAACGGGATCGATCTATTTCCACCCCGCCCGATCCATGAGCTTGACGGCAGCGGCGTTCAATTCACCCAGTTTCGCGACGTTCAGTGTGTCGGCCTTGAACTCGCCCCAGGATTTGAGCGTGGCGCTGGGCGGAATCGCGGGATTGACCGGATATTCACTATTGACCTCAGCGTACCAGCGCTGGGCTTGGTCGCTGGCCAGAAATTCCAGCAATTTAATGGCGTTATCGCGCTGGCGGGCATGGGCAGTTACTCCCGCCCCGCTGACGTTGACGTGAACGCCGGTAGTCTGGACATCGGGCCAGAAGACGGCGACTTGGGCAGCGGCCTGTTTTTCCGCGTCGTCGCTGGAACTGATCATGCCGCCCAGATAGTAGGTATTGGCCAGAGTGACATCGCATTCGCCGGCGGCGACCGCCTTGATTTGGTCACGATCCCCGCCTTTAGGTGGCCGGGCGAGATTGGCGACCAGACCCCTGGCCCAGGCTTCAGTTTTTGCCTCGCCGTGATGGGCGATCATGCCCGCGACCAGCGACTGGTTATAAACGCTGTCGGAGGAGCGCAGGCACAGCTTGCCTTTCCACTGCGGATCGGCCAGCGCTTCGTAAGTCGATAGTTGCTTCGGCTTGACCCGATCCCTGGCGTAAATGATGGGCCGGGCGCGCACTGATAGCCCATACCAGTAGCCGTCAGGATCGCGATAGATCGCAGGAATGTTCTGGTTCAGCGACGCGGATTGGACCGCCTGCAAGACGCCGGCTTGTTGCGCAGCGGCCAGCCGACCAGCATCGGAGGTGAGCAGTACATCAGCGGGCGAGTTGACGCCCTCGCTTTGCAGGCGCTGTAACAGGGCCTCTTCCTTGCCGGTGACCAGATTGACCTTGATGCCGGTTTGTTTGCTGAAATCATCCAGCAACGGCTTGATCAGGTCTTCCTTGCGGGCGGAGTAGACATTGACTTCACCGCTGGCCAGCGCCGGCGGCGTCAGCAGGCTGGTCAGCAGGCCGAAGATTGACAACAGAATGCGCGGGTTCGACGCTTGGAACATGAAGGACTCCGGGGATGTTGGATGTGGACATTCAACCGGATAGCAGTAATCGGCGAATGATTATCAAATGATAATCATTCTTATTTATCATGTAAAACTTTGTACATAAAATATTTAATTGAGTAAAGCGTCTGTAGTTTATGATAGACGAGGCAGATTCATTAGATCGCCCAGGGCAACGCCCTGGGAGGGTTATGGAGGGTTGCGATTATTTCAGCGATGCCATGTCGATCACAAACCGATACTTGACGTCGCTGCGCAGCATCCGCTCGTAGGCTTCGTTGATCTGCTGCATGGAAATCATCTCGATGTCCGAAACGATGTGGTGTTCGGCGCAGAAGTCGAGCATCTCCTGGGTTTCCTTGATGCCGCCGATCAGCGATCCCGCCAGCCGACGACGACGGAATACCAGATTGAACACGTTCGGTGAGGGATGCGGGTCTTCCGGCGCGCCGACCAGACACATCGTCGCGTCGCGCTTGAGCAATTCCAGATAAGCGTCCAGATTGTGCGGCGCGGCGACCGTGTTGAGAATGAAATCGAAGCTGTTGAGATGGCACTGCATCTCGTCAGAGTTTTTCGAGATCACTACCTCATCCGCACCCAGCCGTTTGGCGTCCGCCGCTTTCCCCGGCGAGGTGGTAAACAACACCGTATACGCGCCGAGAGCATGGGCGAATTTCAGCCCCATGTGACCCAAGCCGCCCAGACCGACGATGCCGACTTTCTGACCCTTGCCCACTTTCCATTGCCGCAATGGCGAGTAGGTGGTGATGCCCGCGCACAGCAACGGCGCGACCGCCGGCAGATGCAGCTTGTCCGACACGCGCAGCACAAAGCGCTCATCGACGACGATCCGCTGGGAATAGCCGCCGTAAGTCATTTTGCCCGTATGCGGATCAGGGCTGTTGTAGGTGAAGATCGCGCCGGTTGTGCAATACTGTTCCAGGCCTTCGTGACAGTCGGGACAGGTTCCGCAGGAATCGACCATGCAGCCGACGCCGGCTAGATCACCGACGTTGAAAGCCGTGACTTCATTGCCGACTTTCGTCACCCGTCCCACGATTTCATGACCCGGCACCACCGGGTAGGTGGTGCCCTTCCACTCGTTGCGGGCGGTGTGAATGTCCGAATGGCAGACGCCGCAGTAGAGAATTTCAATCTGAACATCGTGCGGCCCCGGTTCACGCCGCTCAAAGCGGAAAGCATCCAGGGGCGTCGTCGCGCTTTGTGCAGCATATCCCAGTGTTTTGGTCATAATTTATGAGTCTCCTCGAACGAATGATTGAACAAGCGGTATCTTAAGCATAGTTATTCACTGGTGTCTTTCTCATGACCTCTGAAACCCTCCTGCATGTTAAAGCCAACCCCGTTCGGCTGGCGCCCAATGCGTCCAGCGAAGAGGCGTTCATCGCCATCATCGGCGGTTGTTTGCGCCATGCCGAAGCCAATCAGCCTGCCGTTCAGCAAGGTCAAATCGAGGGCGTCCATCAGATGCGCGTGGCGTTTCGACGACTGCGCTCCGGTCTCAAGATTTTCCGTCCACTGATCCCCCGTGAGACCAGCGCCACTCTGGTTGCAGACCTCCGCTGGCTCAATGGGTTCCTAGGGCCGGCCCGTGACTGGGATGTGTTCCTGGAAGAGGGAATGGCGCCGGTATTCGCTCATTTTCCGCGCAAACGCAGCTTGTCATTGTTTCGGGGCGCGGCGGAAATTCTTCGCCAGCGTCATCATCAGACGCTGCGGGACGCACTGGAGCAACCCCATTATTCTTTGATGATGCAACGCTTTGCCGACTGGCTGGAGCGCCGCGCCTGGCGGGAGGATCTGAGCGATGAGCAGCGTCAGCCGTTGGCGGAACCGGTGCTGGAATTCGCAACGCCCCTGCTCGAATGCGACCACCGGCGAGCCATGAAGCGGGGCGAGGCGTTCGCCGGGTTATCCGCCGAGGAACGTCATGCCCTGCGGATTCGGATCAAGGAACTGCGCTATGCATTGGATTTTTTCGCCAGTTTATATCCGGTGCCGGCGGTCAGGATGGTGCTGAGCGCGTTGTCCGATGTGCAGGACTGCCTGGGCGTGATGAATGACATCACGGTCGCCCGGCGGTTGCTGGACGAGGCGGGTCTTAAACCGCTTTCCATCGCCCGGCAGGTCATCGAAGGCTGGTATGGGTGTCGGCTGGATATCCATGAACGCCAGTTCGCCGAGGTTTGGCGGCGATACCAGGAATGTGAACGGCCCTGGAAAGATTGAAGGTCAGCGACATGAACCTCACGATGGAACAAATTACCGCATTGGCGCCGGACGCCGCGTCGGTGAAGGCTGGGCGCGGGCTGGTGAATTCAGCGAAATGGCCGACCCTGGGACAATCTGCAAACGCGCTGTGGGGCGAGTGTCAGGGCAGCGGCAGCAAGCCTTACCAGGTTTCTGTCGATCTCGGCGGCCCGGCGTTCAAATGCACCTGCCCCAGTCGCAAGTTTCCCTGCAAACACGGTCTGGGCCTGCTGTGGCTGGCGGTGGAAAAACCGGCGACAGTGCAAATCGGCGATCCGCCGCCGTGGGTCGCCGACTGGTTGGCGGTGCGGCATGGGAAAGTTGAAAAGCAGGCTGCGGTGGCTGCTGGAAAAAAGGACGCTCCCGCAGACGCCGAAGCCGCCGCCAAACGTGCGGCGAAGCGGTTGAACCAGATGGGCGAGGGCGGCGCGGAACTGGCGCGCTGGTTGTCCGATCAGGTTCGTCAGGGTCTGGCGACGTATCCTCAGCAGTCGGCGACTTATTTTGCAGGTGTGGCGGCGCGGCTGGTGGATGCTAAAATCCCCGGCCTGGTCAACGAGATGGTCCGCCTGGAATCCTTCATCCATTCCGGCGACGGCTGGCCGCAACGGGTCCTCGGGCAACTGGGTCGGATGTCCTTGATCACCGAGGGTCTGAGCCGCTTTTCGACCTTGCCGGAATCATTGCAAGGCGATCTCCGCGCTGTGCTGGGCTGGGCCATGGATAAAGAGGAGGTTTTAGCGAACCCGCAGCGCGTGACCGATGACTGGTGCGTGTTGGGTCAAGTCTTTACCGAACGGGATCGACTGTGGGAGCGCCGCACCTGGCTGCTGGGCCGAACCCAGGCCCAGCCAGCGCTGCTCCTCGATTTCATGCACGGCCAGCGCAGCTTTCCCGTTCCCCTGGTAGTGGGAACGAGTGTTCAGGCAGAGCTGGCCTTCTATCCTTCGGCTTATCCGTTGCGGGCGTTGCTGGTGAATCCGCCGGAATCCGCCCGGCCCTTGCGCGAACCGGTTCCCGCCCTGCGCGACTTTGACGCGGCGCTGGCGGCTCGCGCTGCGGCGCTAGCGGTCAATCCCTGGCTGTTGGCCTATCCTTTCGCGGTTGAAAATGTGATTCCCCTGCGTCGGCATGGGGCTTGGCGGCTGCGCGACGTTCAGGGCGCAGAGTTGCCGCTGAACATGGCGGATCGGGACGCCTGGGAGTTGCTCGCCATTTCCGGCGGCCATCCCGTCGCCATCTTCGGTGAATGGAGCGACAACGAGTTCCGGGCGCTGGGTGTCTGGGCTGATGGCTTTCACGGTCTGGGCAGTGCTGAAAGTTAAGCGATGCCCATGGAGGTTGATATGACGGCAACCGCACGAGCGGCTTCGGCGACGAAGCCTCGCGCCTTTCTCACTCAACCCGCTGAAGTGGTTTATCCCGACAGCGACGGCAAACCGATGGCGGACAATACCCGGCAGTTTGACTATATCGTAATGATTCAGGGCGGGCTGGCGGCGCTGTTCGCGGATCGACCGGATGTGTTTGTCGCCGGTGATCTGCTCTGGTATCCGGTCGAGGGCAATATTCAAATCCGTGCTGCGCCCGATGCGATGGTGGCGTTTGGGCGACCGCCGGGCTACCGAGGTTCCTATATACAATGCCGTGAGGACGGCATCGCCCCGCAAGTCGTGTTTGAGGTGCTGTCGCCGGGTAATACCCGGGCCGAGATGCGCCGCAAATTGCAGTTCTATGAACAGTATGGCGTCGAGGAATACTACGAATACGATCCGGATCGGGGAACGCTGAAAGGTTGGCTGCGCCAAAACGAGCGGCTGGAGCCGATTGCCGCTATGGAAGGCTGGGTCAGTCCGCGACTGGGGATTCGATTTAGCCTGGAGGGAACTGATTTAGTGCTGTACCGACCGGATGGGCGGCGCTTTGAGACTTTCGTCGAATTGGAGCAGCGGGCTGAAGTCGAGCGGCAACGGGCTGATGCTGAACGGCAACGGGCTGATGCTGAACGGCAACGGGCAGAACGACTAGCGGCGCAATTGCGGGCTTTGGGTATTGATCCTGGTATAGGCGATGGATCCTCATGAACCTCTGGACTGACTTGACTGCTGCGGCGCTGTTAGGAACCGGACGAGGTTTCGTGCCCGTTCCCCTGCCGGGCCGGTTGAACGAATTGCTGGTAGATTCCCCGGCGGAAGAGCGCCTGCTGCGCACGGCGGGCATTCTGGCGACGGTGCAGATGGCGGCATTGACGGTGAACCCATCGGCAAAACCAGCGCCCGTGTCGGCTTTGCCGGAAACCGCATTGCCGGTCACTGAACCGGAAATGTCCGCGCTGCTCGCCCGGATTATTGAAAAGGGTCAAACACCATTGCTGGTTGAAGCCTGTCGCTTGCTGGCTGGCGCTGGACGCTGTCTGCCGCCCCGTTTGTTGCCCCGCGTTTTGGAACTGGGTCGCCAGTCCGCCGCATTGCGGGAGCCGCTGCGTCAGGCGCTTGGTCAGCGGGGCGCGTGGCTGGCAGCGCAAAATCCCGACTGGAAATTCGCCGCTCTGTCCAGCGTTGAACTCGATGAGCCGCGTCTGTGGGATGAGGGCGATATTCGCCAGCGAACAGCTTTTCTGCGCCGTTTGCGGATGACGGATCCCGCTGAAGCGCGCCGACTGCTTGAAACCGCGTTCGCTGGGGAAACGGCCCGCGACCGGGTGCTGCTCCTGCCGGCGCTGGGCGAAAATCTGGGGCCAGAGGATGAACCGTTTCTGGCCGCGACCTTGTCCAACGACCGCAGCAGGGAAGTTCGGGCCATCGCCGCTGCTCTGCTGTCGCGACTGCCCGACAGCGAGTTTGCCCAGCGCATGGCTGCCCGGCTGGAATCCTGCATTCGCAACGAGCGTAAACGTTTACGCACGGTCACGGTGATCGAACCGCCGCTGGCTTTTGCGCCGGACTGGAAAGCCGATGCCTTGGAAGAACAGCCGCCTGCTCAGGCGAAACTGGGTGAACGGGCCTGGTGGCTGCTGCAAATGGTCAGTTACACACCACTGGATTGGTGGGAAGCAAAACTGGCGCTGGACCCGGACAACATTCTCGTCCTGGCGGCCAAGGGTGAGTGGAAGTCCGCGCTGCTGGCGGGGTTCCGCATCGCGATCAGCCGCCAGCCGGGGCAAACCGCTTGGACGACGGCCCTGCTGAAACGCGGCGGTTTTTCCCATCAGGAAGCGGTCCAACTGGCGCTTACTCTGGCTCCGGCTGATGCGGACGCCGCGTTACAGCACATTTTCGCCGATACCGATGACGCCAACCTTGCGGCGCAGGTCATTGAAACTGCTGATTTTGCCTGGAGTCTGGCGCTGTGGCGGATAGCGCAACAGAAACTCCCGCGCTGGCTGGCTTCACGCGACTGGCGGTTCCGCACGGCGCTTCCTCAACTGGCTTACCGCATTCCGCCTACTGTGCTGGATGATGCTCTGGTTTGGCCAGAAAAGACGCAATTTGCCGATGCTATCGCCGAATTTACTGCGATCCTGGAAGAGCGGCGGGCTTTGTATCAAAGTTTTCAAGCTCCAGGCGTCAGGCTCCAAGTTTGACCTTACACCGTTCAGGGCCGAACTTGACCCTGTTAAGACTTCTTCAGTGTATATCCGGCAACCACTTCTTGGCACTGGCCTTTTTCCCCAGATCGGTTTTTCCGCAACGGCTCACCAGCGCCTGGTAAAACCGCTGCGCGCCCTTGGCGTCGAGGTTCTTGATCCAGTTGCCGGCAGTGGCGAGAACCAACGCAGTTTGATTCGACTGATCGGGCATTAACTGAGCCGCGTTCCAGGCCAAATCAGCGGCGCGATAGCGGTACCATTTCTCAATAGGTTCTGAACGATTGGTTTAAGGTCCTGCAGTGGTGTAACTCGCAAAATTATTCAAATTAATGAGAATTGGTATGAAACACAAGAACCATCTGGCGGTGGGCCGAACCCGCCGACGGTGGCAACAACCCGCCTTGGCGCTGGGTTGCGGTTGACCGGGTGGCATCAACAGGGAAACCTGCCTATTCTCACCCTCCAGCTCGCCCGGCACCCCCTCGGCGAACATCCGAGCCATCGCCTCGCGCCAGTGTTCCAGTTCGGCGCAAATCTGACTGATGCGCAATGGCGGTACGCCCATCGCCTTGGCCAGTGCGTATTGCGACAGCCCCAGCGGAATCAGAAATTCCTCGCGCAGTACTTCGCCCGGATGGATGTTTGAGGGAGCATTTGCTCAAACAGAATCCCCAGTGTCAGAAAATTTTACAGTGGTTTTGGGACTTGTTGCCGTGGATCAACGGGAGATAGCGGTTCGCAGGCTCTAAAGGCGTCAGAAAATTTTACAGTGATTAAACTTGTTATTTATCAAGTAATTAATAATTTTGAGCGTTTTTAGGCGGGTTCAAACCGGGTTTATGGCTGTCCGGTTGTCGGAGAATTTTACACTAGTAAATCAGTCAACTTTTCATATTTTATTGATATTTATATAAATTTAATGTTGGTTTTTTTTTTGCATACCAGTGAGGTGGAAATCAAGCATGTTTGTGTGATTACGCATTCACACTAGTTCTCACGGATTTCAGAGGCTGTACAAAAACGCTTCTGAGCTTCTGAGAGACTCCAAACCTAAAGTTCTTCATTCGGAGATAGGTACGCAAATGAATAAAATGAATAAGCTGTTGTTAGCGCTCGCGCCGATCCTTTGTATCGGTACTTTTAACACCGCCAACGCTCTTGTCACCATACCCCAGACCGCACTCATTCAGTCTACCGACTCGAACACTGTGCCTGGGACCCATATGTACACCAGCGACTACGGTGCCGTGGCGGTCATGACGGGGGGTGGTAATGCCGCTAACGTCGGCGTTGCATCGGGACGAAACGATGATGGGTTCCAAGGCCCAATTAGCTTGGGTTTTACCTTGAATTTTTTTGAAGTTGACTACACCCAATTCTGGGCTAATAACAATGGCAATATCAGCTTTACGGGGGGTATTTCGAGCTATATCCCAACAGGACCCATCGGTGCAACCATACCGGTAATTTCCCCATTTTTTGGTGACGTGGATACTCGCAACACTTCTTCCGGTGTGATGCATGTAAACACGCTCGCTGACGAGACTATCGTTACATGGGATCAGGTAGGGTATTATAACGCAATTGCCCCCCCAACCAACACTTTTCAATTGGTCGTGCGTGGCCCAGACTATAATATTCCGGTGGGAGAAGGGACGATCGGTTTCTTCTACGGCGACATGGATTGGGAAGTTACGCAGACAAGTATTACAGCCGCAGTCGGCTTTGGTGATGGCGCAGGCACTAATGACGTGGCGCTTGAAGGATCCAACGCATCAGGATTAAACACGGTTCTGGATAACCACCATCTCTGGTTCAATGTAAATCTTGAGCCAGTACCGCCAGTTCCAACCCCAGAACCCGCCTCGCTCGCTCTGCTCGGCATTGGCTTGGCCGGTCTGGGCTTCATGCGGCGTCGGCGGACCTGATCGCTGGGATTGTTGAAGCAACACAAAACGGCGGCCTTCGGGCCGCTGTTTTTGTTGGGCGTAGCTCGGCGCCGGGCCAGGATCCAAAGCGCCAGCAACCCCGTAGCCAGAAGAATCCAAGGGATGAAGGCAGAGTCGTCAGAGTACTTGAAGCAACGTCTTACCCCCGAATCAGCGTCCCGATACCGGCGTCGGTGAACAATTCCACCAGCACCGCATGTTGAATCCGCCCGTCGATGATATGCGCCGCTTTGACCCCGGCGCGCACTGCATCCAGCGCGCAGGCGATTTTCGGCAACATCCCGCCGTGAATCGTGCCATCATCGATGAGCGCCTGCACGCGCCGGGCGTCTAGCCCGGTGAGCAAAGCGCCTTGCTTGTCCAGCACTCCGGTGGTGTCGGTCAACAACATCAACTTCTCGGCGCGCAGCACTTCGGCAATTTTGCCAGCGACCAGATCGGCGTTGATGTTGTAGGACTGCCCATCCTTGCCCACGCCAATCGGGGCGATGATTGGAATGAAATCCTCCTTGATCAAGGTCTTGATGATGGTCGGCTCAATGCTGGCGACTTCGCCGACATGGCCGATGTCGATGATCTCCGGCGCTTCCAGTTCCGGGCTTTTGCGGGTGATGGTCAGCTTGCGGGCGTGAATCAGATCGCCGTCCTTGCCGGTTAAACCGACCGCCCGACCGCCGTTGCGATTGACATGGTTGACAATTTCCTTGTTGACCAGCCCACCCAGCACCATCTCCACCACATCCATGGTTTCGCTGTCAGTGACCCGCATTCCGTCGACAAAGCGACTCTCCTTGCCGATGCGCTTGAGCAACTGGCTGATTTGCGGCCCGCCGCCATGCACGATCACCGGGTTAAACCCGACCAGTTTCATCAACACGATGTCGCGGGCGAAGCTGTTTTTCAGTTCGTCATTTTCCATGGCGTGGCCGCCGTACTTGATGACCATGGTTTTGCCGGCGAAACGGCGGATGTAGGGCAACGATTCGGTGAGAACATGCGCCACCTGAGTGGCGGCCTGGGCGTCGAGAGCCATAGGGTGAATCAACCTCTGAATGGAGAGCCAGTTAGAAGGGTAAAGCCAAATTCGCTTGCAGCCTGAAGAGTTGCTGGCGGAAGCGTTCCTGAATATCGGTCATGGCGGCGGGATGATCCGCCTCAAAGCGCAACACCAGACTGGGCGTGGTGTTGGATGCGCGCACCAGTCCCCAGCCGTGGGCGAATTCTACCCGCAATCCGTCCAAGGTGATGATCCGGGCATCCGGGCCGAAATCGGCTTGCGCCGCCAGTCGCTCCATGAAGGCAAACGGCTCGCCCTCGGCCATGTCCAGCCGCAATTCTGGGGTGATCAATCCGGTTGGATAAGCGGCGAAAAACTCCCGGCTGGAGCGGGTTTGTTGCGCCAGCAACCGTAATAGCCGGGCAGCGGCGTAAAAGGCGTCGTCGAAACCGAACCAGTCATCGGCATGAACCAGATGGCCGGTCATTTCGCCGCCCAGCAGCGCGCCAGTTTCGCGCATTTTCGCCTTAATCAGCGAATGGCCGGTTTTCCACAAAATCGGCTGGCCGCCGAGGCGTTCGATCAACCGGGTCAAATGCCGGGAACATTTAATGTCATAGACCACCGCCGCGCCGGGATGCCGGGTCAGCACCTCTTCAGCCAGCGGCATGAGAATCCGGTCCGGCCAGATAATCTCACCCGTGTTGGTGACCACGCCCAGCCGGTCGGCGTCGCCGTCGAACGCCAGGCCAATGTCCGCCTGATACTCCAAGACCGCCGCCTGCAAATCCGCCAGATTTTCCGGAATGCTCGGATCGGGATGGTGATGGGGAAACCGCCCGTCCACCTCACAGTAGAGTTCCACCACCTCGCAACCCAGGTCCCGCAGCAGGGGCGGGGCGGTTTTGGAAGCGATGGCGTTGCCGCAGTCCACGACCACTTTCAGCGACCGGGGCAGGGATAAGGTGGTGCTGATCCGGCGGATGTACTCGATACGAATGCTGACGGAACGTTCGCTGCCGTGACCTTGGCGTAAATCGCCGATTTCAATGCGGCGGCGCAGATCGCGGATGACTGCGCCGTGCAGGGCGATTTTGTCGATGACAATTTTCAGGCCGTTGTAATGGGGCGGGTTGTGGCTGCCGGTGACCATCACTCCGGCGCAGGTGTCACCCAAGGTGTGAGTGGCGTAGTACAGCAACGGCGTAGACACCGCGCCGAGATCGATGACCTCCAGCCCAGCGGTGCGAATACCTGTTTTGACCGCATCGCAAAGCCGGGGACTGGACAACCGCCCATCGCGCCCGACTGCTACGCTGATTTCACCGCGTTCGGCGGCCAGACTGCCGACCGCCTGACCGATGTCCCGCACAACGTCCGGCGTCAGGTCGCGGTCCACCACGCCGCGAATGTCGTATTCCCGAAAAATGGATTTTTTCATGCTGGCGCTGGATTCCAAAGCTCCCCTCTCCCCTTGTGGGAGAGGGGTCGGGGGTGAGGGGGGATTCAATGCCGCCCGGAATGACCGAAGCCGCCAGTTCCGCGCTTACTGGGGGTGAATTCAGCGACCACTTCAAACTGCGCCCGCACCACCGGCACGATGATCAGTTGTGCGATGCGCTCGCCGACCGCGATAGTGAACGGCGCATGACCCCGGTTCCAGCACGACACCAGCAATTCGCCCTGATAATCGCTGTCGATCAGCCCGACCAGATTGCCCAGCACGATGCCGTGTTTGTGGCCGAGGCCGGAGCGTGGCAGCACCATCGCTGCCAAACCGGGATCAGCAATGTGAATCGCCATGCCGGTAGGAATCAGGTGCGTTTCGCCGGGATGCACGGTCAGCGGTTCCGCCAGACAGGCACGCAAATCGAGACCTGCTGAACCGGCAGTCGCATATTCCGGCAAAGGGAGTTCCTGACCGAGGCGGGGATCAAGGATTTTCAGTTCAATCGGTTGGGGATTCATCAGGATTTCCAGAGTCGATAGCGTTCGGCGATCAGCGCGATCAGTTGTTGCCCCAGCAGGGTTTTATCGGCCAGCGGCAAGATGCGCTCCCCGCCTTCCCACAGCACATGCAACTCGTTCTGTGCGCTTTCAAAACCGCTGCCGGGAATGCCAACCTGGTTCGCGGCGATCAAGTCCAGATTCTTGCGGCGGCGTTTGTCCTCAGCGTAGCGCAGCACGTCATGTGTTTCCGCCGCGAAGCCGACGGTGAAGGGCCGATGCGAACGCAGGGCAGCGACCTCGGCCAGAATGTCCGGGTTGCGGATCAATTCCAGCGTCAGCGTATCCTGAGTTTTCTTGATTTTCTGCTCGGCGGATTGAGCCGCGCGGTAGTCGGCAACGGCGGCGGTCGCAATGAACATATCCGCTTCCTGGACTCGGCTCATCACCGCCTCGTGCATTTCCAGCGCGCTTTCCACATCGATCCGCTCGACGCCGGACGGCGTTTTCAAATTCACCGGGCCGCTGATCAGAACCACCCGCGCCCCAGCCATTGCTGCGGCTTCCGCAACGGCGAAACCCATCCGCCCGGTGCTGCGATTGCTGATAAAGCGCACGGGATCGAGCGGTTCGCGGGTCGGGCCGGCAGTTAGCAGCACAGTCAACCCTTGCAGATCATGCGGCGCCAGCGGCCAGGCGGACGAAGTAGCGAGTTCCGTGCGCAGTTCCGCGCCGCCCCCTTTCGCGCCCAGTAACTCGACGACAAGATTGCGCAATTCCACCGGCTCCAGCATTCGCCCGGCACCGATTTCGCCACAGGCTTGCTCACCCGTGCCGGGTCCCCAGATGTTCACCCCGCGCCGCGCCAGCAACCGGCAATTATCCTGAGTCGCGGCATTTTGCCACATCAGCCGGTTCATCGCCGGCGCGACGGCAATCGGCTGATCAGTGGCCAGACAAAGGGTGCTGAGTAAGTCGTTCGCCATACCATGCGCCAGCCGGGCCAGGAAATCGGCAGTGGCCGGGGCGATCAGGATCAAATTCGCCCAGCGAGCCAGTTCAATATGCCCCATGCCCGCCTCGGCGCTGGCATCCAGCAGTTCGGTGCGCACCGGATAGCCAGACACCGCTTGAAAGGTTAGCGGCGCAACGAAAGCGGTAGCGGCGGGCGTCATGGCGACTTGGACGGCAGCGCCGGATTCGCGCAATCGGCGGACCAGATCGGCGCTTTTGTAGGCAGCAATACCGCCCGTAACGCCTAACAGAATACGGATATGGGCCAGAGGTTGCAGCATGGTAGAAGTTCCGGCGAGGTAGGGGGTAGGCGCAAGCTTAGCGAATATAGGGCCACTTTCAAACTGACCTGAGTGGCTGATAAGTGCTCAGCCTCCTCCCCTAACAGCTATTAACGTAAGTCCTTTAGGCATCCCAGGGCGTTGTTCGGGTGATCCATGGAGTCCGCCTGGGGATGGTCGGATTTCCCGGCTTTTGGCCTCAAGCCTTCAGCCTTTAGCCTTAGCGCCTATGCTACAGTATTCACCCCATGAAATTCGAAGCCCTGTTCAATCTTCCCACCGCTGTGCGCCGGGTATTGTTAGTCGTTGGCGATACCTTTGCTGTGCTGATCGCGGTTTGGGCGGCGTTTGCGATTCGCCGTGGCGAGATGTGGCCGGAGTTACTGCCGGAGGTGGCCTGGCTGTTTCCCCTCGCCGTTGTCATTGTGATCCCCACCTTTACCGTAGTGGGCGTATACCGGCCCATCCTGCGCTACGCTGACGAAAGCCTGCTGTACACCATTATTTTGGCCGTGAGCGCCAGCATCTTGCTGCTGATGGCGGTCTGGGTGCTGCTGGGTGATGGTTTGTGGCTGCGCTCGTTCTGGTTGCTCTGCTGGCTGGTGCTGACGGCCCTGGCGGGCGGCGGCCGCCTGCTCATGCGGCGCTGGTTACGCCGTCGGTTTCGTCCGGGCGCAGTCCGCACGTCAGTCATCCTGTATGGCGCTGGTGAGGCCGGTGTGCAACTGGCGCTGGCTTTGCGCTACAGCGCTGAATTCGAGCCGGTGGCGTTCGTAGATGATAATCCGCAACTGTGGGGGAGTATTGTGCGGGGTCTTAAGGTCTGGGCGCCGGTCAAATTACCGCGCCTGATTGCCAAACATGAGGCATCCCTGATCCTGCTGGCCTTGCCCTCGACGCCACACCGCCGCCGCCAGGAGATTCTGGAATCGCTGGCTGGATTGCCAGTGCGGGTCATGGATTTACCCACCCTGGCGGAATTGACCAGTGGCGCACGGCGTATTGATGAATTTCGTGAGATCGACGTGGCTGACATTCTCGGTCGCGATTCGGTGCAACCGAACCCGGCGTTGCTGCAGGCACCGATCCGGGGACAGACGGTGATGGTCACTGGCGCTGGCGGTTCGATTGGCGCGGAGCTGTGTCGGCAAATCCTGGCGCTGCACCCGCGTCGGCTGGTGCTCTTCGAACGCTCGGAATACGCTTTGTATTGCATTGAACAGGAACTACGGACGATGCTAGCCAATATGGACCATTCCCTCACCCCCGACCCGGCCCAATACGAAGGCCGCATCGAGTTGATTCCCTTACTGGGTTCTGTAGCGCATCGCCGGCGCCTGCAGGTGGCTATGGAGCAATTTCAGGTAGAAACCGTCTATCACGCTGCCGCCTACAAGCATGTACCGATCGTCGAGTGCAACTTGATTGAAGGCGTGCAGAACAATGTATTTGGCACCTGGCGCGCTGTCGAAGCTGCCCAGGCCGCCGGGGTCAAAACCTTCGTGCTGGTGTCGACCGACAAAGCAGTGCGGCCCACCAATGTGATGGGCGCTACCAAGCGGCTAGCGGAATTGATTCTGCAGGGACTGGCTGCGGAAGGCAGCGCGACCCGGCTGTGTATGGTGCGGTTTGGCAACGTGCTGGACTCCTCCGGTTCGGTCGTGCCGCTGTTCCGCGAGCAAATTCGCAAGGGCGGGCCGGTGACGGTGACTGATCCTGAAGTGGAGCGCTACTTCATGACGATCCCGGAAGCGGCGCAACTGGTGATCCAGGCCAGCGCCCTGGCCCAGGGCGGGGAAGTGTTCTTGCTGGACATGGGTGAACCCGTGCTGATTTTGGAACTGGCCCGGCGGATGATCCGCCTGTCTGGGCGGACAGTGCGGGATGAAGAACATCCCGATGGCGATATCGACATCCAGTTCACTGGCCTGCGCAGCGGCGAGAAACTGCGCGAGGAGTTGTTGATCGGGGTCGATGATGAGCCTACTACCCATCCGATGATCCGCCACGCCCGCGAGCAGTCCTTGCCGTGGCCGGTCGTGCGCGAGAGCCTGGCGCGGCTGGAAGCTGCTTCACACGCTTTCGATTATCCTGCCGTGCGAGCGATCCTGCGGGAAACGGTGGCGGAGTATCAGCCAGATAACGGCATTGAGGATTGGGTATGGCGTGAGCGGCTCAAGAGGACAGGGGATTCTGGCGACACGCCCGGATGCCGGGCATAAAAAAACCGCGCTAAGCGGTTGATTGATTTGGTCGGGGGTAAGCAGCCGGTGGGTTCTTGGGGGCTGGAGCGACGGCCCTCGCTCCGGCTATCGTGGGCAAATTGCTAACAAACAAGAGCTTCGTTTCTTAGCTCACCCAGATTCCGAAAACCCCAGGTCAACTCTCAAGGCATGTGGGACGGTTGGCGACGATGAGTCAGGGACCGGAGATTGAGAGGCTGTCTAAAAACTAACTATTTGATTTGTATAGTGTATAGCCAACGTCCACCTAGCCTGATAGGCCGAAAAGCCGACCGAAAGCTGGGGTCACAAAAAAAATTTTCTGAAAAATCAATGTGTGGTTTTTCGACAGCTTCTGAGGCATTTGTGGAGGCGCTGGGTGTGCAGTGATGCCGGGCCGCTTTGGATATCTACTCACATTTCTCCTTCAATGGTTCGGACAGTTTTGGTTTTTCAAAAACCTAGTCGGATCATGTAGAAGAGAGCATCAGAGCATCCCGTTCCAGAGAGGATTGCTAAACTCCTTGAAAAGCCACAGGTTGGGGGTCAAATATAGCAGTCCTTTCCATGTTGTAGATTTCGTATTTTTGTCATCTATAATACCTAAAAATACTTTTATAAATATTTTCAATAAGTTATAATAATTAGCAAAATTTTAAGAATTCCACAACCTGCAAAGGAGCGCTATATCCCTCAAGCGGCTCCCGCTTGAGGGGCGGTTACACCACAGCAATCACTAATCTTTCCAACTTGCACACTTCCCATTAGGCAGTCGATAACCAGGACCGCCCCGACTTCCGCAGCCCTTACCTCCGCCGCCACTTTGGGGACTGCTATAACTTCTGCTCGTAACTGGAGGATTTGGCTGATAGGTAGATGTATCAGATGCTGGCGGTGGTGAAGTCTGAGGAAGCCTTGGAAAAGGGGGTGCGGGATTCTGGCGGCGGTACTCGTTGTATTCCTCAACAGTCATAGAGCGCACGGGAGAGGGGTTTGACTGATGAGGAGTACTGGGTGCAAACGACGTTCTTGGCGCTACGTTAGGCGTAATGGGGCTTTTAACGGTTTCAACTGGAGTTACTCTTAGATTTTCTGGCATCGAACACTTGTCGCTTGGTGAGATGACAATGTACTCACCTCTATCCCTTGCGGCTTGATATGCTGAACTAAACGGAGGGCCACTCATATCAAACGGTGGTTTTCGACCGATGTTAATGGGTTGACTGTTTTTGTCGTAATGCTGATAGCAAAGCTCAGATGAGTCAGCCGCCAAAGGGAAAAGCGCTATAGCAACGGCAAACGCATACGGGTTCATTTCCTGCATCCTTCAATGATGTCTCCCCCGCACCTTGCGGCGCAGGATGTCCAGGTTATCGCCGTAGTACAGGCTGTTGGGCATCTCACTCCCCATACATCGACTGACACTCGCTACGGCTTGGCATCCCCGGCCAGTCGGTTTTACGCAGACACTCATCCAGCTTGCGGGATTGTTCTCGTAAACGCCTCGTCTCTGCTCGTTGAACACGGGCAGCTTCATCTTGCCCTGAGAATGCGCCGCCACAGTCCATAGTATTCCCTACGGTGAAACAGGGTTTACCATCGATGTAAACAGTGCCTGCTACAGCAGCGGAACTCAGCGCGAACAACCCTACCGCGATTATCAGGCGTTTCATCGTCTTTCCCCTTCTACATTGACTCTTTTAGTATACTCGACTTCCCCGGTATGGCCGCAATACGACACGCTTTTTCCCAAAAGCGATACACAAAGAAGACAGCGATCAATTTTTTACTATGGATAAACAGGGAGAGATTGAAAGAAACAAAGGAGGTTTGCAGCGAAGGGTTGAAATTGACAGCACTAGCAGACTGGCTATGCTTGAAACTCGCTGATTGCACCCGGAGCCTGAAAAGGAAGAGGAAGAAACCGCCCTAAGCGGTTGATTCATTTGGTCGGGGTGACAGGATTTGAACCTGCGACTTCTGCCTCCCGAAGGCAGCGCTCTACCAGTCTGAGCTACACCCCGATGAATCGGAACAGATCAATAACGACGGTCAACTGCAAACTGGGCTAAGCTGATCAACGATTCCCTGGCGGGTGAACCCGGCAATAAACCTAAGCAGGCTATAGCCTGATCAGCCTCTTTCGCAGCAAGACGCGCAGTATAGTCCAGCGCGCCGGTGGACTCAATAGTCTGGATGACCACGGCGATCTGCTCCAGCCCGCCCTGTTCGATGGCCTCACGGATGATTCTCGCCTCATCAGGATTGCCATAGCGCAGGGCGTGGATCAACGGCAAGGTCGGCTTGCCCTCAGCCAGGTCATCGCCGATGTTCTTGCCCAGTTCCCCGCTGGAGGCGCGGTAGTCCAGTACATCGTCAATGAGCTGGAACGCGGTGCCCAGATGCATCCCGTAGCGGCCCAGCGCCTGTTCCTCTTCCTGCGTTCGACCCGCTAACACCGCTCCGATCTGCGCTGCGGCTTCGAACAGCTTGGCAGTTTTGCAATGGATCACCGCCATATAACGTTCTTCGGTGGTGTCGGGATCATGGCAGTTGAGCAATTGCATCACCTCGCCCTCGGCGATGGTATTGGTCGTATCCGCCAGAATTTCCATGACCCGCATACTGCCGATGCCGACCATCATCTGGAACGACCGGGAATAGAGGAAATCACCGACCAGGACGCTGGCCTGATTGCCCCAGATGGCGTTGGCGGTCTCCCGGCCACGGCGCAGGCTGGATTCATCGACGACGTCATCGTGCAGGAGGGTGGCGGTGTGAATAAATTCGATGATGGCAGCGGCAGCGATGTGCTGGTCACCCAGGTAACCGCAGGCGCACGATGCCAATAGTGTGGTCACCGGACGCAGGCGCTTGCCGCCACCGTCAATGATGTAGCTGGCTAGTTGGTTGATCAGCGCCACGTCGGAATGCAGCTCCCGGCGAATCAGAGCGTTGACCGCCTGTAGATCGTCCGCAATCGGTGCGCGGATGGGTTCGATATCCATGGAAACAGACAATTTGGCGAAAATGAGGTTGACCATGCTACGGATTGACCGCGGCAGGGTCAAGGCGGGCGATTCAACATCACGATAAACTGGAATAGGTTTGACCTTCGCCGGGCGCACCGTTAGAATTCCCGATTCTTTTCAGTCGGGCCGGATCAGTCGTTTGGAGACTCTATAATATGTACGCTGTCATCAAAACCGGGGGCAAACAATACCGGGTAGCTGAGGGGCAAACCCTCAAGGTCGAAAAGCTCGACATCGAGGAAGGCGCTTCCGTAGACTTCGATACGGTGCTAATGATCGCCGACGGCGACCGGATCGAAATCGGCGCGCCGTATGTCGAAGGTGGTCGAGTGACCGCTACCGTCGAATCCCAGGGGCGCGGGCCAAAAATCCGCATCATCAAGTTCCGGCGTCGCAAGCATTACTTCAAAACTCAGGGCCACCGGCAGAGTTATACCGAGCTGCGCATCAACGGCATCAGCAGCCTCGCTGCTCCCATGGCCTTTGCGCCAGCGCCGAATCAGGAGTAATCAGCATGGCACACAAAAAAGCCGGTGGCAGTAGCCGCAACGGTCGTGATTCTCAATCCAAGCGCCTCGGCGTCAAGCTGTTTGGCGGTCAGTTGGCGCTACCCGGCAATATCATCATCCGGCAATGCGGCACCAAGTACCATCCTGGCCAAAATGTCGGCTGCGGCAAGGACTATACCTTGTTCGCCAAAGCCGAGGGTCATGTGGTGTTTGAGATCAAGGGACCGTTCAACCGCCAGTATGTGAGCGTCCGTCCGGCGGCGAGCGCCCAGCCGACGGCATGAATACGGCAGTCCGGGCCGGTCGAAAGCCCCGTTTGGGGCTTTTCTTTTGCCCATGATTTGATTTGAGAGTGTGCATGAAATTCGTCGATGAAGTGATCATTCAGGTTGAAGCTGGCGACGGTGGCGACGGCGGCGTCAGCTTCCGGCGCGAGAAATACATCCCCTTCGGCGGTCCTGATGGCGGCGATGGCGGCGATGGCGGCAGCATCTACCTGGTCGCCGACGCCGAACTCAATACGCTGGCGGACTACCGCTTCACTCGCCGGTTTCAGGCTGAATGCGGCCAGAAAGGGATGGGCGCTAACTGTACCGGACGCAGCGGTGCGGACCTCAACATCATCGCGCCGATCGGCACCATGGCCTGGGACGCGGATACCGGCGAATTGATCGGCGATCTGCTCCAACCGGGCCAGCGGTTGCTGGTCGCGCAGGGCGGCTTTCACGGTCTCGGCAATACGCGCTACAAGAGCAGCACCAACCGCGCCCCGCGCCAGTTCAAACCGGGCACGCCGGGCGAGGCGCGCAATCTGCGCCTGGAATTGAAAGTGATCGCCGATGTGGGTCTGCTGGGTATGCCCAATGCGGGCAAGTCCACCCTGATTCGCGCCGTGTCCGCCGCCCGGCCCAAAATCGCTGATTATCCCTTCACCACCCTGCACCCCAATCTGGGCGTGGTGCGGGTCGGGCCGTTGAAAAGCTTTGTGATGGCCGACATTCCAGGGCTGATCGAAGGTGCGGCGGACGGGGCGGGCCTGGGCATCCAGTTCCTGCGCCATTTGAGCCGCACGCGACTGTTGCTGCATCTGGTCGATGTTTCGCCCTACAGCGACAGCAGCGATCCGGTGAACGATGTCACAGTCATTTTCGGCGAATTGACCCGATACAGCGCCGAACTGGCCGGCCGTGAACGCTGGCTGGTGTTGAACAAACTGGATTTATTGCCAGAGGAACAACGGGCGGCGCGCACGGCAGAGATCGTCGCGGCGCTCAACTGGACCGGACCGGTCTTCGGCATTGCCGCTATCGACGGCGCGGGTACCGAGGCGCTGATCCACGCAGTGATGGACCGCCTGGAAGAGATACAGCAAGTAGCGAGTGGTGAGTCGTGAGGTCGGTGTAGTGTTTAATAAAAACCGTGAACAACTGGGCGCGGCCCACCGCTGGGTGGTCAAGATCGGCAGCGCCATGATCACCAATGAGGGGCAGGGGCTGGATAATCTCTCCATCGACGCCTGGGTGGCGCAGATGGCGGAACTGCATCAATCCGGTCGGGAACTGCTGCTGGTGACTTCCGGGGCGGTGGCCGAAGGCATGAAGCGGCTCGGCTGGCGGCAGCGACCAACCGCCCTGGCTGATTTGCAGGCGGCGGCGGCGGTCGGGCAAATGGGTTTGGTGCAGGCCTGGGAATCGGCCTTTGAGCGCCATGGCATTCAGACCGCACAGGTTTTGCTGACTCATGAGGATGCTGCGGATCGGCAACGCTATCTCAATATCCGCAACACCTTGCGTACTTTGCTGCGACTGCGGGTCGTGCCGGTGATCAATGAAAACGACACGGTGGCCTTCGAGGAAATCCGCTTTGGCGACAACGATACACTGGGCGCGCTGGTGGCGAATCTGGTCGAGGCGGAACTGTATGTCATACTCACCGATCAGCAGGGCTTGTACGATAAAAATCCCCGTGAATTTCTGGATGCCCGGCTGATCAGCGAAGGTCGGGCCGGTGATGCGCTATTGGAAACCATGGCGAGCGGTGGAACTGGCGCGCTGGGCAGCGGTGGAATGATGACCAAGCTGCATGCAGCGTCCAGGGCGGCGCGTTCCGGGGCCTTTACCTTGCTGGCTTGGGGCCGGGAACCCGAAATATTGCGGCGGGTGGCGGCGGGCGAGGCGCTGGGCACCCTGCTGCGGCCCAGTCAGAGTCCAGTGGCGGCTCGCAAGCAGTGGTTGGCGGTGCAACTTCAGGTGCGGGGTCGGCTGCATCTGGACGCCGGCGCGGTGCGGGCGTTGCGGACAGCGGGTAAAAGTTTGCTGCCCGTCGGGGTCACGGCTATTGAGGGTCAATTTGCCCGGGGCGATCTAGCCGCTTGCCTGGATCCAAATGGGATCGAAGTCGCACGCGGGCTGGTCAACTACGATACCGAACAGGCGTTGCTGCTGATCGGCAAGACCACCCGCCGGATTGAGGAACTGCTGGGGCCAGTTGATGACCCGGAACTGATTCACCGGGACAATCTGGTAGTGATTTGAACGGTATGACGGATAAGAAAAACTGGCGCGCCCGGCGGGACTCGAACCCACGACCTTTGGCTTCGGAGGCCAACACTCTATCCAACTGAGCTACGGGCGCTTGGGGAAAGGATGTTAAGGATACCGGTAATTGTCTATTGCCGTCCAGCACCTCGATGATATTTTTATCCGCCGTCCACGAGGCTTTCAGTAAACCGGCATCAGCGTACCTGTTTCAGGCACGGCCAAATAACGTTATCATTAGTGATGTTTAGTTTGACCCAAACCACAAGATAACAAGCCCAAATCCAGACCTTCCCACCAACGGCGCTCCCGCCAGGACTCGCGCTCGATCCATGGAACACCAATCGAGTCAGGTTCGCCGCCACGCCGCCGGGGATGTGCAGGTTGAGAATGCGCTCAGTGAGGTGAGAGTGTGAGTTCGCAAGTCGATAAATCTGTTGTCACCACGTCCGTCACCCTGCTCTCGGCGTTGGTGCTGCTGGCGACCGTGTTATTCCTGGTTGCCGCCCTCATCGGCGTCGTCAACAGCGTCGCCCCCGATGACGGCTCGCGCAAGCAAACTGCGGTACTCGACCGCATCCAGCCGGTGGCGCGGGTATCGACCGCCCTGCCCAAGCCGGCCGGCGAGGTGAAAATGACCGGCCAGGAGGTCTACAACAAGGTCTGCACCGCCTGTCATGCCGCTGGCGTGTTAGGCGCGCCCAAGGTCGGCGACAAGGCGCTGTGGGAACCCCGATTCGCCCAAGGTCTGGATACGCTGGTCACTCACGCCGTGACCGGCATTCGCGCCATGCCCGCCAAGGGTGGCGATCCATCGCTGACCGAGACCCATATCAAGAATGCGGTTGTCTACATGCTCAGCGAAACAGGCATTAAGACCGACGCGGCACCGGCCCCCACTGCCGAAGCGGTGCCTGCTGCCCCGCAATAACTCATCGCTTTTCATGATGTCCACTGAAGGGCCATCCTCCGGGATGGCCTTTCGTTTTTCAGGCGAACCGCCATGCGTCCCGATCTTCGCTATACCGAATCCCCGCATCATGAACGTCGCGACTGGGCGAACCTGCGCGCTTTATTGCCCTATCTCTGGGAATATCGTGGCCGAGTGTTGCTGGCGCTTGGCTGCCTGGTGTTCGCCAAGGTCGCCAATATCGGCGTGCCGCTGGTGCTCAAGGGGATTGTCGATAGCCTTGACGCCCATCGGTCGGCGGCCATCGCCCTGCCAGCGACCCTGCTGCTGGCCTATGGCGCGCTGAAACTGGGCAATGCCCTGTTCAGCGAGTTGCGCGATGTGCTGTTCGCCCGGGTGCGCTACCGGGCCATGCGCCGGTTGACGGTGCGTACCCTGGCGCACCTGCATGATTTATCGCTGCGCTTCCACCTGGAGCGGAAAACCGGGGCCATCAGCCGTGATTTGGAACGGGGCGCACGCAGCCTGAGCACTCTGCTCAACTATTTGGCCTTCAGCATTTTGCCGGTGTTGATTGAATTTCTGTTGGCGGCAGTGCTGCTGCTGGGCCGCTACCCGACAGTATTCACGATGATCGTCTTCGGCAGTGTCATCGCCTATGTCGCCTTCACTCTGGCGATCACGAATTGGCGGATGGAGCATCGCCATTTGATGAACCGGCTGGAATCACAGGCTAACAATGAAGCCATCGACAGCCTGATCAATTACGAAACGGTCAAATACTTCGGCAACGAGGACTGGGAGCTGCGGCGCTGCGATGCGACTTTGGCCGGTTGGGAGAACAGCGCGGTGTTAAGCCAGACGTCGATGTCCGCGCTCAACTTCGGCCAAGGCGCGATCATCGCGGTCGGCGTCACGCTGATCCTGTTCGCCGCCGCCGGGCAGGTTGCCGCTGGCCAATTGACGCTGGGCGATCTGGTGCTGGTCAATGCGCTGCTGCTGCAACTGTTCATTCCGCTGAATTTTCTCGGCATCGTTTACCGCCAGATCAAATACGCGCTGGCCGATATGGACGATTTGATCCGCCTGTTTGAACGCACCCCGGAAATCCGCGATGCGCCGGACGTCGTTCCATTGCAGGTGACGCAGGGCGAACTGCGGTTTGAGAACGTGGATTTTGCCTATCAGCCGGATCGGCAAATCCTGTTTGAGGTCAGCTTTACTGTGCCGCCGGGCCGTAAACTGGCGGTAGTCGGGGCCAGCGGGGCGGGAAAATCGACCTTGGCGCGGTTGCTGTTCCGGTTCTACGAAGTGAACGGCGGGCGCGTGCTCATCGACGGGCAGGATCTGCGGAACGTGACCCAGCAGAGTTTGCGGGCTGCTATCGGTATCGTTCCACAGGATACCGTGCTGTTTAACGATACGCTGTATTACAACTTGGCCTACGCCCGGCCTGACGCCAGCCGCGAGGAGATTGCCGCTGCCGCCCGAATGGCACAACTACATGATTTCATAAATGAATTACCCGCTGGTTATGACACGGTGGTGGGGGAGCGCGGTTTAAAATTGTCGGGCGGCGAGAAACAACGGGTGGCGATTGCCCGGGCCATTCTCAAGCGTCCGCGCATCCTGATTTTTGACGAAGCGACCTCGGCGCTGGACAGTCAGTCTGAACAGGCTATTTTGCAAGCGTTACGCGCAGTGGCCACTGATCATACGACGCTGGTCATCGCCCACCGGCTATCTACCATTGTCGACGCCGACCAGATTCTGGTACTGGAACAGGGCCGGGTGCGGGAACAGGGCAGTCATCGGGAATTGCTGCAACAGGATGGGATGTACGCCCAGATGTGGGCCTTGCAACAACAAGAGCAGGCCGTGCGCGCAGAGGAGCAATTGCTGGGGCTGGATTGAGGGAATTATTCACCAAACGTCAGCAACGCCCGTTCGGTTTCGCCGAGCATCACCTGCACCCCGGCCTGTTGGCGATGCAGCCAGGCCAGCCGCTCGTGCCGGTCGGTAAAATCCTCCTCATCGCCTTCGACAACGCTTTCCAAAAGAGCGGTCAGATCAACGACCGCATCTTCCAGTTCATCGAGTTGCTCCAACAATTCGCGCTGTTGGCTACGCAGTTCGTGAAATATCGCCATCGCCCTACTCCGGAAGAAGCTGATTACTAGTGAGCTGCCGCACAAATTTTGATCGGTTCTCGTTCCCGCGCTCCAGCGTGGGAATGCCGCCCAGTCGCTCCAGCGGCCCGAATGATCCCAATAAATGAGAAAATTATTTAGGAACAATCTATTCATTAGCGGTGATCAGAAGGGAAATTCACCATGTGCTTCATGTTCAAGCGGTTTAGCCTGGGGTCGTCGGGCTTGTTGATGGACTGGATGCCCCTCGACATAAATTGCTCGGTGGGGTCGGGCCGGACAGGCGTTTTCGCAAGCCCCGCAACCGACACATAATCCCGGCCGCATTTCGGGAATGGTCAGGCCATCCCGGTAGGGAACCATGTGCACCGCCTTGGTAGGACAGTACTCGTCGCAAGCCCCACAGGCGGTGTGGTCAGTATAGACAATGCAGTTTTCCCGGATGAACTGGGCCACACCGAGTTGCACGGTCTGCTTGGCGGCCAGTTCCAGCGGACGCAGCGCGCCGGTCGGGCAGACTTGCCCGCAGCGGTTACATTCATAGCTGCAATAGCCAGCAGTGAAATCCAGATGTGGTTGCAGCAACCCGGACAGCCCGTAGTCCAGCAAGGCCGGCTGTAATACACCGTAGGGACAGGCGCTGACGCATAAATGGCAGGCGATACATAAATCGTTAAACCGGGCAATGTTGCCCGCACCCGGCGGCGCAACCGGCACGGTTCGGGCGTTCGCCACCGTAGTAGGAACACGGTTATGGGGTTTGGCCTCGCCACTGCTGGAGTCGGCTAATCCCGCCAGACCGGCTACTGTCACCATTGCCCCACGCAACAACGCCCGCCGTGATACCCCCTTCTCCCCTTGTATGCGCTGTGATACTCCCCTCTCCCTTGGTGGGAGAGGGATTGGGGTTGAGGGGGGATGTGGCGGTGAAGAGTATGACCATGCATACCCAATCCCATGCGCATCGCAAACAGTGATGCAATTGAAGCAGGCCACGCAGCGGCTGAAATCCACTTTCTGAGTTTTCAAATGAATGCAACCCGCCTTGCAATGAATTGAGCAATGAGCGCACAGGGTGCAGGCATTCTTGGGAATACGAATTTTGAACAGAGCGAAGCGCGAAATCAGACCGAGCAACGTACCTACTGGACAGAGCGTGTTGCAAAATAGTCGGCCTTTAAATGCGCTTATCCAGACCAGTCCAATCAGGAACAGTGCTGGAAAAATCAGCGTCACCAGTGAGGGCGCTTTCCAGGATAGAGGAAACGGCCCGTTAATGCCCAAACCGTTCATTAATTCGCCGACGCCGTTGTGGGCAACGATGTAGAGTGGCCGCAATAAACCCCCGGCTATCCGGCCAAAATTACTGAAAGGATCGAGCAGGGTTACAGCCAATAGGCTGCCGCTCAGGAACAGTCCCACGGTCAGCGCCAACACCCCATAACGCCAGGCGTCATGCGGTTTCTGGTAACGGAATTTAACCCGACGCGGCTTGCGTAATTTGTCGGCGATACGAATGATGATGTCCTGCAAGGTTCCGAGCGGGCAGATCATCGAGCAATAAACCCGGCCAAACAGGAAGGTCAGCGCCAGCACCGCGAGAAAGCCGGTCGCTGTCCAGGCCAGGGTCTGGGTGAAGTTCAGCAGTGAAGGAATGAATTGCGGATACAACGCTGCTGTCGCAGCGGGCGTCTCGCCGATTTGGTCAAAATCGACAAACAGCAGGGCGATCAATGCCAGAAAAGTCAGTGAGGCTAAAACCCGGATTTTCTTTAGCCATAGTTGATTCATAATAATCTGGTCTATTTATGGAATAGTGACCTCAAAAAAACTACCACTTGTTACTGTGTCTATAGCATAATTAATTTTTGCAATTACTTTTTTTATGCGTAACCAACTGGTGGATGACAATACAATAATAGCGATGCCAGATTTTTAGCAGCATAGTCGAGAACCATACGTACTTGACTGAGAGTGACTCCCGGAAACCACTCCATGAACTGAGAGATTTGTGCGCCATCCTCAAGATTTTCAAACAATGCTGACACAGGAATGCGCGTACCGCGAAAGACCCAAATACCGCCCAAACGCTGGGGGTCGCGTTCGACCGCTGGGCATAACGACCAGTCGAGCATGGCTCTTTTCCTCAGTTGAATTTTGCCGAAACAACAAAGGCTTCAATGCACTTTCAGAAACCCCCGGCTTGCGCCGGGGTCTCGGTTTAACGCATCACGCCGCCAGCTTCACCGTATCCGCGACTTCCTGATACTCCGGCACCTGATTGAAATTCAGGTAGCGGTAGATTTCCGCGCCCTTGGCCCCAATCTCGCCCATGTACTTCATATACTCTTCAAAGGTCGGGATTTTGCCGAGCAGCGCGCAGACCGCCGCCAGTTCCGCCGAACTCAGGTACACATTCGCGCCCTTGCCCAGCCGGTTGGGGAAGTTACGGGTCGAGGTCGACACCACGGTCGCGTTATCCGCCACTCGCGCCTGGTTGCCCATGCACAGCGAACAGCCGGGCATTTCCATCCGTGCACCCGCCGCGCCGTAGATGGCGTAATAACCTTCCTCGCTCAACTGGTGAGCATCCATCTTGGTCGGCGGGGAAATCCACAGCCGGGTTGGAATATTCGCCTGACCGCTCAGCACCTTGCCGGCAGCGCGGTAGTGGCCGATGTTGGTCATGCAGGAACCGATGAACACCTCGTCGATCTTTTCGCCGGCCACATCCGCCAGCGTCTTGACGTCGTCGGGATCGTTCGGGCAGGCCAGCAACGGTTCCTTGATCGCGCTGATGTCGATGTCGATCACCGCTGCATACTCAGCGTCAGCGTCCGGCTCCATCAACGTTGGATTCGCCAGCCACTCTTCCATGCCCTTGATGCGCCGCTCTAGGGTCTTGGGGTCCGCATAGTCGTTGGCGATCATCCATTTGAGCAGGGTGATATTGCTATTCAGATACTCGATGATCGGTTCCTTGTTCAGCCGCACTGTACAACCGGCGGCGGAGCGTTCGGCGGAAGCGTCGGACAGTTCAAACGCCTGTTCAACTTTCAGATCCGGCAGACCTTCAATTTCCAGAATGCGCCCGGAGAAGATGTTTTTCTTGCCTTCCTTCGCCACGGTCAGCAATCCGGACTGAATCGCCGCATAAGGGATGGCGTTGACTAGATCGCGCAGAGTGATACCGGGCTGCATCTGGCCCTTGAAGCGCACCAGCACCGATTCCGGCATGTCCAGCGGCATGGAGCCGGTCGCAGCAGCGAATGCCACCAGACCGGAACCGGCGGGGAAACTGATGCCAATCGGGAAACGGGTGTGCGAATCGCCGCCAGTGCCGACTGTATCCGGCAACAGCATCCGGTTCAGCCAGCTATGAATGATGCCATCGCCGGGCCGCAGCGCTACACCGCCGCGACTGGAGATAAAGTCGGGCAAGGTGTGATGGGTCTGCACATCCACTGGCTTGGGATAGGCGGCAGTGTGGCAGAACGACTGCATGACCAGATCAGCGGAGAAACCCAGGCAGGCCAGGTCTTTCAACTCGTCGCGAGTCATCGGGCCGGTGGTGTCCTGCGAACCCACAGTGGTCATCTTCGGCTCGCAGTAGATACCGGGGCGGACGCCAGCGACGCCGCACGCCTTGCCGACCATCTTCTGCGCCAAGGTGAAACCTTTGCCCGAATCGGTGGTGGGAACCGGGCGTTTGAACACCGCGGACGGGGCCAAGCCCTGTACTTCCCGCGCCCAGTCGGTCAGGCCGCGACCGATGATCAGATTGATGCGCCCGCCGGCCTGCACTTCGTCGAGCAGTACGTTGGACTTGAAACCGAACCGGGTCAGTTCGGCGCCGCTGTCGTGATTCTTGACGACGCCCTGATAGGGGTAGATGTCGATGACATCGCCCATGTTCATCTGGGTCACGTCGCAATCGGTGATCGGCAACGCGCCAGCGTCTTCCTGGGTATTGAAGAAGATCGGCGCGATTTTGCCGCCCAGACAGTAACCGCCAAAGCGCTTGTTGGGGACATAGGGAATGTCCTCACCGGTCCACCACAGCACCGAGTTGGTGGCGGATTTGCGGCTGGAACCGGTGCCGACCACATCGCCGACGTAGGCCACTGGATGACCTTTTTTCTTCAGCGACTCAATCAGCTTGAGCGGGCCGATTTTGCCGGGTTCATCGGGTTCGATACCGGGGCGGGCCATTTTCAACATCGCCAGGCCGTGCAGCGGGATATCTGGCCGGCTCCAGGCGTCCGGGGCGGGAGACAGATCGTCAGTGTTGGTTTCGCCGGAGACTTTGAAAACGGTCACGGTGACTTTTTCCGGGACCTTGGGCCGGCTGGTGAACCATTCGGCTTCAGCCCAGGATTTCATAATTTGCCGGGCGTGGGCATTGCCGGCGTCGGCCTTGACCTTGACGCTGTGTCGATAGTCGAACATCAGCAAGGTGTGTGACAGCGCCTTGGCGGCGGCGGGCGCACATTCGGCATCGTCGAGCAGATCAATCAGCGACTGGATGTTATAGCCGCCGAGCATGGTGCCCAGCAGTTCCGTGGCGCGCACCCGGGAGATGAGCGGGGATTTCGCTTCGCCCTTGGCGACGGCGGTCAGGAAAGCAGCTTTAACGTAGGCGGCCTGGTCGACGCCAGCGGGGACTCGATGGGTGATTAAATCAACGAGGAACGCTTCCTCGCCCTTGGGCGGATTTTTGAGCAGTTCGATCAGATCAGCGGTTTGCTGTGCGGAGAGCGGCAGCGCGGGAATACCCATAGCGGCACGTTCAGCAGCATGTTGGCGATAGTTTTCGAGCACGGAGAAAACCCCTTTGATGGTATGGTTGCGGTGGATTCCCGCGACGCGGGGAAAATGAACGGAAATTATACGGGCAACCGGGGATAACCGGGTAGTTTCGGCGCTGACGCGGGGATTCCAGAAAAAACATTATCATCATCCAAGCAGCCCAGGGCGTTGCCCTGGGCTAAAACCAGTGCGCCCCTTTGGGGCTTAACCGCATGAAAAATCCGCTAATTTAGCCCTGAAAGGGCGCTTCAACGTTAGCCCAGGGTATCGCCCTGGGCGATAGGGTTATTCCTTTGCAGGAATCGTCAGCGCCAGGAACAACGCGCCATTGTCGCGCTTGATCAGCACCGGGATAGGCCGACCCGTGGGCAATTGCTTGACCTGCTCGGCAAACTGCGCTGGATCGGTGACCTCGACGTTATTGATGCGGGTGATGATGTCGCCGGAGCGAATGCCAGCGCTGGCGGCGGGTCCTTCAGTCACTTCCTTGACCCAGACGCCCTTCGCACCGTCCTGTCGCTGGTCAGCCGGCAGTTCGGTCACGGCCAGACCCAGTCGGCCCTTCGATGGCGTTACGGCGATGGCTTGCTGCTGCTTGGCGTCCTCGGGCAATTCTTCGAGCTTGATGGTCAGCGCCTGCTCTTTGCCCTCGCGGATCAAGGTCAGCGGTATGCTGGCACCGGGACGGATGCGACCCACCAGCGGCGGCAGTTCGCGCGATTGATTAATCGGTTGGCCATTGAACGCCACGATGATGTCGCCGACTTGAATGCCTGCCGCCTGGGCTGGACTGTCGGGGAGCACTTGGCCGACCAGTGCGCCGCGCGGTTTGTCAAGATTGAAGGACTGGGCCAGTTCCGGGGTGACTTCCTGAATCAGCACGCCCAGCCAGCCGCGACTGACCTTGCCGCCGGTTTTGAGCTGTTCCACGACATCCATCGCCACGTCAATCGGCACGGCGAAGGATAGGCCCTGATAGCCGCCGGAACGGCTGTAAATTTGTGAATTGACGCCGATCACTTCGCCGTCGAGGTTGAACAGTGGGCCGCCGGAGTTGCCGGGATTAACGGCGGCGTCGGTCTGAATAAAGGGGACATAGTTATCGCTGGGCAGGCTGCGGCCCAAGGCGCTGATGATGCCCTGGGTCGCGCTGCGCTCGAAGCCGAAGGGCGAGCCGATGGCTAGCACCCATTGCCCAACCTTGACTTTGCCGATGTTGCCGATCTGGACAGTGGGCAGTGTTTTGTCGGTTTTGACCTTGAGCAGGGCGATGTCGCTGCGGCTGTCTTTGCCGATGACCTGAGCAGGGAATTCGGTGCGGTCGTTCAGACCGACGATGATGCTGTCCATGTCTTCGACGACGTGGGCATTGGTGACGACGTAGCCGTCCGGAGAAATGATGAAGCCTGAACCGACCGAGGATTTCGGCTGAGAAGGCAGTTCGGGCATTTGCTCGAAGAACTTCTTGAAATACTCGTGGAACGGGCTGTTTTCGGGAATTTGTGGATGATTGCGCCCGGAACCTTCCTTTTCCTTGGGTTCCGACTTGGTGTTGATGCTGACCACCGCTGAGCTGTATTTGTCAACCAGTGTGACAAAATCAGGGTAGTTGTTGGCTTGTGCAGAGGTGGCCCAGAACAGAGCCAGTACGGTGATCAGCCAAAATGGCTGTTTCAATCGTGGCATCGAAGATTCTCCCAGAGGATTTTACTAACAACAAAGGACGTGGCTGAAAAAAACCACGGAGTTAGCGGGGATTGACCATGACGTGCGGGCTTGGTTCGGTTTACTCCCTCCCCCTGGTGGGGAAGGATCAGCGTTTACCCCCTCCCCCCTGGTGGGGGAGGGTTGGGGTGGGGGGTGGGAACTGTTGAGGAAGGCCGCCAGCGCAGGTAAGCCTTGTAACCGAGATGGCGCGCTAACAGCAGAGGCGGCATCCGCAGCCAGTGTGAGCGCAGATAGAGCAGCCAGCGAGCAGTAGCGGGAACCGTATGGCGGGGATGTTCCGCCAGCGTGAGGGCGTCGAGGAGTTGATCCATGAGGGGGAGAATAGGCCAAGGTGGACTGGTGTTTTTCAGGTCCTGAATGACCGTTTCCGGCACTGCGGTGTGCAAAAAACGTCGGGTGTAACGCAGGGCGTAGAACAAGGGGCGAGTTAAACCGAGTTGCCGGGCGCGCGGCGGCAAGGTTTCCCAGAAGTCCGGTTCCTGTGCGCTAAAATGAGTGAGCAGCTCGTGCAGATCGAGCAGGTCGCGCAGGGGATTGCCGAGTTCTTCCTGGAAAGCGTGCGTTGCGCTGTGCAGGACCATGTCGGCGGGGCAGAAGATGTGAAATAGAGTGTTGGGTACGGGGCGGGAAGCGGCGATCAGCAGGGCGGGGTCGGGCTTCAGTCGGCTGGTTTCCGGCAGGATGGTATGGTGGACATCGAGGATCGTGCCGCGTAGCCGATGACGCAGGGGTGGCAGCTCGTGCATCCATTGACGATAATACTTTTGGTCGTAGTCAGAATTTTTTACAGTTTCCCAGCCGTGCTTTTGGAGGATTTGTTCGAGGGTTGTCAGGTTCGATTTAGGAACCATGATGTCCACGTCCGATACTAAACGGCCATGGGCGCAGGGTAGACCGGCCATCACGTAGGCCGCGCCCTTAAGTAAAATGACTGGAAAATCGCGGTCTTGCAGATCGAATAAGGCGCGTTGAATGCGGTTGCACTCCCAGCGGATGCGGCGCTCATGTTCGGCGGCGATGATAGAGGCGGCTTCGAGATGGGGTTGAACCTGGGGGGGGATGTGGTCCAGTTGACCCTGTGCTTCGAGATAGGTGTAAAATTTTCCGACAACCCCGACCCGGCGCGCCCACGGCAGCAAACGATCCCAGTCACGCAGGCTACGTGATTGTAATAATTGAGGTTCAGCAAGAATTTTGGGTAAATTATGGGAGGACATGTCGGGTTTGATCCGGTCGGAAACGCTGAAAGATTATGCTAATTTTTACACTCAATGGAGTGGCTTGTATTGGGAATTTCCAGAAATTCATTGAATAACATTGGGTTGAGATTTATTTTATAATTTTGGAGCGTTTCTTGCTTCTAAATCGGGATAAAGCAACCTGCCGTCTTGGAACGGCGCTAAGTTGAGGAACCGAACAATGAACGAACATGACAAGCAAGTTTCTGGCGTGGAGGCTAGAGCGAATCCTGCGCCTTTAACGGGACGGCGGCGGTTTGTCAAGGGGGCGATGCTGGCTATGCCGGCAATTATTACTCTACGAACTGGCTCTGCTTTAGCACAAGCACAAAATTCATTAACTTGTATTGAGAAAGCAAATGAGCGAGATGATGAGGATCCAGGTCAAAGCTGTCTTGGTCTATATTTTACCCCTACCTAATTACAAACCGTAAAAGTTTTAGTATGCCTGTTTTAAGTCAACAACGATGGCAACTTAACCTATCGTGCCGTCTTCATTGGTGGAAAGATGGGGATGAATGTGTTGTTTTCAATGCAGTTTCGGGTAAAACTCACTTTTTAAATGAAATGGGCGCACATACAGTTCGGCTATTGACGGTGGAGTCTCTCAATAGAAAAGAGCTGATAAACCGCTTCACTGCGCTGTATGAAGATTTCATATTGGACGATGATGTGTTGCACTATATCCAAGATATGCTGCAGCACTTGGAAGACCAAGGCTTGATCGAAGCTGTTTCGTCATGAAACTCGCTGAGTTACCTCTCATCGAAATACGCCGCCAACTGCGTAGTTCGGGTTTATGCTTTCAATGCGGCCCCTTCACGACTCGTTTGCACAGCGACTTGCTGGAATTTTTTCCAGCCCAAATTCACCATCTCCACGCGCATTACCCCTTAGTAAAAGACAATTCCTTTAGCGATTTCCATGTGCACCTGCTGCGTCACGGCAATCGGTGGCGGTCGCAACTGCGATTTTGGATAGAAGATGAAGAGATGCCCTTTGGGCTTTTCCCCTTGGATACCGCCCTGCCTTTTTTGGAATGGGGTCTAAACTGGTGCGTAGCAACCCGCGCCCACCAATTCCTTATGCTTCATGCTGGCGTACTGGAAAAATCCGGTCAGACACTATTGCTTCCTGCTCACCCCGGTTCCGGGAAAAGTACTCTATGCGCCGCCTTGATGCATCGGGGCTGGCGGTTTCTGTCTGATGAATTCGCTTTGGTGCGGTGGAAAGATACGGCAGTTCTGCCCTTTCCCCGCCCGATTTCATTGAAAAACGACTCCATCGCAGCTATCCGTGCCTTCGCCCCCGAAGCGGTTATGGGTCCGGAATTTCCCAAAACCCCCAAAGGAACCGTATCGCATTTACGTCCGTTTCGTGAGAGCATAGAGCGCTCTGATGAACCAGGGCGGGTGCGTTGGATCGTATTTCCCAGATTCCAGACTAATTCATCATTGCGTTTGGAACCCATTAAGAAGGCCCAAGCTTTTCTGCAATTAACTACCCACTCTTTTAACTATGGCCTGTGTGGTTTGCGTGGCTTTGAGAGCGTCAGTCGCCTCATCGACGCTTGCGACTGCTACACCTTTGAATATGGCGGCGATCTTGAACAGGCCGTGACGCAACTGAACGCCCTGGCGGAGGGTCTGATTTAGCTCATCCAGCGCAAAGGAGACTCCCCATCATGGCTCAAACTGCCTCCACCATGCTACCGCTCGGCACCCCCGCCCCCGATTTCAACCTGCCCGAACCCGCCACCGGCCAGACGCTTTCCCTCAGCGACTTCCAGAACGCCCCGGCGTTGCTGGCCATGGTCATCTGCAATCATTGCCCGTTCGTCAAGCACATCCGTCAGGGGTTAATCCAGTTCGCCCGCGACTATCAGGCCAAAGGGCTGGCCATCGTCGCCATCAACGCCAACGATGTCGTGAAGCACCCTGAGGACAGCCCGGCAAACATGGCCGAAGACGCTAAAACCTTCGGCTATCCGTTCCCGTACCTGTACGATGAAAGTCAGGCGACCGCCCAGGCTTATCACGCCGCCTGCACCCCGGATTTCTTCCTGTTCGGCGCTGACCGCAAACTGGTTTATCGCGGCCAATTCGATGGCAGCCGGCCCGGCAACAGCATCCCGGTGACCGGGAAAGATCTACGGGCGGCGGCGGATGCAGTGCTGGCCGGCCAGCCGGTTTCTCCCGAACAGAACCCCAGTATCGGCTGCAATATCAAGTGGAAAGCCAGCAACGAACCGGGTTATTAACGTTAGCAACTATCTACCCCCCACCCTGGCCCTCCCCCACAAGGGGGAGGGCATCTTGCTAATCGGCCCCCTCCCCTTGTGGGAGAGAAATCAACGCTCAAAGCTGTAAGTCAAATCAGCGCCCGTCCCTGTCGCGCTGGCGTTTGACTCAAACGAGAGTCGCTGAGTCAGCCGGTACTTCATGGTGAAGGTGTTGGCGTTATCCAGCAGACCCAATCCGTAGCCGATATACAAATTCGGCGACAGGTTTTTGCCCAGCGACAAGGCAGAGCCATTGCCGCTCGCGTCGGGGTTGAATTGCAGGGTATCCAGCCCAAACGCACTGCCCAAGCCCTGGGTAATCGCGTCGCCTCCGAAACCCAACGCATTAGCCGCCTTGAACAGCAACGCCGCCTCCGAACCGCCGCCTTGCGACGCCCGGCCCAACACCAGATAAGACAAAATATCCGAATCGGGCATTTTCGGTTGAGAAAGCAACGTTAATTGCGGCTGCCGAAGCGTTCCGCGCACCTGCGCGCCGACCATGGCGTCACTGCCGAAATTGCTGCCGGTCAACGGTCGCGCCACGCGCAAATCCAGACCCGGATTATCCAGCGGACTGTTGCTGAACAGCACCTGGCCACGCTGAATCTCAACTTCCTGACCGAAAATCTTGTAGTTGCCCGCGACTACTTCCACCGTGCCGCTGCCCCGTGGAGCCAGTTGCGGGCTTTCCTCCACCAGCAGATTGCCCTTGAGCCGGCCTTGAAACACCGGGGTTTCCAACCGCACATCATCGCCGAGAATCACCCGCACCCGGGCGAAAATAGCCACCCCTGACGGTCTCGGCGGCGGCGTTTTGCCCTGAGCGTTATTGACAATGACTACATCACCGGACGGACGAATAG
>Ga0209507_1000408_pt1 | contig 49469 bp, 28 predicted proteins | sample AD_UKC028_MetaG_FD_184414 | JGI IMG/M metagenome (GOLD analysis project Ga0209507, IMG submission 184414) | Active sludge microbial communities of municipal wastewater-treating anaerobic digesters from USA - AD_UKC028_MetaG (SPAdes) (version 2) | ecosystem: Engineered > Bioreactor > Anaerobic >...
GTTCATGACGTGATAGATCGCGCCAGGATATTGAATGCGCAGCTTCCGAGCCATACGCGCACCTTAATCCCAAGACTCCACTGAGGTCAACTCCATATTACATTCTCATTAACTGACCCCTTTAAGAAAACCGAGCCGGAGGGAGCCGGGCAGGAGACGTCCGGTCCGCTCCTTTCGGTTCGAAATGGGGTTCAGCCAGGACATCCGCTCAGAACGCGCTAGACCCGGATGGCTGACTGAACGGATCGCTTCGCCGCGCAAAACGCTCGGTCGGTGTTCCGATTCAAACGACGAAAACGCAGGTTCGTGTCGGCTGGCAGAGCTCGTCGGAAGAGCTGCGGCAAAAACCGGTTTAAAACGAATCGGACGGCAACGCTTTTTTCTGTTGGACAAATGCCCTAATGGCTGACCCCTTTCCATTTCCCTTTCGAACGACACACGTGCTGGCCTTTTTTGCAGAGCATGGAAATGGTTTTGCCGAGCAGCCAATAAAGAAAAACCTGCATTACAAGCAACGCGAGATTGAAAGCCGGCAACCAGGCAGGTAGCCATGCCAACATCTCGTCGTTCACTGAAGCCGTGGTCAGGATAAACACAGGCATGCACGTCACAAACATGAGCCAGTAAAGCGCGTTTCCCACGAAGGTTTCATGGAAGAAGTCCGGCACAACAGAGCCTTCCACCGGGTTGATGCGGAAGAGGATTGTCCCGCACATTAACGCAAACCCCAGAAGCCCAAAGATAAGCGGCAGCGGATCTCTTCGTGAAACAGTCGGGTTGGCTGGAACATGCTTCATTTATTCAAGCGGAAGGGTTTCCGAAGACCTCTTTTCGCCAGTGCACCGACCAGTACCACAAAATGCCTCCACAACTGGCAAGCAACAGGCCGCCACCTGCAAACAGGACGGTCCAGCCCCAGACCGCTAGAAACTCGTTCAGCAGAGCACTGTCCGGATCTCTGGAAGAATACAGGACCTCAACTGTATCGCCCACCTTGTGACGTCTGGCCAAGGTCCAGCCCTTTAACGGGTATCCGGAGGCGCAGCGCACAACATTCGAGTTACCGTTGGAATCAAGAAAAGAAAACACGGGGTACATTGTAGTTTTGCGATCAAATTCCACCTTTTCCAGAACGACGATTTTCCCGGCAGCCCTGCTTGCGGTGGCGCAGAATCTCCGTGTCGTCTGATACGTGAAGAATCCGACGCATAAGGCCACCAGACCGGCCAGGGTTAAGCCAAGTCCAAGCCGCTTCTGGAAACGGATATCCTTCTGAATGTCGGGAGAAGGCATTTTCAGTCTGGGCATTCTTACTGTCATATGTTCTCCCTTTCTAACAGCAAAATTCGGCAAATGTTACACCGCCTCCGCCGAGCATGTTTTAACCCAAATTATTCAATTCTCCGCAGTGCATTTAGCTGATAACTTCAGAAATCAGGGGGGCCGGAACGAATTCCGGGCCAATGTGGAAGGCCTGCAGCACCCACTGATACTGAATTTGCTTTTGCGCGCGGCACGTACTCAGCGCTGAGCGAGTGAGGGAGAATTGGTTTTCGCACTCAGCAGGCATGCCGTGAGCGTGTCAGGAGGCATGGCCAGAAGTCAAACACTGCTTTTTCCCGCTCGGCGAGGCTTCTTGCCCGGCTCCAGCGGCTGGTCTTGACTTGGCGAACGCGCCCGAGGCCCGGGTGCGTCCGGACCGGCCTGAGGGCGGGCAGACCCTACCGGCAGCCTGGGGCGCGGCGGTATCGTCTTTCAGTCAGTGAGCACATTCTCATAGTGGGGCTTCAGATCCACGTCGTCACGGGGTTCGTAGGTGTATGGCCCCGGGAAGCCCAGTGGCGGCGGTCTGGGCGGCGGATTGTGCCAGGCGCCGAGGTGACGGAGGATGTTCTCGACAACCCGAGGGTCGTCAATGACGGCGATAACGCGCATGGGGTTCCGGCAAACGGGACAGCGGAGCGGTCCACGTGCCAGACGCGCAGGGTGAGGTCGCGCCAGCCTTTGGAGGGAAGTTTGGCGAGCGGCGGGGGTAGGCTAATTATGTGGTTGATTATCATCCAGGCTGTGGTTGATTATCCGCATGATTCGCCGCCATCTGACTGACCATCTGCTGGAAGCCCTTCGAGATACGCCCGTGACGCTGGTCGTTGGCGCCAGGCAAACCGGCAAGAGTACCCTGGTGCAGGCGGCAGAGGTTGCCAAGGGCCGCCAATACCTGACCTTTGATGATGCCGGCCTCCTGGCGGCAGCCCAGCGTGACCCGCAAGGATTCATTGCCGGCCTGAGCACTCCCGTCACCCTTGACGAGGTGCAACATGTGCCGGGACTGTTTCCAGCGATCAAGATGGCGGTTGACCGGCAGCGTGAGCCGGGGCGCTTTCTGCTGACCGGTTCGGCCAACGTCCTGCTGCTGCCGAAACTCTCGGAGTCACTGGCCGGGCGCATGGAGGTGCTGACGCTCTGGCCCTTCTCGCAGGGAGAACTGGAGGGGGTGTCCGAAGGGTTCGTGGACGTGTTGTTCGGGAAGGAGCCGGCTTGGGGCCGGAAAGGGGCGGCTGGTCCGCAACGCGCTGAATTGTTCCGGCGCGCCCTGGCGGGGGGTTATCCCCTGGCGCTGACGCGTCCGTCCCCGGCGCGGCGCGGGGCCTGGTTCCAGTCCTACATGACGACGATCCTGCAACGGGATGTCCGCGATCTGGCCAACATCGCCGATCTCACAGCGGTACCGCGCCTGCTGGCGCTGGTGGCCACTCGGGCGGGTGGACTCCTCAACTTCGCGGACTTATCGAGGAGTCTCGGGGTGCCGCAGACGACGTTGAAGCGATACTTCGCACTGCTGGAGAAGACGTTCCTGGTCCAGTTGTTGCAGCCCTGGGCAACCAACCTGGGCAAGCGCATCATTCAGACGCCGAAGGTCTATCTGAATGACACGGGCCTGCTGGCGCATTTGGTGGGCTTGACGCCGGAGCGCCTGGAGTTGGACGCGAGCCTGGCCGGAGCCCTGCTGGAGAACTTCGCGTTGATGGAATTGCGCAAGCAGGCCGGATGGAGCCAGACCCAGCCGCAATTCTTCTATTGGCGCACCGCGTCCGGTCAGGAGGTGGACCTGGTGCTCGAGGACGCCGCCGGGCGGTTGGTGGGGGTGGAAGTAAAGGCCAGCTCGACCTTAAGCGGCGGCGACGTGCGGGGGTTGCAGGCGCTGGCGGCTGTGGCTGGAAAACGGTGGGTCCGCGGCGTCGTGCTCTATACCGGGACGGAGATTATTCCCTTTGCCGGCAATCTTCATGGCCTGCCCCTGGGGCTGCTCTGGCCTGGGCGCGGGTAGTGTTTGTTTTGATTGTGATGGGGTGATCCGGGAGGGTTGCGCCGGTCTTTTTGTAATGGCTGCACCAGGGCGAGTTTCGTCGGAGCTGTGAGCCGGTCGCCCTCCCCCTTCCCCCTCCCATGCGCTCGGCGCGCATGGGAGGGGGACGATCTATTAGGACGTGATACCCCGGGTGGCGGCCGTCTGACGGCCTTACCCGGGGCTAATTTCTGGCACCGCCTACGGGGTGCTTTGACTGGCGCGCTTGCGCGCGGAGCGGTGGAAGGGGGTAGATAGGACTGATGGGACGAATTGGCTTCCCAAGCCCGCCACGAGATAGGTGCCCCAGTATGCAGGAGCGCTTCGCGCTTTGTGGTGCCAATCGCCGATAGCCGGATAGCCGATGAACGGGGAGAAATGGCAAATGGCAAATTGCTAATTGCAGACGGGCGGAGTCATAAAAGGGGGCAGCGGAGCGGATCCGCGTGCCAGACGCGCAGGATCAGATCACGCCAGCGCTTGGAGGGGAGTTTGAGCGGCGGCGGCGGGGAGACGCCGGGGCGGTGGAACACCCGTTCCGGGGGTAACCCCGAAGTGCGACGGTGGTATCACCCTGCGATTGCGGAAAGCGCAGCTATTTCCGACACCGAAACAAACCGCTTAGCCCGCTTTGAGCACACAGGCGCCCGCAGCGGGGCGGGAGGAGAAGATAGATGTCTGCCGACCGGTTTTTCTCTCGTAAGCCTCATCCAGTTTGCGAGTGAGGCGCTGAACGGCTTCGGTTTCGACCAGGAGCACAGCACAACCGCCAAAACCGCCGCCGGTCATTCGGCATCCGATAACGCCTCCTCCCGCGCCGATCGCCCGGGCGACTTCCACCACCGCGTCCAGTTCGGGGCAGCTTACTTCGTAATCATCGCGGAGGGAGGCGTGGCTGGCGTACATCAGTTGGCCGACAGCAGGCCATTCAGAAGCTTGAATCGCCTTGGCCGCCTCGAGGGTGCGCGCGTTTTCGGTGATGACGTGGCGGGCGCGGCGAAAGGCAACCGGGTCCATCTGACCGCGAGAGGCTTCGAGCATTTCAGGCGTTGCGTCGCGCAGGGACGCAACCTTCAAGGCGCGGGCGGCGATTTCGCATTGTGTGCGCCGTTTGGCATATTCGCTCTCCGCCAGCTTGTGGCGGATTTCGGTGTTGACGATCAAGACCGTCACATCGGGATTCGTCATCGGCACCAGGGTGGTAGTGCGTGAGCGACAATCCAATAATAGCGCGTGGTTTTCCTGGGCGAGAATGGAGGTGAACTGGTCCATGATCCCACAAGGCACACCGGCGTAGTCGTGCTCGGCGTGCTGGCAGAGGAGGGCTTTTTCGACCGGGTCGAGCGGGGGGCCGGCGATGCTTTCGAGGAGGGTGGCAGTGGCAACTTCCAGCGCGGCGCTGCTGGCCAGCCCGCCGCCAAACGGAAGGGTGGATTCGATGACGGCGTCGAAAGCGGGCAGCTTCGTGCCGCGCCGCTGGAAGCCAGCGATGACGCCGCGGACGTAGTTGGACCAGCCGGGCGAGCCCGGGGTGACTTCGGGGCGCATGTTGAAGGCCGCGGTTTCCCCCGTAGTCACGCTGTGCAAGGTCACCTCGCGGCCGGGGTTGCGGTGCGCGGCGATGACAATGTGCCGCTCAATCGCCATGGGCAGCACGAAGCCGTCGTTATAGTCGGTGTGTTCACCGATCAGATTCACCCGGCCCGGCGCGGCAACCAGCCAGCGCGGCGAATGGCCGAAGCATCTCTCAAACAGCTCGGCACTCCGGTCTGCTATCGAATCCAAAGACATAGACTGATGGATAATAGGATAGCCGTCGAAGGCGGGGAAGGCGAATGCTTACGTTCAGGAATGAGTTGTCTTATTCTTCAACCACACCTGCTGATTGAAGGCAGACCACGGTGAGGCGAGACTGTCGGCCAGAACAATGGCGCAATTGAAGCCTGGGGGCACCACTCTTTGAAGGGGAACCGGAGCTCCATAGTTTTCGCCGTGAGCGGCAGAGGCAACCACCCGAGGCCCTCTTCGCCCTCTCCTTCTTGCCACTTCAGAGCTTCAGCACAGCGTGAAACGGACCGAAGCCCAATTTCCTGCACGTGACCAAGTACAGCAGAAGCGCCAGGGCCGCAGCGAAGATCAGACATATAACCACCACAACCTGGAGCGCCCGGATTCGCCGCCTGCGGAATGCCGTTTCGGCGTTGAGAATCGCCCGGCCACCGATGGGCAGATTGCGCGCTTGCGGGCGCTTCAAGCCCGGCGGAGAACCCGGTTTGGGCTCGTGGGCCGCACTCGCAGGCTGTTCTGTCGCCCCAGGCAAATGCAGGCTCGAGGGCTCGGCCGGGCCAAGCGTGGCCGTGCCGAAGCCGGTCTCCAATCCAAAGGCGGCGGGGAGTGCGGCTGAAATTTTAGCCAGACCTGTGCTCATCCGCCATTGGAAATAGGTCATAATGAGCATCGTCAAAACGCTGATCGCCGCAAAAGTGCCTACCACGATCAGCACCGCCTCGTTGGAACTCTGCATCGCCGCCCAGTCCCGCGCGCGCTGCGCCGCAAACGCCTCCTGCATGGCCTGCAACCCGTTGGACAAGGCCTCGGCATTTTGAGCCGCCGCCGTTTTGGTTTCCTGACGGTTCTCCTGAATGGCCAGTTGAGTGGCGCGGAGCTGTTCCTGCAATTGCACAAACACCCGCAGCAACTCCTGCGCACTCACCTGTTCGAGTTGGCTGGTGGCTGGCGGCGGGGAGTTGGTCTCCTCTCCAAGAACCTCCCGCGGGTTGGCAGCCAGCGCCAGCGCGCAAACCATGGCCGCGCAAACGAGTAAACGCGGAGAATTCCTGAGCGGCCCCGACCGGGAGCGGCCCCCAGCGACCGCGCTGCGTCTTCTCAACGGGCAGAACGGTGTCACGCTCATGCTGTATATTTGACCGAGTTGCAGGTGGAGATCAACGCCTAAATGAGGCGTGGTCCGAGCGGGGAGATCCAGTGGCAAACCGGACGGGAAACCCGGAACTCAGGCAAGCGATCGTCACGCTTGCTCGTCACAGCGTTGGCACGCGGGGCAAATGGTCCTTGTTGGAACCGCGCGCGAACTGACCTTGCTCATGGAGGGGGCTGCAATGTTTGGGGCGCCCCAACTATCGGCCGGCGTTCGCCCACAGCGTGTGCATCTTCCGCTGCTCCCGGCTGCTTGCCTTTTCATATCCCTTCAACAGTGCTTCCAAGCCGTCGCATAGTTTAGTCGCGGCAGCCGCATACATGCGGTCAGCCGCCGCCTCGCTGGCGGCAGGCAGGGGCTTGATCTTCCCCTCCCCGATCAGATGCCGTCGCCGGCCCGCTGCGGCGACGCAATTTGCCGCCAATCGCGCGTGGGCGGCTTCATAGCTTGCGCCTAATCCCTCGGCCGCCATACGCCGCGCAAACTCGCGCAGCCGGCCGGCCCGCGCTTCCAACGCGGCGAGGTCGCCTGCCGAAGCCGGACATGAACTGCCGGAGATTCCCAAGGACGATTTGGCTGGTGAAACCATATGCCCTTCTGGTTTGCCATTGCCCAGAGTGATTTCGACCCTGGCCAGCACCGGAGTCTTGGCGTAGGGCAGAAAGACCGTCGCGCGGTCAAAGTGCTTCCACTTGCGCCCGTTGATTCTGACTGCCGTGATCGGCCCCGCGCCGACGGTGGACAGCAAAATCCGCTTGTTCCCGAATCGCACCGGGTCGCACTGCTCCAACTCCGTGATGGCGGGCGGCACATGCGGCACCAGCGTGAGGCCGTCCGCCCGGTAGAGATACTCGAACAAGCCGCGCATGAATGCCGCCGCCGGGCCGAAGCTGTCGTAACAAAGGTTGACTGGTTCATTGGGCTGATAGACGTCGCTGCCGCACTTGGTCAGCGGGTTGTCCATCCGGAACCGCTCCGCGAACGTCAGCAACTGGCGCATGGACCGCCGCGCGTCCTCGAATTTCCCCAGCCGGCAGTAACCCAGCACCATCCGCGCCTCGCAAGTGGACCAATGTCCCCCATTGACCCACGTGCCGTAGCCCCACAGCCCTTCCGCTTTCTCATACATGTCGTCGTAGGACGGGTAGTTGGGCAGCACGAAATGATGCGGCCGCAGTCCGGGCAGGGACGCAATCTTCTTGTAAATCCGTTCCGCCTGCGCATCGTCCACCACGCGGAAGGCAATCGCGTCATGGTTGGGCGACGCCTCAAAGTAACCATGCCGTTCCGCGCCGAACACCCCGTGCCGGACGCCGTCCGGGTCGAGCGAGCGGATGAAGTAGCCTTCGTCGGCCGTCAGCAATGGCAGCCCGCGCCGCGCAAGTTCGCGCCGTTGAGCGTAGAGCGCCGCCTGCTCCTTGCGGCTCGCCAGCTTTTCCAGCTCTATCAGCCGGTCCAGCGCCGCGATGTAGGTAACGGACAGCCCCGCCAGGTAGGCGTTGGCGTAGGTGCCGTCGGGCCGCTTCCATCCCGCGTAGCTCGGCGCCAGGAGATTGCCCGCCGGGCCGGCCAGGAACAGGTTGTTGGCCGGGTCACGCCGCGTCTCGATGAAATTCGCGCTCCGCTCAAGCACAGGCAGGTAATGCGCGATCGCTTTTGCGTCCCGGCTGATCAGCAGCAGTTCCGCCTGCAGGACCACCCCTGCCGCGGTGAATTCCATGCCCCAATCATGAATCCCTGTCCGTCCATCACCTTGTTTATAGACGATCCACCCGGGGCGCGCGGCGTCGCACAAGCACCCATCGGGCGCCACCCAGTCAAACGGCGGCTTGGCCCCGACCCGCTTGCCATCTCCCATTTGGTCGAACCACAAGTCCTGCGCGTTCTGCAAGAACGTTACGAAAGGCTCTTGCAGCAGCGGCAGGATGGCGTAGGTGGTGCCGTACGAATTCTGGATCCACCAGGCGTCCCAGGTCGGGCCTTCGACCAGCCCATTCCACTTCGGCTCATACAGCATCGCCAGGTTTTGGAGCTCGGCATCCGGCTCGAACATCCGTCGCGCCGTCTCCAGCAGGCGCAGGTATTCAACGTCTCCGACCCCGCGATAATGCCTGCCTTCGAACCGCCGCTCAGTTGCATCGGCAGCCATTATGGGGCCGCCTTCCAGTGTTGCGAACAGCCCAACAGCCAGAGCGATTGTGTCCACCCAGTATGCGGGAAGTGTTTTCATGGTCAGTTTGCGATCCGATAGTCTCACACTTCGCCCTGTTTGCCAACACCCGCACCCGGCACAAAACAAGGGCTGCAAAGCGCTGGCGATCCGCCTGGACTCGTCCCCAGGCGCGTCCCTGCAAATCCCGGTTGTGCCAGAAAGCCCGCGGTGTAGTTTAAGCCCATGCACCACATTCCAATCGCGCTCCTCACTCTGGCGACCGCGCTCACGGCCTCGGCCGCGGACAAGAAGGTCGTCTTCCTCGCCGGCCCGCCGAGCCATCACGCGGGCGACCACGAGCATCGCGCTGGCTGCCTTTTGTTTCAATCCTGCCTCGGCCGCATCCCAGGCATCATCTCCGAGGTCTGCAGCAACGGCTGGCCCCAGAACCCGGATGCCGCCTTTGCCGGCGCGGCGGCCATCGTCATCTACAGCGATGGCGGCGGCGGTCACCCCTTCGTCCAGGGCGACCGGCTCAAGATCTTGGGCGAGTTGATGAAGAACGGCGTCGGATTGGCCTGCCTCCACTACGCGGTGGAACCGACCAAAGAGAAGGGCCAACAGGAATTCCTGGACTGGATTGGCGGCTGCTTTGAGCAGCACTGGTCAGTGAACCCAACCTGGCGCCCGGAGTTCCAGCCGCTGCCGACACACGCCATCACGCGCGGGGTGAGCCCGTTCCGCATCAACGACGAGTGGTATTTCCACATGCGCTTCCGCGACGGGATGAAGGGGGTCGTGCCGATTCTTTCGGCGGTGGCGCCCGCCAGCACGATGAGCCGACCGGACGGACCGCACTCGGGCAATCCGGCGGTTCGGGAGGCTGTGAAGCGGGGCGAACCGCAAATCCTCGCCTGGGCCAGCGAACGCCCGGACGGCGGACGGGGCTTCGGCATCACGGGCGGCCACTTTCACTACAATTGGGGCAACGCCGATTACCGCAAGTTGGTGCTCAATGCCATCCTCTGGACCGCCAAAGTCGAGGTCCCCGCCGCCGGGGTGGAGTGCCCAGTCACGGCGGAAGACCTGCGCCAGAACCTGGACCGCAAATAACCGCCACGCGGCTTCCGCTCGCCTTCAAACGCTGTTGAGCACATCAATCAACTGCCGCAGACGGCCATAGTCCTTGCGGTTGAAGTTGAAGGCAACACGCGGCAAATCCACCTGATCGTCATCCGCCCGCTCCTCCGGCGTTGCCTTGATGCGTTTCATGGGCGGACCGAGGTTGATATCAGCGAAGTCCTCGTTCATCGCTTCCAGGGCGGAGTCGCTTGGCGCGTGCTTGAGCCGGATGATGAACAGGTCTTTGACGAAACGGGTGGAGTGGAAGTTGCGGTAGAACCGCGTAATAATCTTCACCGCCAGGTCAATGTTGTCGGTGATTTGGTAGAGGTTCAGATCGTCGGGCGAGATTAGCTGGTCCCGCAAGAGGTGCTCGCGCACATGCCGGTCCCAGGTCTTCCAGTAGGTGCCGCCCGGACGGTCCACCAGCACCAGCGGCATGAGCTGGCTCTTGCCGGTCTGCATCAGCGTTAGGGCCTCGTAACCTTCGTCCAGCGTCCCAAATCCCCCCGGGAACAGCGCGATGGCATCCGAGTGCCGGATGAAGATCAGCTTGCGGGTGAAGAAGTACTTGAAGGTGACCAGCTTTTTGTCCTCGCGAATCACCGGGTTGGCGCTTTGTTCCCACGGGAGCCGGATGTTGACGCCGAAACTCATCTTCGGGCCGGCGCCCTCGTGCCCGGCCTGCATGATACCCGGTCCCGCGCCGGTAATCACCATGAAGCCTGCCGCGGCGATTTTCCGGCCAAATTCGACCCCCTGCTGATACTCCGCTTGTGTCGGCTGCGTGCGGGCCGACCCAAACATCGTCACCTTGCGCACATGGGAGTAAGGCGCAAAGAGCTTGAACGCGTAACGCAGCTCCCGCAGCGCGGTCTGAATGACCCGCACATCGCCGCTGTGCTTGACATCCTTCAGCAGCTTGAGCCCGTTCTCGATGATGTCGGCAACGTTCTCCTCATTGTGCCCTCCGTGCCGGTACTCGATCAGTTCCTGAATCCGCCGCTTCAGCTCAGGGTCCACCGGCGGCCTTTCTGCTCTCTTCATGGAGCCAAGGATAGCGGCTGGCCGCCCGAAAGCAACTGGACCGTGATGGGTGCTTTCGTATTCCGCTCCTGCCCCACGAGGTCAGAAGTGGCGGAGGATTTCCGCCCGGTCCGCCTTCGTCAGGTCGGCCGGGACATTCTTTTCAATCTTAGCCCGCACCTGGGGATCCAGTTCCTCCAGCAGTTGGTGGTTGATCTGGCGGCTGGCGGCCAGCAGGCAGCGCTCGACCTCCGGGCGGCGTGCCAGGGCGTTGAACCGCTGCGCCAGCTGCCGGACCAGCCGCTTGCGCTTTTCCAGCGCGATGTTATGCCGCTCGCCATCCGACATGGCCCCGCTCGCGCCGGCCACACCCCCGCTGCGCGGAAACCGGCCGGCAAGGTCCGTCACCGCGTCCACCAGCTTGCCGTGAGCGTCGGCGCTTTTGAATTCTTCAATGAGTTCCAGCCGCGGTATATGGGTGGGGTGGTTATTTTCAAGTCGGTAGGCTTTCAAGCATCCAAGGTCTGTGACTACAACCAGAGTATTCTTCATAGATTTGCTTCGGCGATGTGTCGCACGGGTCAGCCCTTTGGCGCTGCCCGTCCCGGCATTAAGGTTAGCACAGGTTGTCCGGATGCGCTTCCGGAAAGTCGCACGCCGGACCTTTGTTCAATCCCCGCCGTTGGGCCGTTCGTTTGACACTACTTTGGGCGGCTGGTAATGTCCGCCTTCTTTAAGACGCTGCATGGACTACAAGAACACATTAAACCTGCCGCAAACCGACTTTCCGATGAAGGCGGACCTCGTCGCCCGGGAGCCGGCGCGGCTGAAACAGTGGGAAGCCGCCGGCCTTTATGCCGCCGCACAGGCCCAGCGCGTGGGAGCGGAGAAGTTTATCCTGCACGACGGCCCGCCGTTCGCCAACGGCGACGTTCACATCGGCACCGCCCTGAACAAGATCCTCAAAGATATCATTGTCAAATACAAGACGCTACGCGGGTTCAGCGCGCCCTACGTGCCGGGCTGGGACTGCCACGGGCTCCCCATTGAGTTCAAAGTCACCCAGGACATGCGCAAGGCTGGCGACACCACGTCGGATGCGGCGGCCATCCGCAAGGCGTGCGAGGCCTACGCGCGCAAGTACATTGATATCCAGCGGGGCCAGTTCAAGCGGCTCGGCGTGCTGGGCGACTGGGATAATCCTTACCGCACACTCAACAAGGGATATGAAGCCGAGGAACTGCGCCTGTTCGCGAACCTGGTGGAGCAGGGCTTCATCTATCGCGGCAAGAAGCCGGTGTACTGGAGCATCCCCTGTCGCACCGCGCTGGCTGAGGCTGAGGTCGAATACAAGGATCACGTAAGCCAGAGCGTGTATGTGAAGTTCCCGCTGGCCGGGCACCCCGGCACTTCGGTCGTGATTTGGACCACCACGCCCTGGACTCTGCCCGCCAACCTTGCCATCGCCTACAACTCCACTTTCAGCTACTCGCTCGTGCTGGTCGGCCAGGAGCAGTACATCGTTTCCGCCCTCCTGTTGCCCGCGGTCGCCGCGAAGTGCGGCTGGCAGGATTACCAGATTCTCCGCAGCCTCGACGGCGGGCACCTGGGCCAAATGGAGTACCAACACCCCTTCTGCAACCGCACCGGGAAGTTCTTCCGCGGCGACAGCTTCGTGGACAACGAGACCGGCACGGGTTTCGTGCACTGCGCTCCGGGGCACGGCCTGGAAGACTACCACCTCGGCACCGAACAGGGCCTGCCGATCTATTCACCCGTGGATGACGACGGCAGATTCGCCTACACCGACGACCTGCCGCAGGAGCAGCAGATGCCCGCCGGGATGATCGGCAAGTCCATCCTGGAGAAGCACGGCAAGAGCGACGCCAACGAAGTTGTCTTGCACGAACTGCGCGCCCGCAAGGTCCTCCTGCACCAGGAAAACTACCCCCACAGCTATCCCCATTGCTGGCGCAGCAAGACCCCCATCATCTTCCGGGCCATGGACCAATGGTTCGTCGAGGTGGACCACGCCAGTTTCCGCGAGCGGGCGCTGGCCGAGATTAACCGCGTGGAGTGGGTGCCCGACTGGGGCAAGAGCCGCATCGAGGCCGCCATCAAGGGCCGGCCTGACTGGTGCATCTCCCGCCAGCGCACCTGGGGTGTGCCCATCCCTGCGTTCTATGACGCGCAGGGCCGCCCGATCCTCGATGCGCAGATCGTGCGCAATGCCGCAGCGCTTTTCGCGCAACACGGCTCGAATGTCTGGTTCGAGAAGTCCGCCGCGGAGCTGTGGGCGATGCTCAAGCCGGCGGATTGGAAGGGGCCCGTCCCCGCCTCCAAGTCCAACGACACCCTCGACGTGTGGATTGACTCCGGCTCCTCTTCCCGCTCGGTCCTGATGCAGCGCCCCGAGCTCCGCCATGCAACAGGCAACAAGGAACTAACAGCCTCGGATTGGCAGGCCGACATGTACCTGGAAGGCAGCGACCAGCACCGCGGCTGGTTTCAATCCTCTTTGCTGCTCTCCCTGGCCGGCAATGGCGCGACGCCCTTCAAGACCGTCCTGACCCACGGCTTCATGGTGGACGCCGACCGCGAGAAGATTTCCAAGAGCAAACAGGCCCAGAGCGGTTACGAGAAGCCGCAGACCGCGGACGCCTACGTGAAGAAGTGGGGCGCGGACATTGTCCGGCTCTGGGTTGCTTCGCAGGACTTCCGCGACGACATCATCGTCAGCGAGGAGCGCATCAGCAAAGTGGCCGAGACCTACCGTGTCCTCCGCAACGCCTTGCGCTACCAGCTCGCGAACCTCTACGACTTCGATCCCGCGAAGCACGCGGTGCCGGACGACAGGCTGACCGGGCTCGACCGCTGGATGCTGGGCGCGTTCTCCCAACTGGAGCGGGAAGTCCTCGCCGCCTACGACCGGTACGAGTTCCACGTCGTCTACCAGAAGGTCAGCCAGTTTGTCGCCGTGGAGCTGTCCGCCATATACCATGATGTGGTCAAGGACCGGCTATACACCGACCCGGCGAACTCACCCCGCCGCCGGTCAACTCAGACCGCGCTGCACCGCATGGTCGGCGGTCTCTGCAAGATGCTGGCTCCGATCCTGGCGTTCACCGCCGACGAGGCTTGGGCGTTTGTGCCCGGCAAGACCGCCGATTCGGCCCACCTGCTCACGTGGGAACCGCTTGGCTTCCAGCGCGACGAAGCCGAAAAATCGGACTGGAAGGCCTTGTTCGAGCTGCGCGCGATGGCTCTGCCGGAGCTGGAAAAAGCCCGGCAGGCCAAGGCGATAGGCAAGGCGCTGGAAGCAAAGGTCACCATCGCCGGCTTAAACCCCGCGTTGGCCGCGAACCAAGCCCATCTGGAATCCCTGCGCGAACTCCTGAACGTCTCGCAACTGGAAATCAAGCCGGCGGACGAAGCCGCGCTGGCGGTTTCCGTCGCCAAAGCCGCCGGCGACAAGTGCGAGCGCTGCTGGCATTGGGAAACCGACGTCGGCTCCCAGCCCGAGCATCCCACCCTTTGCGCCCGCTGCGCAAAGGCGGTGCAAGGGCTGCCGACCGCATAGCGCGGCGGCCAACGGGCAACTCTCCGCTTGCCGCTGCCGCGCGTTTGCTGCTAGAACGTGTCGTGTAACAACATGACACCCGCCACCTCTGCCAAAGCCGAAGCGAAACCGGTCGAAACCAAGCACACGACCCGCAACCCGTGGTGGTGGGTCCCGAGCCTCTATTTTTCGCAGGGCATCCCCTACGTGATTGTCATGACCATGTCCGTGGTCATGTACTTCCGCCTCGGCATTTCCACCACCGACATCGCCCTCTACACCAGTTGGCTCTACCTGCCCTGGGTCATCAAGCCCCTCTGGAGCCCGCTGGTGGATATCACGCGCACGAAACGCTTCTGGGTGGTCTCGATGCAGTTCCTGGTCTCCTTCGGCCTGGCGCTCGTCGCCTTCTCGGTTCAGGGCTCGGCGTTCTTCAAATGGTCGCTCTTCCTGTTCTGGATCATGGCCTTCGCCTCCTCCACCCACGACATCGCGGCGGACGGATTCTACATGCTCGCCCTCACCAAGCACGAGCAGGCCTGGTGGGTCGGACTCCGCAGCACCTTCTACCGCACCGCGATGATCGTCGGCAGCGGCTTGCTGGTCGTGCTTGCCGGCGTCCTCGAAAGCAAGAACGGCCTCCCGCCCGTCGCCATTCCCGTCCAGGCCAGCGCCACTGCCCCGGTCGTCTCCGCTTGGGACCCTGCCACGGTCAAGCTCGCCGCCGCTGACGGCGACCTGCGCGTCGTCGTCCAGCCCGCCTCGCTCGACATTGCCCTGGCAGGCCGCACCGCCGAGGAAGCCAAGGCTGTCATCACCCAGGCCAAAGCCTGGAATCGCCAGCATCGCTTCATCGCCGAGGAGAACCCCGTCAAAGCCAAACCCGCTGCCACCAACTGGTGGTCCGTTTATGTCTCCGGCCCCCTGGGCGGTTTTCTCACCAATCACTTCCCCAAGCCGCCCAGAATTCAGGCCACCGACACCCCTGCTGCCGGCAACATCGGCGTAATCTACCTATCCCTCTCAAAAGCGCCCCCTGCCGACCAGCAGGTGGCCGTCAACTTCGGCCGCAAACCCCGGGGCATCGAGTATATCGGTTTTGGCAAGAGCGACCGCGGTTTCCGGCTGGTCGAAGGCGAACGTTTCGTCTTCAACTCCGACAACTGGAACCAGCCCGCCATGGCCGTGATCCAGCTCGATCCCAAGCTGAAGACCGATACTGCCGTCACTTTCGTCACCAGCTCCGGCAACATTCCCCTCGCCTGGTCCATCACCCTGTTCTTCGTCGCCGGCATCTTCCTCGCTTTCAGTTGCTGGCACAGCATCATGCTCCCGCGCCCCGCCGCTGACGGCCCCGTCAAAACCCATCACAGCCTCCTCGGTGAGTTCTTCGCCACCCTGGGGTCCTTCTTCCAGAAACCGGGTGTCCTGCTGGCCATGGCCTTCATCCTCCTCTACCGCTTCGACGAGGCCCAGCTCGTCAAGGTTATTTCACCCTTCCTTCTCGACGCGCGCGAAGCCGGCGGCCTGGGGTTGACCACGAGCCAGGTCGGCCTCGTCTATGGCACCTTCGGCATTCTTGCCCTGACCTTCGGCGGCTTGCTCGGCGGCTTCACTGCGGCCAAACACGGTCTTAAGAAAATGCTCCCCATCATGGTGGCTTCCATGTACCTGCCCAAGCTTGCCTTCGTTTTCCTCTCCTGGACCCAGCCCTCCAGTTTTCTCGTCGCCTGCGCTGCCGTCGCCCTCGAACAGTTCGGCTACGGCTTCGGCTTCACCGCCTTCATGCTCTACATGCTCTTCTTCGCTGACGGCCCCCACAAGACCGCCCACTACGCCATCTGCACCGGCTTCATGGCACTGGGAATGATGATCCCAGGCTTCTGGAGCGGGTGGGTTGCCGATCTGGTGGGCTACAAACACTTCTTTGTCTGGGTCATCTGCTCCGCCGTCCCCGGATTTGTCCTCGCGATGGTGCTCAATCGCAAGATTGACCCCAACTTCGGCAAGAAGACCGGGTAGCCGACCCATCGTTTGTCGTGGGCACAGCTCATGCGCAGCCTGCTCAGGGTTTGCCACTGGCTTACCGCTAGCCAACCACTGGCTTCGCACGCCGGCTTTTTGAAGTTTTTCGCGGATTTCCAAGGCGCACCGATGGCGATCCGCCGTCTCAAACGTCCTTTTTGACCTCCAACACCGCCGCCGGATGGGTGACGGCGCTGTTCAGGTGGTGTCCATCGGCTTGCTGCTGGGTGGAGGATAGCTTGTTGGGGCGGTCAGGCTACGGTGTGTATCCCATGGGGAGCGCTCCCCATGGGATACACACCGTAGCAGCACCGTGCCGTCGCCGGATCACCAAGCCAAAGGCGCCTGGATTAGAGGGGACTGGAACAGGCAGGCAGGCGGCACCACTGTCTCAAAAATGGACAGTGCGCGGGTCGAATACTGGGGCTCGGCATCCTTCCCCGGAAGGACGCATACCGGTGAAATTCGGGAGAATTCTATTTCACCTTGGACCCAGATCGTCGTGCTGGCTCTTTCAGCCCCCGGCTACTGGGTTCGCCTGCTCCAGCTTCTTCACAAACAGCGCCAAGGACGCGGTGTAGCCGTGCAGGAAACTCTTCTCACCCACGGGGCCGATCTCGCCGTTGCAGAAGAAGCCGGCCAATCCGATCGGGCCGAAACGCTGCTGGACCATTTGCGCGTCGTGATTTGGGCTGCCGAACAAACTCTGTCCGCGCCCATTGCAACTGCACAGGCAGCCGCCGTAGATCGGAGTGTCGCCCAGTTGCTTGCGGGCGCGGGTGAGCAGCTCCTGCATGTCCTCGTCGGCGGCGGCGGCCGAACGGCGCTGGAACTGCACCGTCTGACCCAGGTGCGGCAACGCTCCCACGGCAATGCTGCCCGAGCGCGGGTCGGCGCCCAAAAGGTTGCGGATGAGAAAATCGCCGCGATGGAAGTCCTCCAGGTACTCGTTGACGACCAGGCCGATGAAGAGGTTGCCGCGCGCGGTTTTCTGCTGGTCTGCCGGGAGCTGGTTGAATGTTTCGGCCAGGACTTCGTAGGCCGGTCGATTGCCAATCTGGTGAATGATGTTCTGCTCCACCTTCGTGAGGGTCCAGGTCTCACCAATGGGCGTGCAGCCTTGCGAAGTTACGCCCACCAGCCGCACGGCTCCGCCGACCGAAATCGCCACACCGCCTTCTTCGAAAACCTCGCCGTTCAGATAGACCTGGGTCGTCTGCTCGTTAGGTTCACCGCTGGCCAGGCCGCCCAGCACCGGTTGCGGTGCGTAAGCCTCGTTCCAGGTTCTGAGCCAGGTTTCACTGTCCAGGTGGAAGGGATCAATGAAGACCAGCCAGCCATTGGATTGCCCGGGCTCGACGCCAGTCTCCAGGTGCCAGTAAGCGGGGCCGTTGGCTTCCTCCAATTGTTCCTGCGCAATGTGGATCGCCTTCAACTCGGCTCCCGGCAACGCATACAATCCCAGCGTCAGGCCCGCGTTTTGCTCGACCTCATGGTCGCCGACGATCAGGCTCCGGCTCGAACAGCCGGCAAGCAGCGGAATTCGGGCATGCACCCGCAGGATTTCCAGCACCTGCCGGGCATGGGGGAAGAAGCGCGGGGACATGAACACGAGCCCCAGCGAAACGCGCGGCGCATCTAGCTGGACGCGCAAACTCTCCGCCCACTTTTGGAGGCCCGCCTCATTGAAGTCATGCGGCCAATGGGCGGCCGTTGAATGCTCACGGCCCATATAGCCAACTTAGCGAGGAAGGCGCGGAATGCAAACAAGAACAAGATGGCGGCGCCAAAGAAGTCAGGGGGAGTGACAAAATCGTCGCAGAAGCACGAAAACACGGCAGGCGAAAAGCCAGTTGGTGTCTGATGGGCGGGCGATGGATGGCAACGGAGAAAGCCGTGCGCCTGAAAGTCGATTGGGGGGTGCGCGAAGGCCGGCGCTCTTGACCAGCCACCCGGGATCCATGGGACATCAACTCAAAGCGGGTTTGGCGTTAGAACGAAAACCGCAGCTCCCCCCCAACCATGTGTACCGAATAGTCATCCCGCAGTTCGCCGTTGTATCGCACCGAGGTCGAGACGCCTTTCCCCAACAGCAACGTCAGCGCCGCCCCCGTGCTGAGGCCGTTCGGATCCAGGTCCCGGCCGGGCAGCCTGAACGCGGCTTGGGGCGAACCGGCATAGGATGCGATGATTTCTCGATCGTCAATGTTGAACTTATAGTTCCAGGCCGCGCTCAGCTCCGGGATGAGTGTGAAATTGCTGCTTCGCAGCACGCAGGCCAGTCGCACCCCCAACTCGGATGCCAATGCCTGCGTCTGTCGGTCCCGCAGCCACAGGCTCACGCTATCCGCGCCCGACTCCTCGAAGCTGTCTTCGTCAAGGTAGCTGTATTGCAGGGACGCAAAGGGTTCCAGCGCCCAGCGTTTGAACTGCCAGACGTATCCCCCGGAGATAAAGCCGCCGAGGGCGTGGCCGTAGTGTGTGCTCTGCGCCGTGCGGGAAAGGCCGCCGACGGCGAGATTGCGGTGACAATCGTAATCGTTGTAGCCATAGGAAAGCACGCCCTCAACATGGACGTGGTTCCTGAAATAGCTTCCGTAAGCTGCGCCGGAGTAGCTTTTGATGTCGCCGCCACCCCGACGATCGTCCAAGTTCAGGTGGGTTGACGCGTAGGCGGCGCTGAGCCCCAGCGTCAGCGCGTCGCCCAATGCCCGATCGTAACCCAAGGATAACCCCCATGGGCTGAAGCTGTAGCCGGTGTAACCGTCGTCCGAATCCAGGTTGCCCCACTGGCCAAAACCAGTAAACCAGATGCTATTCAGCAGGTTCGCTTCCCTTTGTCGTTCCCGGGCGAGGAGGCTGCCGATTTCCCCGGTGGCGCCGGCGTAGGCCAGCAGCATGGGATTCTGGCCAGGCACCATGGCATCCCGCGGGTCGCCCGTGGCGGAGGCGGCGTTCAGCCGCAAGGTGTCCAGTCGTTGCTGCATGCCGCGGCTATATTGCCGCACGAGATTATGAGTCACGAGGCTGTAGTCGTCGTACGAGTCCGGACTGAGGCTGGAAAAGGCCGCGGGAAACTCCGGCTCCGACAATTGCTGGAACGTGTCGAGCACCTGGGCCAGGTCGCCGTCGATTCCGGGCAGGACTCTGTCCAGGTAATTGCCGACCGCCCGCTCGACACGGTTCTGGGCCACCGTAGTGAAACTCCGGGCCTCCGCTTCCACCCGGGCGCGATCGGGCAGATAGTGCAGCCCGAACGTGATCAGGGGCCGTGGCGCGGGCAGGTTCGTTTCGGAAAACGTCCCTGTCAATCCGTTCGTGGCCACGATCACATCGTAGAGAGTGCTGCCGATGGCAAACGGCCCCGCCCCTCGTTGGACCTTGAACTCTCCCGCCAGTTCCGCGTTGGCCGGGGTGCGAAAGAAGCCGCCGCTTCCATCCCGTTGCAACTGCGTTTCAAAAAGGCTGTTACTGCCAAACTGGTAGCCGGAGTTGAGTTGCAGCGCGCCCGCCTCGATCTTCATCCACCGCACGGTTGCCAACTGGGACAGGGAAAACGTGCCCGCACCGCTCTTGATTGCCTGCTCGAAGCCAGCCACGTTCCCGCCACCGGCCAGGCTGCCCGCTCCATGTAACGTCAGCCGATCCGTGCCCGCTCCTGCATTCACGGTGCCCTCCAGCGTCGGCGCGCCCGACAGTTCCAACGTGTCATCTCCGGCCCCAAGCAGGATGCCGCCGCGCGTGTAGGAGTTAGCCAGCAGGCTGACGGTGTCATCGCCCGCGCCGGAGTCTATGGCGGTGCCGGCGACCCACCCCGTGGCGTTGAAATTAGTCGAGGTGAGGGTGCCGCTGTTGTAGATGGTGTCGTGGCCGCTGCCGGTCTGGATTCCGAAGACCGAGGCCGAGGCGGCGCTGAAACGATACTCATCATCGTTGTCTTCGGTATCAACCCAAACGCCGGCGGTCGCATGGGAGGTGACCGCGATCGTGCCTTCATTGAGAATGTAGTTATTGCCGTTGCCCGTTAGGATCCCGCCGGCGCGGGCGTTGGCGTAAGCGGTGCCGCGCGCTTCTTCGTCCCGGAAGACGCCCACGTTTTCATCGGCGTAGGCGTTGGCGAAACTGTCGCCATAAGCGGTCACTGAAATCAGGCCCTTGTTCACAAGCACATTGTCGCCGTTGCCGGCCAGGATTCCTTGGGCGAGCGCGTCCGTGGTCATATACGCGACGCCGGCGGGGTGATAATCGCGGGAATGTCCGTTGGCATACACGTCGCCCCGGGCACGGCCCTCAACCGAAAGGACGCCATTATTCACGAAGCAACCCGGGCGGTCATCGAAACGCATGCCGACGGCATGGACGACAGAAGTGCCGGAGCTTTCGGCCCCCACACTGCGGACCCAGACGCTGCTGTGGGCATAGCCGATGCGCAGCCGATTGCCGGCATCATCTTCCCCAGCGGAGGCCAGCACGTGCACGGCGCCCTCATTGAAGAAGAAATTCGTGGCGCTGGCGCCCGCTGCCGGGGTAAACCCAGTCGCGTCGGCGTAGAGGTTGGCCTTCGCATAGGTATTCTCGGCACCAGTGTCGGCCTCGGAATAGGAGGTGGCGCGGGCAACGATGTTCATCTCGCCGGCGGCAGTGTTGCTTACGACACCGTCGGCCTCGATGCCGATCGCATAGGCATCCACGTCAGCAAACGAATTGGCCGTGGCGCGGTAATCGCGCGACCAGGAATAAGACTTCGGGACCGCGTGGCCCCAGGTCGTCACATCAAGTGAGCCATTGTTGACAACGGAGTTCTGTCCCGCGCCTGCAGCGATGCCCTTGCCGGTGGCCGCGACATAGGCCAGCGAGTCGGATCGCGGGTAGCGATACCAAACGTGGGTGTTGGCGGAGACAATGCCGTCGGACCGCGCGTTGACTGTAATGCTGCCGTCGTTGGACACCGCATCGGCGCCGCTGCCGGTGGCGATACCTGTAGCATTGGCTGTTATGGGGACATAGCTGGCGCCGGATTTTCCTCCTGCCACGGAAAGGGCGTCCCGTCCACTATCACTGTTGGCATAAGAAGCATTGCCTAGCGCGTCGGTGGTCTTTACGGCTGCGTTGACTGTAATCGTTCCGTTGGAACCGTTAATGAGCGTATTGCCATCATTGCCGGCGAGAATGCCGGCCGCAGTCGCCACTGGGCGCGCGTAGGCTTCTGATAGGGTGGATTCGAACTCGGCAGAACTGACCGCGTAAGTCTTGGCCAGCGCGACGGCGGAAGAGGTGATGGAGCCGCTATTCTGCGCGAAGTTAACCGCTGCCCCCAGGTCAATGCCAGCAGCATTGGCGGTGGCGGCGGCGTGGCTTTTGGCCTGGGCCCGCGTGTCGAGATCAAGCGTGATCTCCGAATCCGAATCGGCCTGCGCGCTGGCATATCCCAGGACGTTGATGGCTCCGGCGTTGCCGACGATGTCCGTGCCGGCGCCGCCCTGGATGGCGGCGGCGGTTACCGTGGCGTTGGCCGATGAATCGGCGAGCGAGGGGAGCAGGAATCCCGTGAACAGATACGTGGTGCTGGAAGACTTGGCGCCCGAACGGGCGTCCACATTGATCTCCCCGCCGCCGAAGTTCACCAGTGTGTTGGTTCCGCTCCCCCCGTCCAGGCCGGAGGCGGTGACCTTCGACGAGCTGCCCCCATAGGAATCAGTTATGCCGATGAACTGTCCGCCGAAAGCGAAGGCCTCCCCCCACCCCATCCAGGTGCTGCTGTTCCCAACGTTGACCGTGCCAGCGTTAAGGATGGTGTCATCACCCCCGGCCCCGGCAACGCCGCTGACCCGGGCCTCGGCCCCCAGGGACGCCAGGCTGAAGGAAAGGAAGTCCATGGTGATCGCCTGACTGTCCGCCCTGGCTAAAGCGCTGTCACCGGAACGAATCTGGCCGGCATTGATCGAGCCTGCGTTGAGAATCCAATCGTTATCCTCCCCCGCGTTGATGCCCTCGACGATCGAGTGCGCAAGCGAAGTGGAGATATTCAGGCCAAACAGGCCCATCGATCCGGCTGTACTCTCCCCCCGCGCCGCTGCCGTGGCATCAATGCCGCCGAAATTGGCGATGCTATCGGCGTCGCTGCCGGTGTGTACGCCGCGCGAGAACGCATCCGCGGTCACCCCTGATACGCCAAAGCCAACGCTGAAGCCCGCGTTGAGTTCGGCCGTGGCCGTGTCCACCTTCGTGTAACTGGAGACGAGCCCGGTGCTCGCGTTGGTAACGAAGTTCTGACCGTTGCCCGCCTCGATGCCTGTCGCCGTGGCCCATGAATTCATTCCAGCCGTGCCCACCTGAACGCCCATAAATTGAAAGTTGACTCCACCCACATCAATTTGCGACCAGGCCGTGGCGCGGTTGGTGCCGCCGTTTAGAATCACGTCGTCGCCGGCGCCGGTGACCAGTCCCAGTGCGGCAGCGCTGCCGACGACGGTGGCGTTCATGAAAGACCCGCCCCCGGCCTGGAAGACGTAATTGCGCAGGTCGGTCTTGGAGTGGGCGAGGACCGAAACCGAGCCGCCGGTGGCGTTGAGGATGGTCTGCGCGCCGGCGTCATTGCCCGCGTTCATGCCGACTGCGCTGGCGATGTTGGTCATGCCAGCATCCGCCGAGGCGTAGCCGATGAAATTGGCGGCGGCATCAAGGCCGTCAATGGTGGAATTGGCGGCGACATCCACTGCTCCTTGGTTTCCGAGCCAGTCAATGCCGGTACCGCCATCAATACCAGAGGCGGCGGCGGCGGCGGTCGAGCCGACGTCCACGATGGCCGCGCCCAGTTCAGCGAAGTTGATGGCGATGCTCTCGACCGTCGTATTGGCGGTTGCATGGGAGGAAACCAGAGAGGTGTTGGCAATGGAATCGTCCCCGGCGCCGCCGGTGATGCCGGCGGAGGTGGCGGTGGACGTGGTTTCGGCGGTAGCCATAGCGAAACCGGCGCTGACGCCTTTGGGGGCAACCGCGACCGTGACCGCGATGCTGTGGGAATCCCCGGTGGCGGTGGCGGCCGAGACGATGGGGGCGGTATTGGTGACGGCGTCGTTGCCTGCGCCCGCATCAATGCCTGCGGCGGTTGCGTTCGCCTTAGTGGTGCCATCCGTGAGGGTCGCGCCGAGGGCCACGCCTTCCCACGCGCCGGAAATGCTGGCCGCGACTGACACTGAACTGGCGTTGGCGATGGCCGAATTGGTTATGGCTGTCCGGTTGATAATGGTGTCGTTGCCGTTGCCGGTCTCAATTGCTTTTGCGCCCGCGGTGGCGGCGGTAGTCGTGTCCGCCAGCGACGCCCCGAGGGCGGCGCCTTGCTTGGCGCCGCTGAGAGTAACCGCAATGCTGGTGCTGGCAGCATCGGCTACGGCTGAGGATTTGAGATAGTTGGTGCCGTCGCTGATGATGGTGTCGTCGTCCGCGCCGGTGCGGATCGCGGTCGAGTAGGCGTGCGCGGTGGCGTCGGCTTTGGTGGCGGACACCCCGGCCGTGACGCCTTCGGCGGCACCCGCAAAGCCGACCGCGACCGAGAGCGCCAGATTGTCGGCCCCGGCGCTGGAGACGATGGACCCGGTGTTCAGGATGGTGTCGCCGTTGGTGCTGGTCCCCTGGCCGGAGAGGTCAACGCCAAAGGCGTCGGCGCGCGAAGTCGTGGTCGCATCGCCGAGGGCGACACCCGCGGCGAGGCCGGTCTTGGAGAAGGCGATACTGAGGTCGAACGAGCCGGAGAAGGTATCGGCATTGGCGGCGCCGGTGACGGTGCCGCTGTTGATGACGGTGTCGGACCCGGAATCCAGAATGCCGACGGCCAGGTTGGTGGACTGAGCGGAGGAATCAGCCAGGGTGACACTGCCCGAAACTCCATCCAGCGTCCCGTTCAACGCCACGCCCACTGAGACAGCTTGATTGGTGGACCCGCCGATAGCGCTCACGCTCGCGGTGTTGTGGATGAGGTCGTCGCCGGTTCCGCCGTCGATGCCAATCGCGGTCCCGCTGGCGACGGACCCGGCATCCGCGTAGGCGACGCCGGCCGCGACGCCCTCCTTGTCCACGGCAACCTCGACACTGATGCCCACGGAGCTGCTCTCGGCCGTGCTCGAGGCGAGGATCGGAGCGGTGTTGGTGATGCGGTCGTGTCCCGCGCCGGCTGAAATCCCGGTGGCTTTGGCCAGGGCATCCGATGATGTATCGGTGATAGTCACACCCGCGTTCAGGCCCTTGGTGGAGCCTTTGAACGCGAAGGCGACGCCGACGGAGTCGCTTTCACCATGCGCGCTGGCCTCGAGGCTCCCGGAACTGCGCAGGATATCGTTTCCACCGCCTCCGTCCAGTCCGACAGCCTCGGCCTCCGCCGCCGTGGAGGCGTCGGCGAAAGCCGCACTCGGGATGGGGATCCAGTTGGTTTTCGACAGTGAAATCTCCACACCAATGCCGATAGAATCAGCGTAGGCTTCCGCGAAGGTCTTTTGCGGACCGAGATTGTCAATGGCATCATCGCCTTCACCGCCGGACATCCCCATGGCGGTGGCCCAGGCTTTGGTGTCAGCCCGGGCGAAGGCGGGCCGGGTGTTGGTGGCCGTTGCACTCCCGGTAATGCCGGTCAAAGCTGGCATCGTGCCAACGAGCCCGGCACCTCCGGGGGGGGCGTTGGCTGCGATGCCCATGGAGACGGGCGGACTGATGGCCACGGTGGCGTTCCATGAGTCAGCGTTAGCGAGGCTGTGAACATAAAAAGTCCCGTTCGTTTGGGCGTTCAAGAGGGCGTCGTTGCCGCCCCCGCTGTCCATGCCTGTGGCGTGGGCTTGCGAGAGGGTGTTTATTTTGCCGACGTCCTGGCCGATAAAACTCAGAAACCCTTCGATCAAGAGCCCTTTCATTTTGAGTTCAACCGCGTAGATGTCTGTTTCCGCGCTGGCATCCACATTCATGGTGCCGAAATGGCTGATGACGTCACTGGAGGCGCTGCCAACGATGCCGGTGGCCATGGCGCGGGCGATGGTGGCGTCGTCCACGTGAGCCGCCCCGACCATTTCGACGCGCATGGAGAATGTGCCCGCATCGGCCATGGCCCCGACGCCGATGCTGCCATAGTTAGTGATGGTCTCCGGGGTCGCAGAAATGGACGAATCATATAGGCCGGCGGCAATTCCGGTGGCGCGAGCGTCTGCCGTGGATTTGGCGTCACTCCAGCCGGTCAGATCGAGCGGCACATCCAACAGGCTGATCGAGCCCTTGTTGATTTGGGAGAGGGAGTCGGCGTTGACCTGAATGCTGCCGGTATTGAGGATGATGTCTGGATTGCGGCCGCCATCAATCCCCACGGCCTGGCCCTCTGCCGTCGTGGGCGCGCCGGTGAAAAGGACATCGAGCTGCAGTATGAATTCTCCGATCGTGGTATCCACGCGCGAGGTGGAGATGAGGCTGGAAAAGTTGGTGATGATATCCTGGCCCGCGCCGCCGGCGATGCCGAGGCTGAGCCCCGTGCCGATAGTGCTGGACATGACGAGCGGAACATTGATCTCGGTGAAGGTCTCGGCCTTCAGCGCGGCGGTGCTGAGAATCGAGTCCTGCCCGTCCAGGCCGGCAACACCGGTGGCGGTCGTTGCCACCATTTCCAGCGGATTGGTGCTGGTGTTGATCACGGCCATGGCGTTGGTGGGAAAGAGGTTGAAGATCAGGTCATTGCCCGGGGTGCCGAGCCAGGCCACAGCCTCGTTGGTCACGGCTCGGGCGCCTAGAGCGACCCACAGCGTCATAGCCGTCACCAGGGCGGCCCTGAAAGCGTTGGTTTTTGTTTTCATAATGCCGGTAGGGATTGCTGGTTCTCGATTCCTCAGTCTGGTTCAGGGCCAAAGCAGACGGTAAGAGCGTGCGGGGGGGCCGGCGGCGGAGGTGTCCAGGAACTCCAGCAGGCCATTGGTCCCAGCCGTCAGGTTCGTCCGGTCCGACCAGATCAGCAGGTCGGTCGAGGTCTGGAGCCGGTAGCCGAGTCCCGGCGGGCCCTGGCTGTGCAGGAGCAAACCCTGGCCGGGAAGAGCATCAATGAACAAGACGGGGGCGCCGGGGACAGCGTAGAATTGCCCCATCAGGCCGATGAGACCGCTGGAGCCGCTGCCCATTCCTCCAACCGCGCGGCCCGAGGCGCGAACATAGAAGGCCTGCCCGAATGGCAGCCGCAGCCCGGCAATCTGCCAGCCGCCGGGAACCCGGGCACCGTTGCCAAGCGGGCTGTAACTGACACCGTCGCTGGATTGCTCGAATGTGACCTGTTCGAGTTCAGGCCCCGCGCCGCTTCGCTGCCAGCTCGCGGTTGTCCCGTCGGCATCCACAGTCAGTGACTGGAGGGCCGCGCTGCCGCTGGTCAACCGGCCGATCCGGTCCCGCGGTTGGCCGCCCAACGTTGCGAACCGGCCGCCCGCGAGGACTTTCCCATCCCCCTGCAATGCGAGCGCCAGCACCGCCTGATCCGCGCCCGGTCGAAAGGTCGGGTCGAGGCTTCCGTCCGGATTCAGGCGGCCAACATTGGTGCAGGGTTGACCGCCCAGCAGCGTGAACTCGCCCCCGACCACGACTCGGCCATCCGCCTGCACCGTCAGACTGGATACCGGGCCGTTCGCGCCCGAAGCAAACTCGGTGTCCAAAGTGCCATTCGGGTTCAGGCGGCCAATATGTTGGCAGAGATCTCCGGCCAGGCGGGTGAAGGCGCCGCCCGCCAGGACCTTGCCATCCGCCTGCACGGCGACCGCGTGCACCGTGTCATCCGCGCCCGGGCCGAAAGAGACCTCCAGCGTCCCACCCGGCGTCAGACGTCCGATCCGATTGCAGGATTGGCCGGCGAGGTTGGTAAAGGCGCCGCCCACCACGATCCCTCCATCGGCTTGCACGGCCAACGCGCGGACCGAACCGTCGGCGCCGGGATTGAAGCCTGCCTCGGGGTTGCCGCTCGTGTCGAGCCGCGCCAGACGCAGGCATGGAGTCCCGTCCATCTGCGTGAAATCGCCCCCCGCCAGAATCCGCCCGTCGCCTTGCACTGCCAGGCAGGACACCACCCCGTCCGCGCTCGGGTTGAATGACACGTCCAGGGTGCCCTCCGGGCTCAGCCGCCCCAGGCGATCGCAGGAGACTCCGCCGAGGTTGGTAAACGCCCCGCCCACCAGAATCTTCCCGTCGGTTTGCACTGCCAGGCACTCGACCAGGCCGCTGGCCTGCGGGTTGAACGAAGCATCCAGGGCGCCGTCGGGGTAGATTCGGGCAACGTGGCTGCGCGCCTGCCCGAGGAGCATCGCAAAGTTGCCTCCCGCCAGGATCTTCCCGTCCGCCTGCACAGCCAGGCTGCGCACCTCGCCGGCAGTGGGATCATAGGTATCGTCGAGACGTCCGTCGGGATGAAGGCGGCCGATGTGGTTGCGCGGCTGCCCGTTCAACGCGGTGAACCGGCCAACGACGACCGACTTCCCGTCCGCCTGCACGGCCACTGCGTTAACGGGCGCGTTTGCTGACGGATTGAAGTTGGTGTCCAGCACACCGCTGGCGTCAAGCCGGCCGATGTGTTCCTGGGGCTCTCCGCCCAAGGTCGTGAACCAGCCCGCGACGATGATCTTCCCGTCCGGCTGGACCGCCAGATCCTTGATGCTGTTGTCCGCCCCCGGGTCAAACGCGGCTTCGATGTCGCCGTTGGCCTCCAATCGGCCAATCCGGGCGCGGGCCTCTCCCCCAAGGTTGGTGAAGCCGCCCCCCACCAGGATCTTGCCGTCGGCCTGGACACGCACGCATTCCACGACGTCGTCCGCCCCCGGGTCGAACGACGCGTCGAGACCGCCGTTGGGGTCCAGCCGTCCCAGGTGCGCGCGCTCCTGGCCGGCCAGCCGGTTGAAGTTGCCCCCGACAACGATCCCGCCATCCGCTTGCAGCGCCAGGCTGTACACGGTGTCATCGGCCGTGGCGCTGAAGCCGGTGTCGAAGCTGCCGCTGGCGTCCAGCCGCCCAATGCGCTCGCAAGCCTGACCGGCAAGAGCTGTAAATTGACCACCCACCACGATCTGGCCGTTGGTCTGGATTGCGAAGCAACGAACCGGACCGTTCGCTTCCGGGGTGAACGTGTCGTCCACACCGCCGTCCGGGTTTAACCGGCCGAGCTGATTGCGCGGCTTTCCGTCCAGGCTCGCGAACTCGCCGCCCACCAGGATTCGTCCGTCGGCTTGGATGGCCAGGCTATAGACCGGGCCGTCCGCTTCCGGGCGGAAAGCGCTGTCCAGACTGCCGTCCGCATTCAAACGTCCGAGGTTTGTGCGCGACTGGCCGCCCAGCCGGGTGAAGTGTCCCCCGGCCACGATCTTGCCATCGGCCTGCAAGGCCACGCATTCGATGACGGCCTCCTCGCCGGCGTTCAGCGTGGCATCCAAGCTAGCGTCGGGATGCAGACGGCCGATGAAATTGCGCGGCTTTCCGGCGAGCGTCGAGAAGAGTCCGCCTGCCAGGATCTTGCCATCGGGTTGCGTTACCAGACACATGACCGGGCCGGCTGGGTCGGGCCGAAACGCGTGGTCCACCCCGCCGCCGAGGTTGAGCCGGGCGAGATTGGTGCGTGCCTGCCCGCCAGCTGCGTTGAAGAACCCGCCCACAACAATCCTCCCGTCGGCCTGCCTGGTCAGAGAATACACCGGTCCGTCCGTGGCCGGGCTGAACGTGGTGTCCAGGGTGCCGTCCGCGTTCAACCGGGCCAGGTTTCTGCGGGGTTGGTTCGCCAGGTTGGTGTAGCTTCCGCCCACAAGTATCTTGTGATCCGGTTGCGGCAACAGACTGTAGATCACCGGCAGCGCGCCCCCGCCCGCATCCGGGTTGAAAGCCACATCCAGACTCCCGTCGGCGTTCAAGCGGGCGATTCGGTTCCGGGGCTGGCCGCCCAGCGTGGTGAAAAAGCCGCCCGCGAGTATCCGCCCGCCCGGCTCCAGGGCCAGGGTTTGCACCGCGCCGTTCGCTCCTGGATTGAAGGTGATATCGAGGCTGCCGCAGGCGTCCAAACGCGCGAGGTTGGTGCGCGGCTGTCCCCCCAGCGCGGTGAACAGGCCGGCTACCACGATCTTGCCGTCTGGCTGTAACGCCAGGTCGTACACCGCCGCGCCTTTTACATCCGGATTGAAGGCAGCGTCGGGTGTGCCGTCGGCGCTCAGCCGGCCGATTCGGTTGCGGGTCTGCCCGCCCAGCTTGGTGAACACACCGCCCACCAGGAACTTCCCATCCGGCTGCACGACCAGGCACGACACAACACCGTTCGCGCCGGGATTGAAGGTCTCATCCAGGCTGCCGTCGGCGTTCAAGCGGGCGATGTTGGTGCGGCTCTCGCCGCCCACGACCGTGAATTCGCCGCCCATGATGATCCCGCCGTCCGGCTGCACCGCCAGGGCATGGAGAGGACCGTCTGGCACGGGAGCGAACCCGTCGTTGGCACTTTGCGCGAGTGTAAGCCGCGAGCCGCCCGCCCACAGCGCAACCACGGCCACGACCACACACGGGATACGCGCCCGCCGCATCTGGTAGTTCGCATCAGGGGATAGGATTGGTTTCATAGCCTTACCGGGATACATCAAAGTTGATCCTGGGTCGCAAGAGGGGGGCCTCCTCGCCGAGAACTGCGGAAGCTAACACGACAGGAGAATGACTCGAAGCCGGACGCAGGTTATGGAAACTGGCGCCCGAGGCCTGGAGGACGCAGGGCAGGGAAAACCACATGCTCACGGGCCGACCATGGGGGCAGTTCGAAGATACAGTCCGCCTTATCAGTTCTCGGCCCTTTCGAGAGCTTCGTCTGATCGGATCCTTCATTGCCAGGACTACTCTTCGGTTGTGAAATGGCAGACTGATCACCCGGTCGCCCATAGGAGGCGGCAGCCACCTCGTGGCTATCTCAGTCAGTATTACAAGACAGACTCTTCCGCTTCGCTCCCATTAGAATTTCTGCCTGCCCCTATGTCAATGAGCTCTTTGGCTTCTTGCGGATTTCCGGGGAGCACCAATAGCGATTCGTCGTCTTTTACTCCCTTTCTTGGCTCCAGCATCTCCGCCGGACGGGCGGCGGCGCCGTTACGGTGGCCGAACACTGGCCTTGGCTTGCGGGTGGCTGGACGATGGCTTGATAGTGCGGTTGGGCTACGGTGTGGTTCCCATGGGGAGCGCTCCCCATGGGAACCACACCGTAGCACCACCGTGCCGCCACCGTATTACCAAGCCAGCTGGAGCACGAATAACCTCTGGTTCACCCAGGCCGGCTGGAAAGCCGACAACCCCTCCCCCGACAACGCCTCCCGCTGGGACGGCACCCACATCTACAGGGCCCCATGAACTCCCCGCCAAAACCCACCAAACCTATACCAAACCAGATTCAATTTGGCCCAAAACGCCCCATTTTGACCCATTTTGCCCCCCCCTCGCAGAAACGCCGCACAATCTCGCAGTATTCCCCGCGAAGGAACGCACTTTGGCCCCCTCGCTTTGGGCTCCCTTTTTACTTGCGCACCGATGGCGCCGGTTTAGTGTCCGCGCTCATGAAACCGATACTGCTTTCTGCTCTGGCATTTGCTACCCTCCTGGCCGTAACCGCCCGGCTGTGCGCGGGTGACGTCGAGCCCGGCTTTACTCCTTTGTGTGACGGCAAGACCTTCAATGGCTGGAAAATGGCGGAGGAAAACAAGGACACCTGGACGATCCAGGACGGCGCCTTCGTGGCCCGCGGCAATCGCTGTCACCTGTTCTACATGGGGGACGGGAAGCCATTCAAGAATTTCCATTTGAAGGTGGACGTGATGACCGAGCCGAATTCCAACGGCGGCATTTACTTCCACACGCGCTACCAACCGGAGGGCTGGCCCAAGGGCGGTTTCGAAACCCAGGTCAATAACACCCACAGCGACTGGATCAAGACCTGCAGCCTTTACGGGTTGCTCAATATCGCGAACTCACCGGCCCAGGACGGCAAGTGGTGGACGCAGGAAATCCTCGTCCAGGGCAACAGTGTCACGTTGCTGGTGGACGGGAAGAGAGTCTTCCAATACAATGAGCCGCCCGGCACCCAGCCCGGCAAGAACTTCGAACAGAAGATTTCCGAGGGCACCTTTGCCCTGCAGGGCCACGACCCCAAGAGCGTCGTCCGCTACAAGAACATCCGGGTCAAGCGCCTCGATTGAGCAGACTCACTTCACCAGCGGCAGGATCTGCCTGAATTCGGCGGTGCCCGCCTGCTGAAGCAGTTCGAAGAGGGCCATCTCCGTGGACACAATGGCCGCCCCCGCGGAGCGCATGCGGCCCAAGCCGAACCGGCAGTTCTCCGGGGTCCGCGAGGAAACGGCGTCCGCCACGACGAATACCCTGAAGCCTTGTTCCAGGAGGTCGAGGCAGGTCTGCGTGACGCACACGTGGGCTTCGATGCCGCACAGGATGGCGTCTGACACATTCTTCTGCTTAAGGGCGGGAACGAAGCCGGCTGCGCCGCACGCGCTGAAGGCGACCTTCTCCATCGGCGCAAAGCCAGGGATGGCCGCGGCGATTTCCGGCACTGTCGGCCCCAGCCCCTTGCGATACTGCTCGGTCACGAAGATGGGAACCTGGAGGACGGCCGCTCCTTGAACCAGGCGCACGGTGTTTTGTGCCACCCGCTCTTTCTCAAAAATAGCCGGCAAGAGCCGATCCTGAACGTCCACCACGACGAGGCCGGCCCGTGCTCGCGTCAGACGAAGTAAGTTGTTCCGCATGCGAAGAGTCGTTTCGGCCGCAAGCGTGGAAGTGATTGCGCCGGCTGTCAAGCGACCCCGGCGCGGTGCGGTTGGGATCAGATGTGTGTGAGGCTCAACGCGCTTTTGTCCGTTTCCGGCCCAACTCCTGCCGCAGGGATTTCAGCGGCAATGTGTTTACCACATCATCTCTGGTGAGCCAGCCTTTGCGGGCGATGCCAGCGCCCAGGCGCAGGAAGCCCGCGTGTTCCAGCCGGTGACCATCGCAGTTGATCGCGCACCTCACGCCCTTGGACTTGGCGTAGGGCCACAGCCGCCAATCCAGGTCCAGACGCATCGGGTGGCTGTTGAGTTCGATCCAGGTGCCTGTTTCCGCGCAGGCGTCAATGACCGCCCGCTGATCAACCGCGTAAGCCTCACGTTCGAGCAACAGCCGCCCCGTCAAGTGTCCCAGGATATGGACGTAGGGATTCCGCGCCGCGCCAATCAGCCGCCGGGTGATTTGCGCCTCAGTCTGGTTGAAGCTTTGATGAACGCTGGCAATCACCACATCCAGCTCGGCCAACAGGTCATCCGGGAAGTCAAGCGCGCCATCCTTCAGGATGTCCACTTCCGCGCCGGCAAGCAGGCGGAAATCACTTCCCTCCTGAGCCAACTGGGCGTTGATGGCGGCGATTTCCTTGAGCTGCTGCCGGACGCGCCCCGTGTCGAGGCCGTTGGCCTGGAAGGATGACTTCGAATGATCGGTGATGCCCCAGTACGCCAGTCCCAGCTCGCGCATCGCCGCGGCGATCTCCACCGGCCGCTGATGCCCGTCGCTCCAGGTCGAGTGATTGTGCAGCGACCCCTTCAAGTCGGTCCACTCGATCAGGCGCGGGAATGACCCCCGCTCCGCCGCCGCGATTTCCCCCATGTCCTCGCGCAGTTCCGGCGGGACGTAATGCAGGCCGAGCTGCTCAAAGATCTCCTCCTCGGTGCGGCATTTCACGAGCCGCTTCGGGTCGCGGGTCTCCTCCGTCGAACGAAACAGCCCGTATTCATTCAGCCGCAGGCCGCGGTCAATCGCCCGCTGCCGCATGACGATGTTGTGCTCCTTGCTGCCGGTGAAATACATCAGCGCGGAGGAATACTCCGCGTCGCTCACGACCCGCAGGTCGGACTGGATGCCTCCCTTGAGGAGCGCGCTGGCTTTGGTTTCACCCTTCGCCAGCACCTTCTCAACGCCGGGCTGGCTGGTGAAGAACGCAATGACCTGCGCCGGCCTCTTCGACGAGGCCAGCAAATCAATGTCGCCGATGACTTCCCTATGCCGCCGCAGGCTGCCCGCCGTGCTGCACCGGATAACATCCGGGTGCGACCGCAACGCTTCCAGGATCGGCTCCGCGCAAGACAACGCCTCGCTGATGAGGTGGCGCGAGGCGTAGGACCGGCGACGATGGATTCCCTCAAGGATGTTCGTCTGCGTCTTCTCGCCAAATCCCTTGATCCCGGCGACACGATCCGCCTTGCACGCCTGTTCGAGCTGCTCGACTGATTCGATCCCCAGCTCATCGTGCAGCGCCTTGATCTTCTTGGGGCCAAGCCCCGGGATATCGAGCATCGCCACCAGCCCGGGCGGAGTTGCGGCTTTGAGATCCTCGTAATACTTCAGCCGGCCGGTCGTGACGAGTTCGGTGATCTTCTGCTGCAGCGCTTCGCCGATGCCCTTCAATTCGCCCAGCCGAGCCTCGGCGACGACCTTATCCAGTGGCTCGGTCAGAGCTTCAATCGTGCGCGCAGCGTTCTGATACGCTCGGGTCTTGAACGGATTCTCGCCCTTCAGCTCCAACAGCGTCCCAATATTGACCAACACTTCCGCTACCTGGTCCTTGTCCATGTCCGGAATATGCTGCTCAACGCTCGTCGCTCAAAGCCTAAAATCCGCTGTCCGCAACTCCCTTGTTGCCCCACAGGGAAAGGGCAATCTATCCCTTCGCACCCTGTCGGGCGTTGGCGTAGAAGAAAGCGGCCGTGGTTGAGGGCGTCTAACGAGGGTCAGTGCCCGGCGGAGTCGTCCAGTGGTAGGTCGGACCCGCCGTTCGGGCGGACGCCGGCGTCCAGGTCTTTGCGGTTTGGGTTGGGGTGCGGGTGGCCGGAGACGGTGCTTGTGCCGGCCCACCTGAGTCAGCCGTATAAGTCGCAGCACGGACGGGGACATAGCCGCGCGTCGCCGAGGCCGACACCTCCGGAGCCGTGGATACCGCAGCCACTGCGGGGCGGTCCGGGTTCACGGGGTAGGCTACCGTCCTGTAAACCGGCGTCGTATAAACCGGCCTGGCATAAGCGGCCGTGGTGGAAACGGGGGCAACATACACCGGAGCAACGTAGAGTGGCCTGGCATAGACCGGGGCATAGCTGTAATAACCGCATCCGCCGTAGTAACCCGGCCAGCCTAAGCCAAGAGAAACGCCCCAGCCACAACCGGAGTAACCAAAGCCGAATCCGCCCCTATACCAACAACCGCCCCAACTGCCACCGTGGCAGCCGCCATGCCCCCTGGCGAAAGCTGCCGGCATGATCGCAAGGGCTGCCACTCCAATCGTTGCCATCCAGATGCGCTTCATAAGTTGTTACGTTCTAAGATGCTGGGGCTACAATACCAGCCCGTCCGCCAATTTCAAGGCACACGCGCCGCCTGGACCCAAAGGGTCTCGCCGCCCTCGTTTGAACTCCCCTACTTACATTTCACGTTTCGCGTTCCGTGCCCAGGCGCTAGACTCAGCAAATGTCGAAGCGACCTACACTCCCGGTAGCCCTCACAATCGCCGGTTCTGACAGCGGCGGCGGTGCGGGCATTCAGGCCGACCTGAAGACCTTCGCTGCAATCGGCGTGCACGGCACAAGCGCGATCACTTGCATTACGGCGCAAAACCCAAAAGGGGTGTATGGCATCCAAGCGTGCAATGTGAACATCGTGCGCGGTCAAATGGAAGCCGTGTTCGAGGCGTTGCGCCCAGCCTCCATCAAGACCGGGATGCTCTACTCGGCCCCGATCATCCGCGCCGTCACCGTGGCCCTGAAACGCTGCCAGCGCGTGCCACTGGTGGTGGACCCGGTGATGGTTTCGACCAGCGGCGCCCAGTTACTGAAGCCGGATGCGGTCAGGGCTTTGTGCGCGAAGCTGCTACCCCTCGCCACGCTGGTCACGCCCAACCTGGACGAGGCCGGCATCCTGGTCGGGACAAAGCTGGGCTCCGTGACCGATCTCCGCGCGGCGGCTCGCACGTTGTATCAGCAGTTTGGCTGCGCGACTCTGGTTAAGGGCGGGCACCTTCCTGGGCTCAGACAGGCGGTGGACATCTTCTACGACGGCCGGCAGGAGCTACTCCTCAGCGCCCCCTTCATCCGGAGCGTGAGCACCCATGGCACAGGCTGCACCTATTCCGCCGCGATTGCGGGGCACCTGGCGCGGGGTTGCTCGTTGGCGAACGCCGTGCAACGGGCGAAAGAGTTCATCACCCAGGCCATCGCCCGAAGCCAAACCGCCGCCGGTCAGGGTGTCCTCAACTGCTTTTGGCGCTAGTTATTTGTTGAGCAAACCAGCCCCGGTTGGTGTATAATGCGCGTGAACATTTAGAGATTATGAAGGCTTCGAGAATATTCATCACGTCCCTCGTGGTAACGTTCATCCTGGCTTCCGTGTCTGGCCTGGCCGCCGACAAGAAAACCGAGAAACCGAAACCTTATCCGCTTAAGACGTGCGTTGTGAGCGATGATAAGCTAGGTGAAATGGGGGCCCCTTATGTCTTTGTCCACGAGGGTCGCGAAATCAAGCTCTGCTGCAAGTCGTGCTTGAAAGACTTCAAGAAGGACACGGCCAAGTACATCAAGAAGGTTGAAGAAGCCGAGGCAAAGGCCAGGAAGGACAAGAGCTAGACCATGCCCCAAGAGGTAACTGCCTCCCGAATCGTGTGAGACCGTTGTTGGCCATCCTGTTCAGTCTGGCGCTGGTTTGGGCTCAGAGCGCCCCATTCATCTGCGCCCAGGTGGCCCCGACAACGCCGGGCAGTTCGGGCTGCGTGTGCTGCAAGTGCGGCAACGCCGACTGCTGTATGAGCGAGACTACCCCTCGCTCGGAACCTGCGCCGGTTACACCCGCCCCGAGGATTTCGCCAGCAAGTCAATTGCTTCTGCTGGCCCCGGCAGCGATGGCTTTCGCGGTTTCCCCACCCGCCAGTTACGTCATTTTCTCAACGCCCGCAGTGCCGCATCGCGCGGCATCCCTCCCTCTCTACCAGCAGAACTGCTCGTTTCTGCTCTGATTTTCCTCTCTTCACGCACGTAGTGTGTACCGCGCCGGCGCACTACGGAAGCGCCCTGCCGTGCCTGCGCTCAATGTATTTCCTTAGCTATGAAGACTTATACCATCTTAATCTCGCTCATGCTGCTGGCGGGTTGCCGGGGCGTGCCCGCCAAGGGTGAAAAAGAGGCTCGCCGCCAAGTCCAGGCGGTCGCCAGCACTTACCGACCGGAAGGCCGGAAGCCGGCCCTGCCGGCGCTGACCAGCCAGTCCAGCCTTAGCAACTTCCTCACCTACGCGCTGCTGAACCAGCCAAAGGTCGCGGCGGCGTACTTTGACTGGGTTGCCTCGGTGGAGCGAATCACGGTGCAGCGGTCACTGCCAGACCCGCAGCTCACGTTTGAGATGGACATCCAGGACGTGGTCAGTTCGGTCATGCCGGGGCTGATGATGAGCTTTCCCGGAATGGGCAAGCTGCGAGCAGCCGGAGCCGTGGCTGCGGCGGCAAGCCAGGGCGGCTATTTTACGTTCAAGGCAGCTTCACTGCGAAGCGCTTACGACGTGAAGCGGACTTACTACCAACTCCATTTCCTGGAGGAGAAGATTCGCGTCAACCGCGAGAACCTGGGCCTGCTGCAAGAGTTGGAAAGACTGGCACGCTCTCAGAACGAGGTGGGCAAGTTGACGTTGCAGGACGTACTGCGGGCGCAAATCGAGCAGGAACGGCTTGGCAACGAGATCCTCAACCTGGAGGATTCCCGCGCGCCGCTGCTAGCGCAATGGAAGGCCGCTCTCGGAGTTGATCCGACCGACCCGATGCCGGTGCCGGCCCGGTTTGAGTCCACCCCGCTGGACGTAACAGCGGACAAATGGCTGGAGCAGGCGCTGGCGGAAAACACTCTGCTCAAGGCGATGGCCGCAGACGTACACGCGGCCGAGGCCGCTATCCGGCTGGCCTACAAGGCGCGCATGCCGGACACAAGCGTCGGTTTGATGGCCGATGTGAAGATGAGCCCGGTTCTATACCGGCCATTTGGCACCGTAAGTATCCCGCTATGGCGGGACAAGCTGGCGGCGCAGGTGGCTGAAGCCCAGGCGAACAAGCGCGCGGGCGAAGCGCGCCTCACAGCGAACCAGATCGGGCTGGCGGTGGACGTGGCTGAAAGAGCCTTTGTGTACCGCGAGACCACACGCAATCTGAACGTCCTGCAGAAGACGTTGCTGCCGAAGCAGCGGCAATCGCTCGAGGTGGCGCGGTCGGCCTACATGGCCGGGCAGGTGGACTTCCTGAATCTGACCGAAGCGGAGCAGACGCTGCTGCGCTTCAACCTTGACGAGGTCGAAGCGCGAACGCAGCGGGAGCTATCGCTGGCGGAGCTTTCCCTGATCATGCAGGGCATGCCGCCAGCCGGTGGAGGTGCCGCGCGCATGGAGATATCCTCGCCGGGCATCGGGGCCGGGAATAGGATGAACCAGGGAGGAATGAGCCAATGAGTTGGTTGAAGACGTTACCGATGAAGATTCGAATCAAAAGCGGCCGTGCGACTGCATTTCTTGTGGCGCTGCTGGTGATCGGCGGCGGAGCGGGCCTGGTATTGACCGGGTGCGGCAACGATCACGACAGGAAAGGTCAGACCAAAGATGAGCACCTTTACACCTGTGGGATGCATCCGCAGGTAGTTCAAAACAAGCCCGGCAATTGCCCGGTCTGCGGGATGAAGCTGACGCCCGTGCGGAGGCAGGCCAGCGCGTCCGATGCGACAGCCTCGGGCGAGCGGAAAATGAAGTTCTACACGTCCACAATGAATCCGGGTGAGACGAGCCCGGTGCCGGCCAAGGACAGCATGGGCATGGACATGGTGCCAGTGCACGAAAGTAAGGGCGGCGCGAGCGCTTCCCAACTCATTACCGTTGAACCGATGACGGTGCAGAATATGAACATCCGCACTGCCACGGTCACGCGCGGGCCGCTGCGGCGCGTGGTGAGGACAGTGGGCGCGATCGACTACAACGAGGCGGGGCTCGCCGATGTGACGACGAAGTTCAAAGGCTGGATTGAGAAGCTCTATGTGGACGCCACGGGACAGCAGGTGCACCGCGGTGAGCCGCTTTTCGATATCTACTCGCCGGAGCTTTACAGCGCGCAGAGGGAATATGTCATCGCGCTGGAAGGGACCACCGCGCCCGGCGACGTGGCGCTCAAGGCCAGCGCGCGCACCAAGCTGAAGTTCTTCGACATTTCAGATGAGCAGATTGCCGAACTCGAGCGCACGCGAGAGCCGCGCAAGACGCTGCGAGTCGTCGCGCCGCAAGACGGATTTGTGGTGGAGAAAATGGTCGTGGAAGGCCAAATGGTGGACGCCGGCATGAAGCTCTACCGGCTGGCGGACCTCGGGCTGGTGTGGGTGCAGGCACAGATCTACGAACAGGACCTTTCCTACGTGAAGCTCGGCCAGGAGGCAACGGTGACGCTTTCCTACCTCCCTGACCGCGAGTTCCGCGGGCGGGTGACCTACCTCTATCCGAACGTGGATGAGAAAACGCGGACGGCGCGCGTGCGCATGGAGTTTCATAATCCCGGATACTTTCTGAAGCCTGGAATGTTTGCGACGGTCCAACTCCGCTCGGAACTGGCTCCTGCCGCCCTGCTCGTGCCCGACATGGCGATTCTGCGCAGCGGCGAAAGGAACACGGTATTTCTGGCGCTGGAGGGAGGCCGCTTCGAGCCGCGCACCGTTGTGCTCGGACCGCAGGCGGAGAATGACACCTACCAGGTCATCAGCGGTTTGAGCGAAGGGGAGCGAATCGTCACCTCAGGCCAGTTTCTGCTCGACTCTGAAAGCCAGCTCCGCGAGGCGATCCAGAAGCTGAGCGGCCCGCAGGGCGGCACCACGGCCACAACCGCACCGCATGCGGGTCATGTGGCGATGGGCGCAGAGGCAGCGGTCACCGCAAAGCAGACGAACGTCATGAAGTACGTCTGTCCCATGCCCGAACACGTTTCCATCAGGTACGATCACCCGGGCAAGTGCTCCCTTTGCGCTATGACGCTCGTGCCGGTGGGTGGCGCCGCCCTCTCGAAGATGCAGCCCGGCGGCAAGCTGCTTTACTACACCTGCCCGATGCCCGAGCACAGCGAAGTGCACGAATCCAAGGCAGGCAAGTGCCCCAAGTGCAGCATGACCCTCATCCCGGTGATGGAGCAGCCGAAACCCGAACCGAGCACCAACACACCCGCCGCGATGGTCAGGCCCGCTAAACTCTACACTTGCCCCATGGCGTCTGACGCGGACGTGGTCTCCGACAAGCCCGGCAAATGCCCGAAGTGCGAGATGGATCTGGCATCCACAGCCACGGTGGCGCACGGCAAGATCGCGGAGGCGAATTGGCGGAAGCAGCATCCGGCGGGCGGGCCGCCGGCTCACGAACATCAACACTGAGCGCGAACGCCGGCCATGCTCAAAGGCATCATAGATTTCTCTCTCAAGAATCGGTTCGTCGTCCTGCTGGGGACGCTGGCGCTGGTGCTGGGCGGCGTGTACGCGGTGCGAAACGTCCCGCTGGACGCCATCCCCGACTTGTCGGACGTGCAGGTCATCCTTTACACCGAGTGGCCCGGCCAGGCCCCGCAGATTGTGCAGGACCAGGTGACGTATCCCATCACCACGAAGATGCTCTCGGTGCCGAAGGCCAAAGTCGTCCGCGGCTACTCTTTCTACGGCTTCTCCTTTGTCTACATCATCTTTGAGGACGGCACCGATATCTACTGGGCGCGCAGCCGTGTGCTGGAATACCTCAGCGGACTTAGCGGACGTCTGCCCCAGGGCGTCTCGCCCAGCCTCGGGCCCGACGCGACCGGTGTCGGCTGGGCCTTCATGTATTCGCTCAACTCCACCAACCGCGACCTCGCCGAACTACGCTCCATGCAGGACTGGTATCTGCGCTACCAACTGGCCTCGGTGCAAGGCGTCGCGGAGGTGGCCTCGGTTGGCGGCTTCGTGCGGCAATACCAAGTGACCGTGGACCCGACCAAGCTGCGCGCGTACAACCTCTCGATCTCCGAGGTCGCGATGGCGGTCAAGCGCAGCAACGGCGAGGTGGGCGGCCGGTCCGTTGAACTCGCAGAGAAAGAGTTTATCCTGCGCGTGCGCGGCTACGTCAGCGAGCTCGACGACCTCCGCAAAGTTGCAGTGGGCGTCGGGGACAAGGGAGTGCCAATCTTGCTGGGCCAGGTGGCCGACGTGCAGTTCGGTCCGGACATGCGCCGCGGCATTGCCGAGCTGAACGGCCGCGGTGAGACGGTCGGCGGCGTGGTCGTGGTGCGCTACGGCGCCAACGCCCGCCAGGTGATCCTCGACGTGAAGAGAAAGCTGGACGTCGCCATGAAAGGCCTGCCGCCCGACGTGACGTATTCCATCGCCTATGACCGCAGCGCGCTAATTGAGCGTGCCGTCAAGACGCTGGAGCAGAAGCTGCTTGAGGAAAGCATCGTGGTGGCACTGGTGTGCCTTGCGTTTCTCCTGCACGTGCGCAGCGCGTTTGTGGCCATCGTCATCCTGCCGATCGCCGTGCTCATCTCGTTCCTGGTCATGTTCGGCCAGGGCATCAGCTCAAACATCATGTCCCTGGGCGGCATCGCCATCGCCGTCGGCGCGATGGTGGATGCGGTAATCATCATGATCGAGAACGCCCACAAGCACCTGGAGCGCAACCAGGGCAAGCGGCCTCACTGGGACATCATTCGGGACGCGTCCGTGGAGGTGGGGCCGACGCTGTTCTACTCGCTGCTCGTGATCACAGTTTCGTTCTTCCCCATCTTTATGCTAACCGAGCAGTCGGGCCGAATGTTCAAGCCCCTCGCCTATACGAAGACCTACTCGATGGCGGCGGCAGCGATCCTCTCGATCACCCTCGCGCCCATCCTCATGGGCTTCTTCATCCGCGGCAAAATCCCTGCCGAGGAGAAGAACCCCATTAACCGCTTCCTCATCTGGCTCTACCACCCGGTCATTGACTTCGTCATCAAGTGGCGCTGGACGGTGGTCACACTCGCCGCGACGCTCGTCCTCTGGGTCTTCTTCCCGTGGAATAGACTGGCAGCCCGGCTGCTGCCGGACGGTCCCGTCAAGGAATGGGCCTTTAAGATCGGCAAGGTATTCCCCTACCAGAACATCGGCTCCGAGTTCATGCCGCCGCTCTACGAAGGCGACCTCCTCTACATGCCCACGACTTTCCCGGGCCTCGGCGTGACTGAGGCGCGCGCGATCCTCCAGCAGACCGACCAGATCATCAAGAGCTTCCCGGAGGTGCGCCACGTCTTTGGGAAGATCGGCCGGGCCGAAACCGCCACCGACCCCGCCCCGATGGACATGATCGAAACCACCATCATGCTGAAGCCCGAGGAGCAATGGCCCGCCGTGGACATTAGAAACGCCAACGGCACCGTCATCGCCCACCGCCGCCGCACTGTGGACGAGCTCACCGACGCTATGAACTCCGCCATCCAGTTCCCCGGCCTCAACAATGCCTGGACCATGCCCATCAAGACCCGCATTGACATGCTCGCCACCGGCATCAAGACGCCCGTTGGAATCAAGATTGCCGGCCCTGACCTGGCTGAGTTGGAACGCGTGGCAGCGGAGGTCGAAACGGTCGTCAAGACGGTGCCCGGCACCCTCAGCGCTTTTGCCGAGCGCACCATGAGCGGCAACTACATTCAGTTCAACATAGACCGTGACGCTATCTCCCGTCACGGCCTCAACGTTGCCGACGTGCAGGACGTGCTCGAAGTCGCTCTCGGCGGCATGCCGCTCACCACCACCGTTGAGGGCCTGGAGCGCTACAGCGTCAACCTTCGATACAGCCGCGACTTCCGCGAGAACCTCGGCGCCCTGCGGGAAATCGTCGTCCCCACGCCCACCGGCGCGCAAGTTCCCCTCGGCCAACTCGCCACCATCGAAACCGTTCGCGCCCCGATGGGCATCAAGAGCGAAGCCGCGGTCCCCAATGCCTGGATCTACGTGGATGTCAAAGATATTGACGTTGGCACCTACGTCCAGATGGCCATGCGCGCCGTCAACGAAGCCGTCACCAAAGGCGAGATTAAGGTCCCTATCGGCTACAACCTCTTCTGGAGCGGCGAATACGAATACATGGTCAAGGCCAAGCACCGCCTTATGATCGTCGTCCCACTGACCCTGCTCATCATCACTCTCATCATCTACCTCAACACCCGCTCGGCCATAAAGACCGCCATCGTTATGCTCGCCGTGCCATTCTCCCTGGTCGGAGCCATCGGCATTCTCGCGCTGCTAGACTACAACTTCAGTGTCGCGGTATGGGTCGGCATCGTCGCCCTGGCCGGCCTGGACGCCGAGACCGGCGTCGTCATGCTCCTTTACCTCGACCTCGCCTACGAGAACTGGAAGAAGCGCGGTCTGATGGGCAATCTCGCTCACCTCCGCGACGCCATCTACCACGGTGCCGTCAAACGCGTTCGCCCGAAGGCCATGACTGCGTGTGTCATCGTCGCCGGCCTCGCACCCATTCTCTGGAGCCACGGCACCGGCGCCGATGTCATGAAACGCATCGCCACCCCGATGATTGGCGGCGTCATCACATCCACGATCATGGAGTTGCTCGTTTATCCCGCCATCTACTACCTCTGGCGCTCGCGAGAGCTGAAGCGGCCTTGACGCTTAGCTCGGCACGTTGTCTCGCAACTCGCTCAACCACACCTCGGCCTCGGAATCGCTGGGGGCGCGCCAGTCGCCGCGCGGAGAGAGCGCGCCGCCGGAGCCGACCTTCGGGCCGTTGGGCATCGCCGAGCGCTTGAACTGGCTGATCTTGAAGAAGCGATAGAGGAATACCCCCAGCCACTTCTTGATGGTCCGCAGGTCATATTGGTGCCGCTTCTCCGCCGGCAGCAGGTCGGGCCAGGCGCCGCGGTTCTTGTCGCCCCACGCGTGCCAGGCCAGGAAAGCGACCTTGCTGGGCCGGAACCCATGCCGCGTGATGTAGTAGAGGTTGAAGTCCTGCAGCTCGTAAGGCCCCACCACGTCCGCCGTCTTCTGGGCCGGGCGGGCGGACCTGCCTTTCGCGTGGGGGACGAGCTCGGGCGAAATCTCCGTCGCCAGGATCGCCCCCAGCACATTATTGGTGGCCGCGTCGAACTCCCCCGACGACACGACCCACCGGATCAGGTGCTGGATCAGCGTCTTGCTCACCGAGCAGTTCACGTTGTAGTGCGACATGTGGTCGCCGACGCCGTAAGTCATCCAGCCCAGCGCCAGTTCGCTCAGGTCGCCCGTGCCCAGCACCAGCGCGTTGTGTTGGTTGGCCAGGCGAAAGAGGTGCGAGGTGCGCTCGCCCGCCTGCACATTCTCGAAGGTGACGTCATACACGGGCTTGCCGCCGGCAAATGGATGCCCGATGTCGCGGAACATCTGCGCGCACGACGGCCGGATGTCAATCTCGCTGGCAGTGACGCCCAGCGCCTTCATCAGTTTGTGCGCGTTGCGGAGCGTCAGCTCGCTGGTGGCGAATCCGGGCATGGTGTAGGCCAGGATGTTCTTCCGCGGCGGCCCCAGCCGGTCCATCGTCCGGGCCGCCACGATGAGCGCCTGCGTCGAGTCCAGTCCGCCCGAGACGCCGATGACTATTCGTTTGATGCCCGCGTTCGACAACCGCTTCAGCAAGCCGTGCACCTGGATGTTGTAGGCCTCGAAGCACCTCTGGTCGCGCTCGCGCGCGTCGCTCGGCACGTAGGGGAAACGGGGGAACTCCCGCCGCAACGCCACGCGGCCTCTCGGGACTCGAAACTCGAATGGAATGCGCCGCATCTCCCGCAGGCGCGCGCGGTGGTCCGCCACCGAATCGCTGAAGCTGCCCAACCGCATCCGGTCGTGCATCAGCCGCTCCAGGTCCACGTCCGCCGTGATCATCTGCTCCCTGTCGGCAAATCGCGCCGACTCCGCCAGCAGGTCGCCGTTTTCGTGGATCAGCGCGTGCCCGTCCCAGGCCAGGTCCGTCGTGGACTCGCCCGGCCCGGCGCACGAATACAGGTACGCGGCGATGCACTTCCCTGACTGGCCCGCGCACAGGTTGCGTCGGTATTCCGCCTTGCCGACCGTGATGTTGCTGGCCGAGAGGTTGAGCAGCACGGTTGCCCCCGCCATAGCCGCATAGGTGCTGGGCGGAACAGGCACCCACACGTCCTCGCAAATCTCCGCATGCAGCCGGAAGCCCTCGAAGTTGCCGGCCTCGAACACCAAGTCATTGCCAAACGGCACGCGCTTGCCCAAGAAGGTGACCTCGCGGCTCACCGCGTCGCGACTGGAGGCGAACTGCCGCTTCTCGTAGTACTCGCGGTAGTTCGGCAAGTAGGTCTTGGGCACCAGCCCCAGCACCTGCCCGCGGTAGATCACCACGGCGCAATTGAACAGCTTGGCCTCGAACATTAGCGGCGACCCCACCACCAGCACGGGGGTTAAGGCGGCACTCGCCTTGACCAACTGCGCCACAGCCGCTTTGCTGGCGTCCAGCAGCGCGTCCTGGTGAAACAGATCGTCGTTCGAGTAGGCCGAAAGGCCCAGCTCAGGGAACAGCGCGACGGCTACCTGGGCCCGGGACGCCTGCCGGGCCAGCGCCAGCGTGCGCTCCAGGTTAAAGGCCGGGTCGGCCACGCGTAGCGATGGGATGCACACCGCCGCCCGGATCATGCCGTGCGCGTAGATCGAGTCAAAACGCTCACTCATAAGCTATCACTTACCCCATACCGGCATTCTTTCCAACGCCAAACTCGCCTCTATTCCAACGCCTTCCGCGAGCCCCGTCAATGCCACGCCAACCCTCTGGCATGAGCTTCAGCCAACGCCCCGCCGCATACACTCCGCGGAATGAAACCAGCCCATCGGTTAAACCAATACTGCCGCAAAGTTTATCAATTAACACCCTGGCACCGTATGGGGCTAGGTTTGCGGCATGAAAACGAATCAGCACACGCTGCGGGTCCGGAAGCTTCGAGTTTGCGCTGGCATGCTTGCGGCCCTGCTCCTAGTCTCGGCAGCGTTCTGGATGGTGTGCTATTTCGGGCATGCTTGTGGGCAGTTTAGCGCGCAGCCGAAAGTCCCGGCTCCTGCCCTGGGCGACCTCCTCGCCGCCAGATAACGGGGGCAGCTGGGAGGAGTTAGCGCCGACGGCGCCAGGAAAACACGGTTATGAACGAACCAGAGCGGTTGGAATTGGAGCGGCTGAAAGAGCGACAAGCCCGGCTGGCGCACGAGCTGGCCCAGTTGTCCGCACACCTCAGCTCGTTGGAGGAGCGTCTTAATGTGGCGCGACCGGACGCAGCGGCGCTGGCAGCCCCCCGACCGGAAAGGCCACCCAATGCACAGCAGCCGGCTGCCAAGCCTGTTGCCACTCCCTCGACGGCAGTTCCGCCCATCATTCGCCCCGAGCCGGTCGTGCCGCGAATCAGCGTTCGCATTCCCCCCGCATTAACAAAGGTGTCCACCGTGCCGCCGGCGGCCACACCGCCAAACAGGCCACCCGTGGTAACCACAGCGACAACCGGCGAGAAAGGCTCGTTCGAGATGCGCCTGGGCACTTACTGGCTGGTGCGCGTGGGCATTGTGATGGTGCTCACGGCGCTGGTCTTCTTCGGGAACCTCGCCTACCAGAACTTCATCAGCCAGCTTGGGCCGGGCGGCAAGGTTGCCCTGCTGTACCTTGCCAGCGCGGCATTGCTGCTAGCCGGCGGGTGGTGGCAGCGCAGAGCGGTCAAAGAATCCCTCAAGAACTACGCGCAAGTGCTCTTCGCGGGCGGCCTGGCCGCCGTCTATTTCACCACCTACGCCGCGCACCACATCGAACGTCTGCGGATCATTGCCAGCCCCGGGCTGGATGGCGGTCTGTTGCTGGCGTGGGCGGCCTTCATGGTGTGGATTGCCGACGGAAAGAAGTCCGAGGTGCTGGCGTTGTTCGCTGTGGGGCTCGCTTACTATACCTCGATCATCACGCGCGTCGGCTACTTCACGCTTTACTCGAACCTGGTCCTGACCGCGGCGGCGGTGTTCTTCCTGGTCCGCAACCGATGGGCCACGCTCACCTTCGCCAGCCTCGCGGCCACTTACACCGCGTATGCCTTCTGGCGCTTCTTCAGCGGCAGCCATTGGCACTGGGCCTCGCCGGAACAAGGACTTTGGGCGGGCACCTGGTTTCTCATCAGCTACTGGCTGCTGTTCACCGCCGCAGTCTTCCTCTCCCGGGACGAGAAGTTCGCCGGGCAAAACCGTGCCAGCTTCCTCACGCTCAATAACGGAGCCTTCTTCGCAGGCTTCGTCCTGACGATGCTGCAAGTCCAGACCGGCGGATTCTGGAAATTCGCCTTGAGCTACGGAGTTGGGCTGCTGGTGCTGGCGGAGGCCGCGCGGCGCTTCCTGGCGGCCGAAGCCCACGCAAAGAACTCCTACCTCACGCAGGGTTTGCTGCTGGTGACGGTGGGCTTTATCGCCAGGTTCTCCGGCCTGCAGCTTGCGTTGATTCTCGCCGTTGAGAGCGTGTTCCTGCTTATCGCCGGCCAGCACCGCCAGAACCTGGTCTTGCGGATTGGGGCCTACATCTCCGCGGCGTTGGCGGTCGGCTGGGGCATGGACGGGATGCAGGAGTTCGACACCCCCGGGCTGTGGCTTGGCGTGGGGTTGGGCGCGCTGATGATGGTAAACACCGTCTTGGCTCACCGCCAAACCGCGGCGGCCACCGAAGTGCTGCTGCGCCCGCAGCCAAGCTACTTCACCGTGCTCGCGCTGGTCATCTGGTTGGTCGTCACCTGGGACAATACCAGCCAGAACAACTTCCCGTTGGTGTTGGCGATGGAGGCGTTGCTCCTAACGCTCTCCATTTACGTCTTGCGTGTGCGCGAAGTGACTCTGCTCAGCCAGGGCTACTTGCTGCTCGCGCAGTTGGCGTGGGTCTTCAATGCCTCGGCCGCCAGCCCATTGCCGCCATGGTGGAATCCGGCGGTGATGATCGCCATTACCCTCGGGCTGAGTCATTGGTGGCAGAGGGAGACGATCCTGCAATTGCGATCCCAAATTGGCGTCGTCTGGCAAGGGCTATATGCCCTGGCCACGGTGGGCGTGCTCTACGGCTGGCTCGAGCCGAAGATTGGGGCGCCTGCCTGGCTGGCGGTAACGAGTCTGCTCGCGGTCGCCCTGACTGCGTATGGGGTCTTCACCCGCGCCTGGCTGCTGGCTGCCTGCGCCCAGATCTTTATGCTGGTCAGCGGCGTCCAATTTGCGCTTCAGCTGAGCGAGGCGAAGCCTGCCTGGGCTCTGGCGCTCCTGCCAATTGCCGCGCTGGGCCTGCTTTCGTATGGAACCACAAACTGGTTCGCACGCAAACCCGACCCTGCCGGGCGGGTCAGCCAGCCCTTGCTGCAAATCGCGCTGGTCTATCGCTGGGTCGCGCTGGCGATGTCCATGTGGTGGGTCAGCGCCTATATTCCCTCCCGCGAGCGGATTTGGCTGCTGGCGCTGCTCGGACTGTGTATTTTCCTGTGGGCAGGCTGGCAGCGAAACCGGGAGGCTTTACTCTTCAGCGTCCCATACACGGCAGTTGCTCTGGGGTTGTTCTGGCTGCCGCTGATCGAGGCACCCCGGATCTATTGGCCAAACCTGCTGGCCATTATCATCCTGCTGGCCCAGCGTCAACTGGCCCGGCGTTTGCCTGACCGCTACCCGCTCCCTCCGGAAATTCACACGACGGCCATCTTGGTCGGCGGACTGAGCCTGTGGCGATTCCTCTCGCTCTGGGTGCTGGAGCAACAGCCCGGCGGCTTCTATCTCACCGCCGGCTGGTCTTTGTTGGCGCTGGGATTCTTCACAGTCGGCATCGTGCTAAGGGAGCGGATGTATCGCTGGATGGGACTGGGCGTGTTAGCCTGCGCCCTGGGCCGCGTGGTGATCTTCGATGTCTGGAAACTGGAGACTCTCTATCGCATCCTGAGTTTCATGGCGCTGGGTATCGTCCTGCTCGTCCTGGGCTTCATCTACAACAAGTATCAGGAGAAGCTGAAAGAGTGGTTGTGAAGACAACCCAAGCGTGGACGCTTTGCCGAGATGTCCATGCTATTGCGGCGTATGCCCCAGTGAGGCATACTTCACTCGGCTAGCGCATTTTGCCTTGGGCTTGGTGCGGTCCGCCTCGCCCTCAATTCCCACCTTATCACGCCGGGAGTTCCTCACCGCTTCCAGCCTGCTCGCGCTCAAGAGCAAACGCGCGCGCCGGGTGCCCCCGGGCACCGGACCGAAGGCCAAGTCTTAAGATTGCACCTGGATGTAGCTTGATCCTTTCACGCCGCAGATCGGGCATGCTTCAGGGGGCGTCCCAAATTCGATGTGGCCGCACACGGGACAGAGATAGATCTTTATCTCGGGCAGATCCTTGCCTTCCCGCACTGCTGCCAAAGCGGTTTGGTATAGCTGCGCGTGGACCGCTTCCGCCTTGGCCGCGTAATCAAACATGCGTTTGGCTTTGTGCCCATCCGCTTGCGCCTGCGTGAGCATCGGCGGGTACATCTTGGTGTACTCATACGTCTCGTTGTCAATGGCCGCTTGAAGGTTCTGGGCAGTGGTTCCAATGCCGTCCAACGCGCCGAGATGTCCCTCGGCATGAATGCGCTCGGCTTGCGCGGCGGTTCGGAACAGCGTTGCGATGTTCCGAAAGCCCTCTTTCTCGGCCCGCTTCGCGAAGGCCAGATATTTTTGACTGGCCTGGCTTTCGCCCGCGAATGCTTCTTTCAGATTGTTGATAGTATTGCTCATAGGTTGTACATGCTTGTTTATCGGCAGCGGCCAATCTTAAGCAGTCAGGCACAAAAGAAAACTCTTTTCGAGCCAACGCCGATTAACTGATCTGATCTACTTGGCAGGGGCAGGCACCCGCAACCGTCTAAGTCGGGGCAATGTTGTAGCGTAACTTTAATGCAGATTCGGCTCTGAAGAATGGGGCTTTGCCCTTTACCAGCTCCAAAATCCTGCTTTGACCATATCGACCGCCTATGGAGAGAAGCTAGGCCATGAGCGGCAAAGGGGGAACCACACTGGACAACCAGGAGTATTTGGGGAAGGAATAGCGCTATGAACGTAATCCACTCCGTTCCCATAGCTTGGGAAAAGCAGGGGTGAACCGATTGATTTCCGAGAGAATCAAGGGTCTTGTTGCAGAGCGGCGTTAAGACTTTGTTCAGGATTGTATGACTACGGGGGGATTTTTG
>Ga0209507_1000410_pt1 | contig 49227 bp, 47 predicted proteins | sample AD_UKC028_MetaG_FD_184414 | JGI IMG/M metagenome (GOLD analysis project Ga0209507, IMG submission 184414) | Active sludge microbial communities of municipal wastewater-treating anaerobic digesters from USA - AD_UKC028_MetaG (SPAdes) (version 2) | ecosystem: Engineered > Bioreactor > Anaerobic >...
CCAAGCATGTCGATTCGCTGATCGTCATCCTCAACGACAAGCTGATGGAAGTCATGGGCGACGACGCCGATGTCGATCATTGCTTCAAGGCGGCCGACGACGTGCTGAAAAACGCGGTCGGTGGCATTGCTGAAATCATTACTTACCCCGGCCTGGTCAACGTCGACTTCGAAGACGTGCGTACCGTCATGGGCGAAATGGGCCGCGCCATGATGGGTTCCGCCGCCGCCGCCGGCGTCGACCGCGCGCGCATTGCCGCCGAGCAGGCCGTCGCCTCGCCGTTGCTGGAGGGCGTCAATCTGTCCGGCGCCAAGGGTGTGCTGGTCAACATCACGGCTTCGCGCGGCGGTCTCAAGATGAAGGAAGTCAACGAAGTGATGAATACCGTCAAGGCTTTCGCTGCCGAAGATGCGCACATCATTTTCGGCGCAGTCTATGACGAACTGATGGGCGATGCGCTTCGCGTTACCGTGGTGGCGACTGGTCTTGGCCAGGCGGCACGTGCCCGCCAGACCTTCGAAGTGGTCAATACGCCGGTGGTTCAGGCGATGGCGACCGGCACCAGCGATGCTGTGGCCTTCGCGCCGACGTCGGCGGTCGACTACGCGCACCTCGAGGTGCCGTCCGTCGTTCGTCGCGGACAACGTAACGTGACGGTCGAGGCACTGGCCAACAGCGGTGTCGATCGCTACGACATCCCGGCTTTCCTGCGCAAACAGGCGGACTGACCAGCTAGTCATTAACTCTGAAAAGGGCGGCGTCACATTGTGTTACAATGTGACGCTCCCCAAATTATTCAAGTACTTGCATGCTCAAGCAACGCACGCTGAAGACTGTCATCCGCGCCTCCGGCGTCGGTCTGCACGGCGGTATCAAGGTCAATATGACCCTGCGCCCGGCTGCCCCGGATACCGGCATTGTCTTTCGTCGCGTCGATCTTCCCGAGCCGATGGATATTCCCGCCGCCGCTTTCATGGTCGGCGATACCCGCATGTGCTCCTGTCTCGAAAAGGACGGGGTCAAGGTTGGCACCATCGAGCACCTGATGTCCGCCTTTGCCGGGTTGGGCATCGACAACGCCTGGGTCGATCTGGATGCGCCTGAAGTACCCATCCTCGACGGCTCGGCCGCGCCGTTCATCTTCCTGATCCAGTCTGCCGGGATCGAGGAGCAGAATGCCGCCAAGAAATTCATTCGCGTTACCCGGCCTATCGAAGTCGTCGAGGGCGACAAGTGGGCGCGTTTTGAACCCTACGATGGTTATCGCCTGTCATTTTCCATCGTGTTCAACCATCCGGCCATCGACAAGTCGGCGCAGAGTGCGGAAATCGATTTCGCAGAACATTCCTACGTGCGCGAAATCTCCCGCGCCCGCACTTTCGGCTTCATGCAGGAAGTCGAATACCTGCGTGAAAACGGCCTCGCCCTTGGCGGCGGGCTGGAAAATGCCATCGTCCTCGACGAATTCCGCGTCCTCAATCAAGACGGTCTGCGTTACGGCGACGAATTCGTCAAACACAAGATTCTCGACGCGGTGGGCGACCTTTATCTGCTCGGCCATCCGCTGCTTGCCGCCTACTCGTCGCACAAGGGTGGCCATGCGCTGAACAACATGCTGGCTCGCGAACTACTCTTCCGTCAGGACGCCTGGGAACTGGTCACCTTCGAAGAGGCCGAACGCGCGCCGCTCGGCGTGACGCGCTGGCTGAACCAGCCGGCGTAACTTGCCATGTGGCTGCTGCGCCTGCTGGCAGTCATTCTGGTTGTCGCCATTGGTGCGGGGTTGCTGATCTACGTGATCACCGGCAACCGCTACTACCTTGCCGTCGCCTGGCGCCTGTTTCGCTATGGAATCGTCTTCGCACTGATTATTTTCGCGCTGATGATCATTGAGCGCGTCGCCATCATTCCTGCCTAGCGGCACTCGCCAGCAGCGTCTCCAGGGCGTCACGCAGCGGGCCTTTTGGCAGGTTTTCCGAGGTCGACCGCAACACCCCGCAAGTGCTTGCCGAGAGCGGTTTCTGGGTTGAAGCCATTGATTGGCAAGGGATTTGCCGGGGTTGAACTTTTACCTCGATGCCGCTACACTCCGCCCCACCCTTGGATAACTCGTCGCACAATCGCTGGCTCATCTGGCGAATCTTCGCGGCGACCGCGCCGTTATCGGCGTGGATAACGATTTTCCCCGACTTGAAATTGGCGACCCGTGCCGCGTGCGCGACAGTCGCTGGCGCGCACGCTTCGAAGCGGCGTGTCAGCTTGAGCAGCAGCCGGGCGTGGGCCATCACCCTGCCGGCGGCGGCATCGTTGTCGAGATAGTGCTCGAGCCCGTTGGTCATAGGAGAGGTTTTGTGCAGATCATTCTAGTATCGCGCCATCTGAAGGCGGCGCGGACAATCACCATTATGCCTCGCCATCTGTTGATCGCGGGTTTTGTGTTCCTGGCCCTGGTCATTGGAACCTCCACCATGCTTTCCTGGCTGGCCGGCCAGTTGCGCGCCACGGATGGTGACGAAGCGATGTCGTTGCAGCAGTCAGGCAAGGCGCAACAGCATCTGAGCAACAATCTGCAGCTGATGGCGACCCGGCTTGGCGAGTTGCAGGCTCAGGTGCTGCACCTCGACAGCCTTGGCGACAAGCTGGCCTCGCTGGCCGGCGTCAAGCGCGAGTCGTCGGCGGAACGCCAGCGGCCGGGTGGCGCGGGCGGAGCCTTCGTGCCGGCGCCACTCTCGCCGAACGAACTGCAACGCGAGATCGACCGTCTGGCGCAGGAAGTCGGTGCGCGCACCGAAGAACTGGCGGTGCTTGAATCGCATTTTCTCGAAAAGCGCGTCAAGGAGCGTCTGATGCCGACCACCCTGCCGGTCAAGGCGGCCTATCTCGGTTCGCCGTTCGGTGTGCGCAGCGATCCGATCGCCGGTCTGCGTGCCTTGCATGAGGGGATCGACTTCAATGCGGAGCCGGGAACGCCGGTCATCGCCGCTGCCGATGGCGTGGTGCTGTCGGCCGCTTACCACAACGATTTCGGAAACATGGTCGAAGTCGACCACGGTGAAGGGCTGACGACACGTTATGCGCATCTTTCGCGTATGGGAGTCAAACCCGGCGTGTTGATCAAGCGCGGCGAACTCCTCGGGGCGGTCGGCAATACCGGCCGTTCGACCGGCCCGCACCTGCACTTCGAGGTGCGCATGCTCGGCATCGCCCAGAATCCGGCACAGTTTCTCAAGCAAGGCGAGGAATTCGCGCTGGTCAAGCGGCGCTAGCCGATTCCGGAAGCTTGATCCAGGTCGTCATCGTCGCTCGGAGGTGGCGTGTTAGAATCCGCCCTTTGCCGCGCCCTGCGCCACTACTTTAGATCGCGATGATTTCCGGCCTACTCAAAAAGATTTTCGGCAGCCGCAACGAGCGGCTGATCAAGCAATACGCCCAGACCGTCAAGCGCGTTAACGCGCTGGAGCCGCAGATTCAGGCGCTTTCTGACGAGGCCTTGCGGGCCAAGACCGATGAATTCCGCCAGCGCCACGCCAATGGCGAGACGCTTGATGCGCTGTTGCCCGAGGCTTTCGCGGTCGTGCGTGAAGCCGGCAAGCGCGAACTCGGGATGCGCCACTTCGATGTCCAGTTGATCGGCGGCATGGTGCTGCATTACGGCAAGATCGCCGAAATGCGCACCGGCGAAGGCAAGACGCTGGTCGGCACGCTCCCGGCCTACCTCAATGCCATTTCCGGCAAGGGGGTTCACGTCATCACGGTCAACGACTATCTGGCCAGCCGCGATGCGGAATGGATGGGGCGCCTGCACCGCTTCCTAGGCCTCACTGTAGGCGTCAATCTGTCGCAGATGGACCACGAGGCCAAGCAGGCTGCATACGCGGCGGACATCACTTACGGCACCAATAACGAATTCGGATTCGACTACCTGCGCGACAACATGGTCTACGAGGCCGGCCAACGCGTGCAGCGCGGCCTGAATTTCGCCATCGTCGACGAGGTCGATTCGATCCTGATCGACGAAGCGCGCACGCCGCTGATCATTTCCGGCCAGGCCGAGGATCACACCGACCTCTACCTGCGCATGAAGGATGTCGTTCCGCAGCTGACGCGCGCCAAAGAAGAAAACGGCGAGGGCGATTACTGGGTCGACGAGAAGGGCCATCAGGTCCATCTTTCCGAGGCCGGCTACGAGCACGCCGAGCAATTGCTGGCGCAGCATGGCATGCTGCAGGAAGGCGGCAGCCTCTACGACACCACGAATATTTCGCTGATGCACCACCTGAACGCGGCGCTGCGCGCGCTGACGCTGTTCAACCGCGACCAGCAATACGTCGTGCAGAACGGCGAAGTGGTCATCGTCGATGAGTTCACCGGTCGCCTGATGGCCGGCCGCCGCTGGTCGGATGGTCTGCACCAGGCCGTGGAGGCCAAGGAAGGCGTGCAGATTCAGGCCGAAAACCAGACCCTGGCCTCGATCACCTTCCAGAACTATTTCCGCATGTACGGCAAGCTGGCTGGCATGACCGGCACGGCCGATACCGAAGCCTACGAATTCCAGCAGATCTACGGTCTCGAAACCGTCGTCATCCCGACCCATCGCCCGATGGTGCGCAAGGACATGAACGACCTCGTCTTCAAGACGGCCGACGAGAAGCACGCGGCGATCATCGCCGACATCAAGGATTGCGCCAAGCGCGGCCAGCCGGTGCTGGTTGGCACCACCTCCATCGAGGCCTCCGAACTGCTTTCCAATCTGCTCGACAGGGAAAAGCTGCCGCATTCGGTGCTCAATGCCAAGCAGCACGCGCGCGAAGCGGAAATTGTCATCGAGGCCGGTCGACCGGGGCAGATCACCATCGCCACCAACATGGCCGGTCGCGGTACCGACATCGTGCTCGGTGGCAGCATTGAAAAGGCGGTTTCCGCCATCAAGCATGACGAGTCGCTGCCGGAGGCCGAGCGCGAAGCGAAGATGGCGCAAATGCGCGAGGAGTGGCAAAAGCTGCACGACCAGGTGCTGGTCTCCGGCGGCCTGCACATCATCGGTTCCGAACGCCACGAGTCACGCCGCATCGACAACCAGTTGCGCGGCCGCGCCGGTCGTCAGGGCGATGCCGGTTCGTCGCGTTTCTACCTGTCGCTCGACGATCCGTTGCTGCGCATCTTCGCCGGTGAGCGCCTGCGCGCCATCATGGACAAGCTGAAGATGCCCGAGGGCGAGGCCATCGAGCATCCGCTCGTTACCCGCTCGCTGGAGTCGGCGCAACGCAAGGTCGAGGCACGCAATTTCGATATCCGCAAGCAGTTGCTGGAATACGACGATGTTTCCAACGACCAGCGCAAGGTGATCTACCAGCAGCGCAACGAACTGTTGGAGACCGAGGATATTTCGGAAACCATCACCGCGATGCGCCAAGGCGTCATCGCCGAAATCTTCCGCAACCACGTGCCGGCCGAGTCGGTCGAGGAGCAATGGGACTTGCCCGCGCTGGAACGTGCGCTGGCGGGCGAATTGCTGATCGTGGCGCCGGTGGCCGAATGGGTCAAGAGCGAACCGACACTGACCGACGAGGAAATTCTCGCGCGCATCACGCAGAATGCCGACGAAGCCTACCAGGCCAAGATCGATCTGGTCGGCGCACCGACCTTCCACCAGTTCGAGCGCAACGTGATGTTGCAGAACCTCGACACGCAGTGGCGGGAGCACCTGTCGGCGCTCGACCACCTGCGCCAGGGCATCCATCTGCGCGGCTATGCCCAGAAGAACCCGAAGCAGGAATACAAGCGCGAAGCTTTCGAGCTGTTCGAAGCCCTGCTCGACCGTGTACGCAACGAAGTCACCCGAATTGTCTTCACCGTACAGGTGCGTTCGCAGGAAGATGTCGAGGAAACGGCGCCGCATGCCGAAGTGCAGAATGTCCAGTACCAGCATGCCGATTATGACGAAGTGCTGGGCGATGACGAGGTCGGCGAGGGAGCGCAACAGCCGGCAGTCGCCGGGCCGAAAATCGGGCGCAACGATCCCTGCCCCTGCGGCAGCGGAAAGAAATACAAGCACTGCCACGGAAAACTTTCCTGATTCGACCCCCAAGGCACCCAAGGCGGTGCCTTGATGCTTTTGGAGCCTGCTTCATGCCCGTCAATTACCTTACGCCTGCCGCCGATCAACTGCTGCCCGTGGCCGGAGTTCGCCTCGGTACCGCCGAAGCCGAAATCCGCAAGAAGAACCGCCGCGATTTGACGCTGCTCGCCCTCGACGCCGGTTGCACCGTGGCCGGCGTATTCACGCAGAACCGTTTCTGCGCGGCGCCGGTTCAGTTGTGCCGCAGCCGCCTCGCGGGGGGCAAGGAAATCCGTGCACTGGTCATCAATACCGGCATTGCCAACGCCGGCACCGGCGAGCCGGGCCGCCAGGCAGCGCAGGCGACCTGCGTGGCGGTTGGTGCGGCACTCGGTATTGCTGCCGAACAGGTGCTGCCGTTCTCAACCGGGGTCATCCTCGAACCCTTGCCGGTTGACCGCATCAAGGCCGGGCTGCCGGCCGCGCAGGCCGACCTCAAGACCGACAACTGGCATGCCGCGGCGCACGCGATCATGACCACCGACACCGTCGCCAAGGCCGCGTCGCGGACGGTTGCGGTCAACGGCAAAAAAGTGGCGATTTCCGGAATGTCCAAGGGCGCCGGCATGATCCGGCCGAACATGGCGACCATGCTCGGCTTCCTCGCCACCGATGCCGGCATCGCCCAGCCTTTGCTCGACGCGCTGGTCAAGGAAGCCGCCGACTTGTCGTTCAACTGCATCACGGTTGATGGCGACACCTCGACCAATGATTCCTTCGTGATGATCGCTTCCGGCCAGTCGGGCGCCAGCTTCGCCGCTGAAACCGATGCCGGCTGGGTTGAGCTCAAGGCGGCAATCATTGCCGTCTCGGTCGAACTGGCGCAGGCCATCGTGCGCGACGGCGAGGGGGCGACCAAGTTCATCACCGTGGCCGTGCAAGGTGGCAAGGACACCGACGAGTGCCGCAAGGTCGGCTACGCCATCGGCCATTCGCCGCTGGTCAAGACTGCCTTCTTCGCCTCCGACCCCAATCTTGGCCGCATCCTGGCAGCCATCGGTTATGCCGGGATCGCCGATCTCGACGTCGACGGCGTTCGCGTCTGGCTCGACGACGTTCTGGTTGCCGAGCAGGGTGGTCGCGCGGCCGCTTACAAGGAAGAAGATGGCGCGCGAGTCATGGCGCAGGCCGAAATCACCGTGCGTGTCGACCTCGGACGCGGCAACGCTGCCGCCAGTGTCTATACCTGCGATTTTTCCTACGATTACGTCAAGATCAACGCCGACTACCGCAGCTGAGGAAAACCCATGAGCGCTGTCCGTCAGGATTTGACCCGTACCACGCTGGCTGTCGTCTGCATATTCCTGCTGATCGTGGCTTCGCTCTGGGTTTTGCGACCCTTCCTGGCGGCGACCGTGTGGGCGACCATGCTGGTGGTCGCCACCTGGCCGATGCTCAAGTCGCTCGAAGCGCGCTTCGGCAACCGGCGTTCCCCGGCTGTGGCGGTAATGACAGTGGGCATGTTGCTGCTGCTGGTGTTGCCGCTCTGGGGGGCGATCGAGACGATCGTCGATCATGCCGATCAACTGACCGATGCGGCCAAGAAAGTCGCGGTCACCGGCGTACCGCAGCCGCCGGAATGGGTCGCGGGCTTGCCATTGATCGGCGAGAAACTGGCGGGCAGTTGGCGCCAGTTGGCCGATAGCGGTTCGGACGGTCTCGTCAGCCGGGCGACACCCTACGTCACGGTGGCCGCCAAATGGACGCTCGGCCAGGCCGGCAGCCTGGGCGGCATGCTGGTTCAGTTCCTGCTGGTCGTTGTCATTTCCGCCATTCTGTATTCCAGCGGCGAAACCGCTGCCCGCAGCGTCCGCCGCTTCGGGCAGCGCCTGGCCGGCGAGCGCGGCAGGAATTCGGTGATTCTGGCCGGGCAGGCGATCCGCGCCGTCGCGCTGGGGGTCGGCGTGACGGCCATCGTGCAAACCGTGCTGGGAGGTATCGGGCTGGCCATCGCCGGCGTTCCCTTTGCCGCGCTGTTGTCGGCGGTCATGCTGATGCTGTGCATCGCCCAGCTCGGGCCGGCGCTGGTCTTGTTTCCGGCGGTCGGCTGGATGTACTGGACGGGCGATACGGCCTGGGCGACCTTTTTACTGGTGTGGAGCCTGATCGTCGGCAGTCTGGACAACTTCCTGCGCCCGATGCTGATCAAGCGTGGCGCCGATCTGCCGCTGCTGCTGATTTTCGCCGGCGTCATCGGCGGCATGCTGGGCTTCGGGCTGGTCGGCATCTTCGTCGGCCCGGTCGTGCTGGCGGTGACCTATACGCTGCTCGAAGCCTGGATCGACGACGCGCTGGACAAGGTCGAAGGCGCCGACTAGGCGCTCTTGCTCAGCCGGATCGTGCGAAACCAGCCGCCAGCCAGTGCCGGCTGGTCGTGCAAGACCTGCAGGGCCGGTGCGGCGGCGAGCACATCCTCAAAGACGACATCGAGCCGGGTGGCGACCCGGCGTAGCAGCGGGTTGGCCAGACGGCGCAGTAACGCCGTCTGGCCACGCTGCAGGAATTTGTCGAAAACCAGCAACTGGCCCCCGGGGCGCAATACTCGCGCAACTTCTGCGAAGCAATGCGCCGGCTCCGGCACAACGGCGAGAATCAGGTGCAATACCGCCATGTCGAAACTGGCATCGGCAAACGGCAGGCGCTGCGCATCGCCCTGTACCGGCGCGAAGTCCACTTTTTCGGCGCGCGGCAAGGCGCGGCGCAACATGGCGCGATTGAGGTCGAGTCCGACATAGCTGTGCTGCGCCGGCAAGTGCGGCAGGTCGAGCCCGGTGCCGACGCCGGCCAACAGCACGCGCCCCGGCGTCGCGGGCAGGGTGGCCAGGCTGCGCTGGCGAGCCGCTTGCGTGGCGCGCGCAATCGCGGCATCGTAGAACGGCGCGATCAGCGTGTAGCTGTGCTTCAGACTCAGTGCAGCACCCGTGGCATGGCCAGTGTGAATTCGGGAATTTCGGCGTCGAAGTGCGTACCGTCCTCGGCGACCATCTGGTAAGTGCCTTTCATCGTGCCGACCGGGGTGCTCAGCGCCGAACCGCTGGAATACTGGAAGCTCTCGCCGGGTTTGAGGAGAGGCTGCTTGCCGATGACGCCGAGACCGCGCACCTCCTGCACCTCGTTGTGGGCATCGGTGATGATCCAGTGGCGGGAAACCAGCTGCGCCGGCACTTCGCCGACATTCTTGATGGTAATGGTATAGGCGAACAGGTAGCGGTTTTCCTCGGGGTCGGACTGGTCGGGGATGAACTGCGCTACGGGCTGGACTTCGATTCGGTATTTGTTGGCGTTGGGCATGGGATAATTTCGTCTGTTTTTGTTCAGGGAAGCATCATGTCAGTCAAAGATTTCGTCATTGCGCCGAGCATTCTGTCCGCCAATTTCGCCAAGCTCGGCGAAGAGGTAAGTAACGTCATTGCTTCAGGCGCCGACTGGATTCACTTCGACGTGATGGACAACCATTATGTTCCCAACCTGACCATCGGGCCATTGGTTTGCGAGGCGATTCGCCCGTGCACCACGGCGCCGATCGACGTCCATCTGATGGTCAAGCCGGTCGACCGCATCATCCCCGATTTCGCCAAGGCCGGGGCGAATATCATCACCTTCCATCCCGAGGCTTCCGAGCATGTCGACCGCAGTTTGTCGCTGATCCGCGATGCCGGTTGCCAGGGCGGGCTGGTCTTCAACCCGGCGACGCCGCTTGACTACATGGATTATGTGCTCGACAAGATCGATGTCATCCTGCTGATGAGCGTCAATCCCGGCTTCGGCGGCCAGAAATTCATTCCCGGTACGCTGGCCAAGGCGCGCCAGGCAAGGGCGAAACTCGATGCCTACGAAAAGGAAAGTGGCCGGCGCATCCGTTTGGAGATTGACGGCGGCGTGAATACGGCGAACATCGCCGAGATCGCCCGCGCCGGGGTCGATGCCTTCGTCGCCGGTTCGGCTGTCTACGGGGCAGGCAAGGACAGCGACCCGCACCGCTACGATTCGATCATCGGCGCCCTGCGCGGCGAACTGGCCAAAGTCTGATGCATTTCGAATCGGTCACCTTCGATCTCGACGGCACGCTGCTCGACACCATCGCCGATCTGGCCGAAGCCTGCCGGCGGATGCTTGAAGAGGTCGGCGCGCCGCCGCGCAGTCAGGCCGAGGTGCACAGTTTCGTCGGCAAGGGCATGGCGGTGCTGGTCGAGCGCTGCCTGACCCACGAACATCCGCCCACCGCTGAAAAACTGCACGAAGCCATCGAATCCTTCAAGCGCCACTATGCTGCGGTCAACGGCCAATTCACCCTGATTTACCCGGGTGTGATCGAAGGCCTGCAGGCCTGGAAAGCCAGCGGCGTCAAAATGGGCGTCGTCACCAACAAGCCAGGCATGTTCACCGAGGCACTGCTCGAGCGCATGGGCCTCGCCGACTACTTCGATGTCGTCGTTTCCGGCGATACCACCGCCAACAAGAAGCCGCACCCGGAACCGATCCTGCATGCCTGCCGCCTGTTCGCCGTGCGCCCGGATCGCAACCTGCATATCGGCGATTCCGAAAACGACATCCGCGCCGCCCACGCCGCCGGCTGTCTTGCCTACGCCGTGCCCTATGGCTACAACGAGGGCAAGCCGGTGGACAGTGCCGATTGCGATGCGCTAGTATCCGATTTGCTTGCCGCCTACCGGCAAGCGCTCACTTGCAAAGACCTCTAAGACAAATGACAACGCTGCGACTCTGGAACGAATGGCAAGGTTGGCGTCGCTGGCGCCCCTGATCTCCCTTCGCGCGCCTTCGCGGCGCACCGCACCAGACCGCAATACCCTGTCATTTCCGAGGCTTCCCCATGACTGAAATCGAATTCAACGCGCTTGCCGCGCAAGGCTATAACCGTATCCCCGTTACGCTGGAAACGTTTGCCGACCTCGACACGCCGCTCTCCATCTACCTCAAGCTGACCAGCGGCGCCAGCGGCGGTCACTACACCTACCTGCTCGAATCGGTACAGGGTGGCGAACGCTTCGGCCGCTACTCGATTATCGGCCTCGCCGCGCAGACGCGCATCGTCGTCAATGGCCACCAGGTGCTGGTGCTGACCGGCAATCGCGTCGCCGAGCGCGAGGACGACACCAATCCGCTCGACTTCATCGGCAAGTTCATGCAGCGCTTCCGGGCGCCGCCCAGTTCCGGTCTGCCGCGCTTCTGCGGTGGCCTGGTCGGTTGCTTCGGCTACGACACCGTGCGCTACGTCGAAACCAAGCTGACGCGCACCCACAAGCCGGACGACATCGGCACGCCCGACATCGGCCTGCTGCTCTCCGAAGAAATCGCCGTCGTCGACAACGTGTCCGGCAAGCTGACGCTGATCGTCTACGCCGAACCCGGTTTCCCCGGTGCCTACCAGAAGGCCCGGGCGCGCCTGAAGGAGTTGCTCGGCAAGCTGCGCACGCCGGTCGCGCTGCCCAGCGAACAGCCCGTCCATGGCGAAGCCGCTGTCTCCACTTTCGGCGAGGCGGCCTTCAAGCAGGCCGTGCTCAAGGCCAAGGACTACATCACCGAAGGCGACGTCATGCAGGTCGTGCTCTCGCAGCGCATGACCAAGCCTTTCCACGCCAGCCCGATGGCGCTCTACCGCAGCCTGCGCAGCCTCAATCCGTCGCCCTACATGTTCTACTTCGATTTCGAGGATTACCACGTCGTCGGCGCTTCGCCGGAGATTCTGGTGCGCCTCGAAGGCGAGCGCGTCACCGTGCGGCCGATTGCCGGCACCCGCAAGCGCGGTGCTACGCCGGAAGAAGACGCGGCGCTGGCCGCCGAACTGCTGGCCGACGAGAAGGAACGCGCCGAACACACCCAGTTGCTCGACCTCGGGCGTAACGATTGTGGCCGCGTTGCTCGCGTTGGCACCGTCAAGCTCACTGAAAACATGATCGTCGAGCGCTACTCGCATGTGATGCACATCGTTTCCAATGTCGAAGGCAAGCTGCAAGCCGGGTTGGATGCGCTCGATGTGCTCAAGGCGACTTTCCCGGCTGGTACCGTTTCCGGTGCGCCGAAAGTGCGGGCGATGGAAATCATCGACGAACTGGAGCCGGTCAAACGCGGCATCTACGCCGGCGCCGTCGGCTACCTGGGCTTCCATGGCGACATGGATCTCGCCATCGCTATCCGCACTGCTGTCGTCAAGGACAAGAAACTGCATGTCCAGGCCGGCGCCGGCATCGTCGCCGACTCCGATCCGCAATCGGAATGGATCGAAACCCAGAACAAGGCGCGCGCCGTGCTGCGCGCCGCCGAACTGGCCGAACAGGGGCTGGATACGCGGATCGACTGATTCCGCTCGCCAACCGCGTTTCATAAAAACCGTCCGCGAAAATGGGCGGTTTTTTTACGTCGACCGCAACAGGTGCTGAGTGTCGGAAATCCGAGGCCTTCGGCCGTGCATCTGACGGGAATCCGGCGTCGGCGGCGGTTTTTGTAAATAAAGTTACAGAAAATCAACGGTTTGTATTTTGTTGGGGGCTTGTCTTTCCTGGCACGCCCCCTGCATAGTAGTTGGCATCGAAGCCGATCGACGGTTTCTTCATTTACAGGAGATGTCATGAACCGTTTTGCCCTTGCCGCCGCACTCGCTACCTTTCTCGGCGCTTCCGTCGCCGCGCCGGTCCAAGCCCAGGAGTCACCGACCCTGAAAAAGATCAAGAACACGGGAACGATCACCCTCGGCCACCGCGAATCCTCGATCCCCTTCTCTTACTACGACGACAAACAGCAAGTCATCGGCTACTCGCAGGAGCTGATGATCAAGGCGGTCGACGGCATCAAGGACAACCTCAAGCTGGCCAAGATCGACACCAAGATGATGCCGGTCACCTCGGCCAACCGCATCACACTGGTCCAGAACGGCACCATCGACATCGAATGCGGATCGACCACCAACAACCTGGAGCGCCAGAAGCAGGTCGGCTTCTCGACCACCATCTTCGTCATCGGCACCCGCCTGATGACCAAGAAAAACTCCGGCATCAACGACTTCCCGGATCTGGCCGGCAAGAACGTCGTCACCACCGCCGGCACTACCTCTGAACGGCTGCTGCGCAAGATGAACGAGGACAAGAAGATGGGGATGAACATCATCTCCGCCAAGGATCACGGCGAAGCCTTCCTGACTCTTGAAACCGGCCGTGCGGTCGCCTTCATGATGGACGATGCGCTGCTCTACGGTGAAATGGCCAAGGCCAAGAAGCCGGGCGACTGGGTGGTGGTCGGCACGGCGCAATCCAAGGAAGCCTACGGCTGCATGCTGAGGAAGGACGACCCGGAATTCAAGAAGGTCGTCGATGCGGCGCTGACCAAGGCAATGACCTCGGGCGAAGCCGAGAAGATCTACGCCAAATGGTTCCTGAACCCGATTCCGCCCAAGGGCCTGAATCTTGCCATGCCGCTGTCGGACGACATGAAGGCGCTGTACAAGACGCCCAACGACAAGGCGTTCGAATAAACGACGCAGCACCCCTTCCCCAAGGAGAACTTCATGCTGAACCGCTTCATTGCCCGCTACCTGCTGGCTGTCGCCGGCTTCCTCGCCGTCGTGCCGGCTTTTGCCGACAAGCCCAACGTCGTCATCCTGGCTACTGGCGGCACCATCGCCGGGGCCGGTGCCGATGCCGCCAAAAGTGCCACCTACCAGGCCGCCAAGGTGCCGGTCGACAAGCTGATCGCCGGCATCCCGACGCTCGCCGACGTCGCCCAGGTGCGCGGCGAGCAGGTCTTCCAGATCGCTTCCGAGAGCTTCACCAACGAGCACCTCGTCACCCTCGGCAAGCGCGTCGCGGCGCTGGCCAGGCAGGGCGACGTCGACGGCATCGTCGTCACCCACGGCACCGACACGCTGGAAGAAACCGCCTACTTCCTCAATCTGGTGGTGCGCACCGACAAGCCGATCGTCGTCGTCGGCTCGATGCGGCCGGGCACTGCGATGTCGGCCGACGGCATGCTCAACCTGTTCAACGCGGTCAACGTCGCCGCCGCCAAGGACTCGCGGGGCAAGGGCGTGCTGGTGGCAATGAACGACGAGCTGAACAGCGGGCGCGACGTGTCCAAGATGGTCAACATCCGCACCGAGGCCTTCAAGAGCCCGTGGGGGCCGCTTGGCATGGTGGTGGAAGGCAAGAATTACTGGTTCCGCCTGCCGGCCAAGCGTCACACCGTGAATTCCGAGTTCGACATCGAGAAGATCAACGCCCTGGCGCCGGTCGAGATCGCCTACAGCTACGGCAACGTGACTGACACCGCCTACAGCGCCTTTGCCGAGAAGGGTGCCAAGGCCATCATCCACGCCGGGACCGGCAACGGCTCGGTGAGCAACCGCGTCGTGCCGGCACTGCGCGACCTGCGCGGGCAGGGTGTTCAAATCATCCGTTCCTCGCACGTCAATGCCGGCGGCTTCGTACTGCGCAATGCCGAGCAGCCGGACGACCAGTACGACTGGGTGGTCGCGCACGACCTGAATCCGCAGAAGGCGCGCATCCTGGCCGCCGTCGCCCTGACGCAGACGGGCGACAGCAAGGAACTGCAGCGCATCTTCTGGGAATACTGAGCGACCCCGACCAATCACGATAAAAGAAGGAAATTCCATGAGCTATCAATGGAACTGGGGCGTCTTCCTGCAGCCGAGCGCGAGTGGCGACGACACCTATCTGGGCTGGATGTTCGCCGGCTTCAAAATGACCGTCGCGCTGTCTTTGAGCGCGTGGGTACTGGCGCTGCTGCTCGGGGCGCTGATCGGCGTGCTGCGCACGGTGCCGAACAGGGGGCTGGCCGGCTTCGCCTCCGGCTATGTCGAGTTGTTCCGCAACATCCCGTTGCTGGTGCAGTTGTTCATCTGGTATTTCGTGCTGCCGGAACTGTTGCCGGAAAGCCTTGGTAACGCTTACAAGCAGTCGAATCCGGTCATGCAGCAATTCCTCGCCTCGATGGTTTGTCTGGCGTTGTTTACCAGCGCCCGGGTCGCCGAACAGGTGCGGGCCGGCATCAACTCGCTACCCAAGGGCCAGAAGAACGCCGGGCTGGCGCTCGGCTTCACACTGCCGCAGACCTACCGCTTCGTGATGCTGCCGATGGCTTTCCGTCTGGTGGTGCCGCCGCTGACTTCGGAATTTCTCAATATTTTCAAGAATTCCGCCGTCTGTTCGACCATCGGCCTCCTCGAACTCGCTGCCCAGGGGCGCCAGCTGGTCGATTACACGGCGCAGCCCTACGAATCCTTTATCGCCGTGACGCTCGCTTACCTGACGATCAATGTCACCGTGATGTTCCTGATGCATCGTTTCGAGCGCCACATCGTCGTGCCCGGCTATATCGGAGGCAAATAACATGTACGATTTCGACTGGTCCTCCATCCCCGGCGCGCTGCCCTTCCTCTGGAAAGGTATGAAGATTTCGCTGGAAATCACCATTCAGGCTGTTGTTTTCGGTATCGTCTGGGGCACATTGCTGGCCATGATGCGCCTGTCCTCGGTCAAGCCGCTATCGTGGTTCGCTGCTGGCTACGTCAACCTGTTCCGCGCCATTCCCCTGGTCATGGTGCTGCTCTGGTTCTTCCTCATCGTCCCCAAGTTCATCGAGCAGTTGTTCGGCCTGCCACCTGGCACCGACCTGCGCCTGACCTCGGCGATGATCGGCTTCGCATTGTTCGAGTCGGCCTACTATTCGGAAATCATTCGCGCCGGCATCCAGAGCGTGCCCAAGGGGCAAGTGGCGGCCGCCTCGGCGCTGGGCATGACCTACGCTCAATCCATGCGCCTCGTCGTGCTGCCGCAAGCCTTCCGCAACATGGTCCCGCTGCTGCTGACCCAGGCCATCATCCTGTTTCAGGATACCTCGCTGGTCTATGTCTCGGCACTGGCCGACTTCTTCGGCGCCGCCTACAAAGTCGGTGACCGCGACGGTCGACTCGTCGAAATGCTGCTATTTGCCGGCGCCGTTTATTTCGTCGTCTGCTACTCTGCTTCGCAGATCGTGAAGCGCCTCCAGAAAAAATATCACCCGGCCTGATTGCCCGTCTTCAAGGAGAAATTCCATGATCCAGATTTCCAACGTCAGCAAGCACTACGGCGCCTTCCAGGTGCTTACCGACTGCACGACCTCGGTCAGCAAGGGCGAGGTCATCGTCGTCTGCGGCCCCTCCGGTTCCGGCAAGTCGACCCTGATCAAGTGCGTCAATGGCCTCGAACCCTTCCAGTCCGGCGAGATCGTCGTCAACGGCATCTCGGTTGGCGATCCGAAAACCAACCTCTCCAAGCTGCGTTCGCATGTCGGCATGGTTTTCCAGAATTTCGAGCTCTTTCCGCACATGAGCATTACCGAGAACCTGGCCATCGCCCAGGTCAAGGTACTCAACCGCGGCAAGGATGAAGCCATCGACAAGGGCCTCAAGCTGCTCGAACGCGTCGGTCTCAAGGCCCATGCCCACAAGTTTCCAGGACAGCTCTCCGGTGGCCAGCAGCAGCGCGTGGCGATCGCGCGGGCGCTGGCCATGGACCCGATCTGCATGCTGTTCGACGAGCCGACCTCGGCCCTCGATCCGGAAATGGTCAACGAGGTGCTAGACGTGATGACCGAACTGGCGAAGGAGGGCATGACCATGATGTGCGTGACGCACGAAATGGGCTTCGCCAAGCGCGTCGCCAACCGCGTCATCTTCATGGATCAGGGGCGCATCGTCGAGGACGACAGCAAGGAAGCCTTCTTCGCCAATCCGCGCTCGGAGCGGGCGCAGCAATTCCTGGCCAAGATTCTGCACCATTGAAAACCAGACCATAAAAGGAGACAGCATGAACACACGACTTGAACACGATTTGCTCGGCGATGCGCCGGTACCAGCCACTGCTTACTGGGGTATCCATACCCTGCGCGCCATCGAGAACTACCCGATCACCGGCAAGGCGATCGGCAGTTACGCCGAGCTGGTACGCGCCCTGGCGCTGACCAAGCAGGCGGCGGCGCTGGCCAACGCCGAGCTCGGCCAGCTCGACAAGACGCGCGCCGACGCCATCATCGCCGCCTGTCAGGAAGTCGCCGGCGGCAAGCTGCACGCAGAGTTCGTCGTCGACGTCATCCAGGGCGGCGCCGGCACCTCGACCAACATGAACGCCAACGAGGTGATCGCCAACCGGGCGCTCGAACTGCTCGGCCACAAGAAGGGCGACTACGCGCACCTGCATCCGCTCAACCACGTCAACATGTCGCAGAGCACCAACGACGTCTACCCGACGGCGCTGCGCGTCGCTACCTGCCTGTCGATCCGCGCGCTGCTCTCGGCGATGGCCGGGCTGCGCGAAGCCTTCGCCGCCAAGGCCGAAGAGTTCAAGGACGTGCTGAAGATCGGCCGCACCCAACTGCAGGATGCCGTGCCGATGACCCTCGGCCAGGAATTCTCGACCTACGCCGTGATGCTGCACGAGGACGAGCTGCGCCTTGGCGAGGCGATCGCCCTGATCCGCGAGATCAACCTCGGCGCTACCGCTATCGGCACCGGCATCAACACCGATATGCGCTATTCCAAGCTGGCCATCGATCACCTGTCGCGCCTCTCCGACCTGCAACTCGAAGCGGCGCCCAACCTGATCGAGGCGACCCAGGACTGCGGCGCCTTCGTCCAGCTTTCCGGGGTCTTGAAGCGCGTCGCCTGCAAGCTGTCGAAAACCTGCAACGACCTGCGCCTGTTGTCATCCGGGCCGCAGGCCGGGCTCAACGAAATCCGCCTGCCGCCGCGCGCCGCTGGCTCGTCGATCATGCCGGGCAAGGTCAATCCGGTGATCCCGGAGGTCAACCAGATTGCCTTCGAGGTCATCGGCAACGACATGACCATCACCATGGCGGCCGAGGGCGGCCAGCTTCAGCTCAACGCCTTCGAGCCGATCATCGCCCACAGCCTGTTCAAGAGTATCGAACACCTCGCCGCCGGCTGCCGCACGTTGACCGCCCATTGCGTGCGCGGTATCACCGCCAACCGCGAGTTGCTGGCCGAACGGGTGCGCACTTCGGCCGGGCTGGCGACGGCGCTCAACCCGCACATCGGCTACGAAAACGCCACCCGCGTCGCCCAGGAAGCGCTGCGCACTGGCCGCGGCGTCGCCGAATTGGTAGAGGAGATGGGGCTGATGGCACGTGCCGAACTCGACGCCGTGCTGGCGCCGGAAGTGCTGACCGCGCCGCGCCGGATGGACTGACGCGGTCGACCGCCAAAAAGGGGCAATTTTCAAAGGTTACAATGCGGCAACCGCCCCGCCGCCAAATTCATGCCCGAACCCCAACAGACGATCCCGGTAGCCTTGTCCCGCCCGCATCGGCCGCTGGCGATCGCTGCCGTCCTGCTGCTCCTGTTGGGTGTCGCGCTACTGACCTATCGAGCTTCGGAAGCCTACGGATTGCGCCAGATGCGGGCCGAGGCCAGTCACCAGCTGGACATTCTGGCCTCGGCAATCGACAGCGAGGTGACACGCCATGCCTCGATTCCCAGCGCGGTCGAACTCAATCCCGACGTACTGGCCCTGCTGCGCGCCCCGGCCGAGCGCCAGGATACGCTGCAGCCGCCGGCCAACCGCTTTCTGCAGCAGCTTAACGACAATCTCGGCGGGCCGGTCATCTTCGTGCTCGATACGCACGGGCAGGTGCTGGCGTCGAGCGACTGGATCTTTTCCGACAACCTGCTCAGCTCCGATGTGTCCTACATGCCCTTCTTCCGCAGCGCGGCGAGCGGCACGCCGGCCCGCCACTACGCGATCGACAAGGTGCGCCATGAACCCGGCTACTTTTTTGCGCTGCCGATCCGTGACGAAGAACAGGAGTGGAAGGTCATCGGCGTTGCCGTCGTCAAGTCCAGCCTGCGCGAGATCGAGCGGCGCTGGCTGGGCCAGGAAGCGCCGGCGCTGATCGTCGACAGCAACGGCATTGTCCTGCTCGCGTCGCCGCCTGACTGGCGCTACGCGACGCTAGAGGCGCAAAGCCCGGAGGTGCTGGAACGAATCAGCCGCGAACAGTTCGCCGGCCAGCCGGTCGGGAAGCTCAGCCTCGACCTGGCGCTCGACGGGGCCGACGATGGCATCGTCGTTCGCCTGCCCAGGCATCTGCGCGGCGACATGAACCCCACGTCCGGCGCGCGAAACTATCTTGCGCTGTCGCGCAACCTGCCTGCGGCTGCATGGCGCATCGTGGTGTTTTCCGATCTGCGTCCGGTGGCGGTGCAGGCGGCGACGCATGCCGCGCTGGCGACCGCCGCCATCGGCTGCCTGCTGCTCTGGCTGCTTTACCTCAACCAGCGCCGCCGGCTGGCACGCGGGCGCGAGGAGGCGAGGGCGATGCTGGAAAAGGCCAACCAGGAACTGGAACGCAATGTCGCGGCGCGCACCGTCGATCTGTCGGAGGCGGTGAACCGGCTGGAACGCGAAGTCGCCGAACGTCAGCGTGCCGAACATACTTTGCGCGCCGCCCAGGACGAACTGGTGCAGGCGGCCAAGCTGGCTGTGCTCGGCCAGATGGCGACCGGCATCACGCACGAACTCAGCCAGCCGCTGGGGGCGATCCGCACCTTGTCGGCCAATGCCGTCGAGTTCATGCGGCGCGGCGATGCGGCAACGGCGGAAAAGAATCTTGGCATCGTCGGCCAGCTGGCCGAACAGATGGGCGGCATCATCGGCCCGCTCAAGACCTTCGCCCGCAAGTCACCTGCCGTGCCGGTGGCGGTCGACGTGGCGCAGGCCGTCGATGCCGCGCTGTTTCTGTTCGAGCAGCGCTTGCGCAAGCAGTCGGTTGCGGTCGACCGGCAATTCGGGGCCAATTCCTGGATCGCCTGGTGCGACGGCAACCGCCTGCAACAGGTGCTGGTCAACCTGATCGGCAACGCCATCGACGCCATGGCCGACGAACCAGTGCGCCGGCTGACGTTTTCCGCCGAGCGTGCCAGCTCGGGGCAGGTGGCGCTGGCCGTCAGCGATACCGGTGCCGGCTTCACGGAGGCGGCCCTCGAGCATTTGTTCGAGCCCTTCTTCACCACCAAGCAGCCGGGCGAGGGTCTGGGTCTCGGGCTGACCATCTCGCGCGACATCCTGCGCGATTTCGGTGGCGACTTGCTGGCCGGCCCGGCCCCCGGTGGCGGGGCGCGTTTTGTTATCCTGTTGCCTCCCGTTCCCGCGAATTCTCCTGCCGAGACAGATACGCCATGACGCCCCCGCTTTCCGTCCTGCTCGTCGAGGACGACCCCCATGTCCGCCTTGGCTGCGAGCAGGCCATGCAATTGGCCGGCATTCCGGTCGACGCCGTCGCTACGGCCGAGGAGGCGCAGCGCCGCCTGAGCGCCGACTACGCCGGCATCGTCGTCACCGACATGCGCCTGCCGGGAATGGACGGCATGGCGCTGCTGCGCTGGGTCTACCAACTCGACCCCAATCTGCCGGTGATCATGATTACCGGCCACGGCGATGTGACATTGGCGGTCGAGGCGATGCGCAGCGGCGCCTACGATTTCATGCAGAAGCCCTTTTCGACCAACGATCTGGTCGACGTGGTGCGCCGCGCGCTGGAAAAGCGGGCGTTGGTGCTCGAAGTCGAAGCCCTGCGCCGCCGCCTCGATCATCGTGACGACCTCGAAGCCCGGCTGATCGGCCGTTCGCCTCAGATGGCCAAGGTCCGCCAGTTGATCCTTGAGGTGGCAAATGCCGCGGTCGACGTGCTGATCTTCGGCGAAACCGGCACCGGAAAGGAAATGGTGGCGCGCTGCCTGCATGATCTGTCGGGCGCGAAAACCGAAAATTACGTCGCCCTCAACTGCGGTGGCATGGCCGACAACCTGCTCGACAGCGAGCTTTTCGGGCATGAACCGGGCGCCTTCACCGGGGCGCAAAAGCGGCGCATCGGCAAGATCGAATACGCCAGCGGCGGCACGCTCTTCCTCGACGAGGTGGAGTCGATGCCGATGAACATGCAGATCAAGCTGCTGCGCGTGTTGCAGGAGCGTGTCATCGAGCGGCTCGGCTCGAACCAGCAGGTGCCGGTGTCGTGCCGAGTGGTCGCGGCGAGCAAGGAAGACCTTAAGGCGCTGTCCGACCAGGGAAAGTTCCGCGCCGATCTCTACTACCGGCTCAACGTCGTGCGCATCGAACTACCGCCGCTGCGCGAGCGCCGCGAGGACATTCCGGGACTTTACGACCAGTTTCTGCTGCAGGCCGCCAAACGCTACAACCGGCCGCCGCCGACAGTGACGCCGGAACACCTGCGCCGCCTGATGGCGCTCGACTGGCCGGGCAATATCCGCGAACTGCGCAATGCCGCCGAATGCCACGCGCTCGGCATTGGCCGCGATGCCTCGGCGCCGGGGGCGGGCGAGGCCCTGTCGCTGACCGAAACCGTGGAAAACTACGAGCGCCTGCTGATCGCCAACGAATTCACCCGCCAGCAGGGTAATGTCGCGCGTACCAGCGAGGCGCTGAAAGTGGCGCGCACGACGCTGCATGACAAGCTGAAGAAATACGGCTTGATCTGAGTCCTGCCGGCGCGATTAAGCAGCAGGTTGCAAGCTTGCCAGGCGGCGCACGATGTCGTCGAACACGGCGCGGGAATTCATGATGAACGTGTGGCTGGCGTTGACCTCGATGCGTTCCCCGCTGCCGCAGCTGGTTTCGTCAAGTGCCAGAATGCCGTCGTTGGCTGCGTTGCCGAACGGTAGCCAATTGGCGCGCGGGCCGGCCGTGCCCGCGTAAATGGTTGTATTGGCGGGCAGCGGCAAGGTTTCCATGAAGGCCTCGTCGGCCAGCAGGCCACCCATTTCGCCGGTCAGCGCCCGATAAAGCCGGTAACGCGAGAAATAACGCGCCGCCTTGCAGGCGCGCATCGGTGGCGCCAGGAAAAAGCAGTGGCGCGGTGGCGTGGCAGTCAATTCGCGTAGCGTTCGGCGCAGGATGACGCTGCCCAGCGAATGGCCGATCACTGCATACGGACGCTGACCGATCTCCTGCTCGATTCGCCGGGCGAGTCGGGTGGCGACGCCATCAAGCTTCTCGGCGAAGGCGACATAGCCAAAAAGGTGGGTCGTATGCCCGAGTTTCGTCAGGCGGCGTTTCAGGGTGAGCATCGAAACCGGCGTTCTACCCATGCCATGAATCAGGATCACATCCATATTGCTCAGTCGCCTAGGGCGTTGCCGGTGTGCTGCTCGGCAACCAGCCGAACTTGCGGAACAGCCATTCGGTGACCCACAGGCTGAAATAGGTGGCGAACCAGGCGAAGATGGTGTCGGACAGGAAATGCCCGCCCGGCACCATGCGTACCAGCGCAAAAAAGCCACCGAAGGCGATGCTGGCCAGCAGCCAGCGGCGGCGCACGGCGGGCGCGCCGAGCCAGCCGAAGGCCATGATGAACGAGGCGGTGGCGACATGGCCGCTGACGAAGGAGCAGTTCTTCCGGCACTGGTCTGCCGGGATGAAGGCCGGCGTGAACTGCTTGCTACCGCCGAAATTGACGGTATTGACCGGCCGCGTGCGCCCGGAATGCTCCTTGAGCGTGGCGTCGACCAGCAGCACGGGGCCGAGCAGGCCGCCGACGATCAGAAAGCCAATGGCGACACGCCGCGCTTTCAGCCCGGGAAAGCGTTGCCAGAAGCCGAGCAGGAAGAGGATCAGTAGCGCCAGCAAAAGGCTCTGGCCGACGCGCGGCAGGCCGTGATAAGGCAGTGCAAGCCAGGCGCTGTCGCGGGCCAGCAGCCACTGTCCGTCGCCTTGGTAAAACAGGCCGCTGGCTGCCAGGTCGATCTGCGGAAAGGCGATGAAGAGCGCGGCCAGCAGGCCGAACACGATCAGCGCGATGCGAAGTTCAGTAGCCCTTGAAATCATGGAGCAGATAGACGTCGATCTGGCGCACGGTTTTGGCATCGACCGGCGCGTTCAGCCGCGCCAGCAGTTCGCAGCCGGCGAAGTGCCGGGTGAAGTTTTCGCCAATCGGAGTTTCGCTGATCAGAATGGCGTCGCGGCCGACCCAGGGGCGCAGGTCGGTGGTCAGCTTGTAGTGGTCACTGGCGATACCGGTCGGATTCCAGCTGGCGGCAGCCGGTTTGAGGTCGCGCAGTTCGTAGAGCATGTGGGCGAGCAGGGTGCGGTTGTCGGCGATCAGCACGGCATCCGGGTGCGCCTGCAACAGCGGCTTCAATTGCCGGCCGAGTTCGTCCCAGCCCTGGGCGCGGGCGTAGAAATTGATTTTTGCCCTTTTTTCGGTGTCGACCGCAACCAGCACGCTTTGCCAGTGGTAGGCGACGCCGATCAGCGCGACGTTGAGCGCGATGCCGGCGATCAGCAGGCGTTGTTTTTCGCGCTGTAGCAGCCAGGCGACGACGGCGATGGTAGCCGGCGCAAAGGCCGGCGCCGCCCAGTTGGCGTTGGCCGTGCTCTTGAACGCCTGCGCCGAAACGACCAGCCACAATGGCAGCGCGAACCACAGCAGGAGCCGGGTGCGCTCGTCGTTCCAGCTTTTGCGCACCTGGAAGAGCAGGATGAAAAAGACGCTGCCGAGTACCGGCCCGAAGGCGCCCCACTGTGCCGCCCAGAATTCGCCAAGCGCCGGCAGTCCGCCGCCAGCCTTGCGGTTCACGGTGATGTCGGCGGTGTGTTTCAGCGTCGGGAAATCATGAACGACGTTCCACCACAGGTTGGGGCCGAGGATCGCCAGCGCCAGCCCGGCCGCCAGCCACGGTTTGGGTGAACCTAGGCGAGAGCGGTGGAAGGCCAGCAGGTGCAGAAAGGCGGCGCCGAGCCAGGCGGCCATCGTGTATTTGGAAAGCAGGCCGAGGCCACAGATGGTGCCGAGCAACAGCCAGTCGCCCCAGGCGTCGCTGTCCAGCGCGCGCAGGTAGGCCCACAGCGCCAGTGCCCAGAACAGCGTGAGCAGCGCATCGGTCGAGACAAAGAGGCCGAGCCAGGCGAAGATCGGCAGGGTCAGCACGGCCAGCGCCGACCAAAAAGCAACGCGCGCATCGTAAAGGCGGCGGGCGATGGCCCAGCAGGCTGCGGCGGCGAGCGGGTAGCAGAGCATGGCCAGCGCCTTGACGCCGAGCAGGCCGTCGCCGAACAGCGTGGTGGATACGGCGATCAGCGCGGCGACGCCAGGCGGCTTGGAGAAGTAGCCCCAGTCGAGGTGTTGCGCCCAGGTCCAGTATTGCGCCTCGTCGACATAGAGCGTGATGCCCATGTGCGGAACGACCCAGAAGCGCCAGGCGAGTAGAAGGGCCGTCAGGCCGAGCAGTATCTTGCCGCCGGATTTCTCGATAATTCCGGCGTCGACCGCAAGCGGTGTCACGCCGGCTTGTGCCAGCCTTCGTCGGCGGCCAGCGGGCGCTCCGGGCGTGCCGAATACGAGCGGATGGTGCCGGACTCGAAGTAGATGCGGGCCAGCAGTTCGGCGAGCACGCCGGTGGTGATGAAGTGCACGCCGGCGATCAGGCCACCGATGCCGACGATCAGCGCCGGGCGGCCGCCGATGGGCTCGCCAAGACCGAACTTGATCCACGCCAGCCAAGTCAGCACGAGGCCGGAAAGGGCGGTGAGGCCGAGGCCGATGCCGCCGAAGAAGTGACCGGGGCGTGCACGGAAGCGCATGAAGAAGTAGACCGCGATGAGGTCGAGAATGACGCGGAAGGTGCGCGAGATGCCGTATTTGGAAACACCGGCGGTGCGCGCGTGGTGTGTCGTTGGTTCCTGTGCGATGCGGCGCGGCGTCGTCACGGTGGCCAGCCAGGCCGGGATGAAACGGTGCATTTCGCCGTACAGGCGCACGCGCTTGATGACATCGCCGCGGAAGGCCTTGAGGCTGCAACCGTAATCGCGCAGCTTGACGCCGGTCATCCGGGCGATCAGTTTGTTGGCGATCTTCGAGGGAATCTTGCGCAGCACCAGGCCGTCCTGGCGGTTCTGGCGCCAGCCGGCAACCAGGTCAAGGTCTTCGTTCAACAGCCGGGCGACCATGCGCGGGATGTCGATCGGATCATTCTGCAGGTCGCCGTCCATAGTGACGATCACATCGCCGCGCGCCGCGTCGATACCGGCCTGCATGGCGGCGGTCTGCTTGAAGTTGCGCGTCAGTTCGACGATGCGTACGTGTGGGCCGTATTCCTTCGACGCCTGCAGGGCGCGCTCGACCGTCGCGTCGCTGCTGCCATCGTCGACCAGCACCAGTTCCCACGGGTTTTTGTAGCCCTCAAGCGCCTCATGCACGCGCTTGACCAGCGGTACGATGTTGTCTTCCTCGTTGTAGAAGGGAACGACAATGGAAAGCGTGTGCGGCGGGACAGTGTGGGCGGCGTTCATGAGCGAATCCGGCGGGAAATGCGGCATTTTAATCCAAAAGCCCTGGCCCGGCTGTGGCATGGGGGCTTTAATGTAGAATCATGGCCTCACGAAACAGGCAAGGAATCAACAGCATGCTGCTGATGATCGACAATTACGACAGCTTTACCTACAACATCGTCCAGTATCTCGGGGAACTGGGGCAGGACGTGCGGGTTTATCGCAATGACGCCATCGGGCTGGATGATATTGCGCACCTTCAGCCAGAATATTTGGTGATTTCGCCCGGCCCCTGTGCGCCGGCGCAGGCCGGCATCTCGCTGGCGGCGATTCGCGAGTTCGCCGGCAAGATTCCGCTGCTCGGCGTCTGCCTCGGCCATCAGGCGATCGGCGAGGCCTTCGGTGGCAGGATCGTGCACGCCAAACAGCTCATGCACGGCAAGGTATCCGCGGTCCACCACAAGGATGTCGGCGTTTTCAGGGGCTTGCCCAACCCGCTGACCTGCACCCGTTACCATTCGCTGGCCATCGAGCGCGAGACTTTGCCCGATTGCCTCGACATTACTGCCTGGACCGACGACGGCGAGATCATGGGGGTGCGCCACAAGACGCTGGCCGTCGAGGGCGTGCAGTTCCATCCCGAATCGATCCTGACCGAACGCGGTCACGACCTGCTCAAGAACTTCCTGGACGAATTCAAGAAATGACCCCGCAAGCCGCCCTCCAGCGCGTGATCGAACACCGCGAAATTTTCCATGACGAAATGGTCTCGCTGATGCGCCAGATCATGGGCGGCGAAGTGTCGCCAGTCATGATCGCTGCCATCATTACCGGCCTGCGGGTCAAGAAGGAAACAATCGGCGAGATCGCCGCGGCCGCCAGCGTCATGCGCGAGTTGTCCACAAGGGTGAACGTGCCTTACGACAACCGCTTCGTCGACATCGTCGGTACCGGCGGCGACTCGGCGCACAGTTTCAATATCTCGACGACGTCGATCTTCGTCGCTGCCGCCGCCGGGGCCAAGGTGGCCAAGCACGGCGGGCGCAGTGTGTCGTCCAGCTCGGGGAGCGCTGACGTGCTGGAAGCGCTGGGGGCGAATATCATGTTGTCGCCCGAACAGGTGGCCGCCTGTATCGAGGCGTGCGGCATCGGCTTCATGTTCGCGCCCAACCACCATAGCGCGATGAAGCACGTGGCGCCGGTGCGGCGCGAAATGGGCGTGCGCACGCTTTTCAACATCCTCGGCCCGCTGACCAACCCGGCCAGCGCGCCGAACACGCTGATGGGCGTTTTTCATCCCGATCTCGTCGGCATCCAGGTGCGCGTCATGCAGCGTCTGGGCGCCGAGCGCGTGCTGGTCGTGCACGGCAAAGACAACCTTGACGAAATCTCGCTCGGTGCAGCGACGCTGGTTGGCGAGTTGAAGAATGGCGAGGTCAGCGAATACGAAGTGCATCCCGAGGACTTCGGCCTGCAGATGATGTCGCTGCGCAATTTGCGCGTCGGCAGCGCCGAGGAGTCCAAGGCCACGATGCTTGGCGCACTCGACAACAAGCCGGGCGCCGCGCGCGAGATCGTCTGTCTGAACGCTGGTGCCGCGCTCTACGTTGCCAATGTGGCCGACAGCATCGGCGACGGCATTACCCGGGCGCGCGAAGCCATCGCCAGCGGCGCCGCGCGTGCCAAGCTGGCGCAATTCGTCGAATGCACGCAGCGGTTGGCGAAGTAATGGCCGACATCCTCAACAAGATCATCGCCACCAAGCGCGAAGAAATCGCTGCGGCGGTCGCCGTCCGGCCGCTTGCCGCGGTCGAAGCCGCAGCGGCGGCCCAGCCGGCACCGCGCGATTTCGTCGGCGCCATCCGTCACAAGATCGCTTGCGGTCAACCGGCAATAATTGCCGAAATCAAGAAGGCCAGCCCGTCGAAAGGCGTCATCCGGCCCGATTTTCAGCCGGCGGAGATCGCCCGCAGCTACGCGCAACATGGCGCGGCCTGTCTCTCGGTGCTGACCGACAGGCAGTATTTCCAGGGCTGTCCGGAATACCTGCAGGCGGCACGTGCGGCCTGCGAGTTGCCGGTACTGCGCAAGGACTTCATGGTCGATGCCTATCAAGTGACCGAGGCGCGCGCGATGGGGGCCGATTGCATTTTGCTCATCGCCGCCGCGCTGAGTCTGACGGAGATGCGGGCGCTGGAAGCACAAGCCCACGGCTACGGCATGGCCGTGCTGGTCGAGGTGCACAACGGCGCAGAACTCGATGCCGCGTTGCAACTGGAAACCCCGTTGCTCGGCATCAACAACCGCAACCTGCGCACCTTCGAGGTCACGCTCGATACCACGCTTGACCTGCTGGCCCGCATTCCGCCAGGTCGCATCGTGGTCACCGAAAGCGGCATCCTGAAACCGGAAGACGTGGCGCTGATGCGTGCCAATCGGGTCGATGCCTTCCTCGTCGGCGAGGCTTTCATGCGGGCGCCGTCGCCCGGGGAAGAGCTGGCGCGGCTGTTTTTCTGAGCTTCCGCACATGCCGTTGCCTTATTGACGGCGCCGTTGGCGACTGCCAAACTGAGGACGAACCGTCGCTTCGACGGCAGGGAAGCCATGAACCAGCCTCAATCCAGCCTGTTTCGCTCACTCAGCACGGCGGGTTTCAGTCCGGACGACGACGCCGAGACCCGCCTCAAGAAATCGCTGCTGATCTTCGCCACCGGCCTCGTGTCGCTGGGGTCGATGCTGTGGCTGTTCCTGTATTGGCAAATGGGGCCGCAATTCTCGTCGACCGCACCGTTCGCCTTTCAGCTGTTGCTGGTTTCCAACCTGGTCTTTTTCCTCAAAAGCGGGAATTTCAATTTCTTCCGCTATTCGCAGCTGGCGCTGTTCCTGTTCATGCCTTTCGTCGTGCAATGGAGCATCGGCAACTTCATCACCGCCAGCGGCATCAGTCTCTGGGGCCTGCTGGCACCGATCGGCGCTGTGCTGTTCTTCGGCGTGCGGGAATCGCTGGCCTGGTTTTTCGCGTACATCTTCCTGACTGCGCTGTCCGGCTTTTTCGACTATTTTTTGGCGGATACCATCGTTCCCGGCGCGTCAAAGGTGCCGGTCCGCGTCAGCGTCTTCTTTTTCGCGCTCAATTTCGCGTCGGTGTCGACCATCGTCTACCTGCTGCTGCGCTATTCCACGCAGGAAAAGGCCAAGGCGCAGGCCAGCCTGGAGGAAACCCACCGCTTGTTGCAGGATGAGCAGGATCGTTCCGAGCGTTTGCTGCTCAACATCCTGCCCGGGCCGATTGCCGAGCGCCTGAAATACGAAAAACAAACCATCGCCGACGGCTTTGCCGATGTCACGGTGATGTTCGTCGATATCGTCAATTTCACACGGCTGGCTGAAGGCATGACGCCGCAGCAGGTGTTCGCGATGCTCAATCGTATCTTCTCGTCCTTTGATGAGCTGGCCGAGCAGTTCGGCATGGAGAAGATCAAGACCATCGGTGATGCCTATATGGTGGCGGGCGGCCTGAACAGCGACGAGGGCAACTACACGCGGGCGATCGCCGAACTGGCCTTGGCGATGCGCGACTTGCTGCGCGATGACCATGAGGTCAACAGCCTGCGGCTGGAGGTGCGGATCGGTGTCGGTACCGGGCCGGTGGTCGCCGGCGTCGTCGGCAAGAAGAAATTCATCTACGACTTATGGGGCGATACCGTCAATCTGGCCAGTCGCATCACCAGCGAAGGCGTGCCGGGGATGGTGCATGTGGACGAAACGACTTATCGGCGTCTGAGCGAATTCTTCGCGTTCGATGCGCCGCAGATCATCCACCTGAAAGGCAAGGGGAATACGCCGGTCTATCGGCTGGTCGGGACGCTGGGCGCCTGATCGAAGAGCGGATTCAGCCCCTGGGGGCCAGCGTAAACGTCACTTCACCTGCCCGGTTCTCCGCAAGTTTCAAGGCGTAGCCCGATTCTTCCGCCTGCTTGGCCGCATGGTAGAGACCGATACCCATGCCGAATTCCGATTGGATCGGCGCGCGGAGCAGCGATTTGGCAATCGCCGGTGCGATCGCTTTGCCCGAGTCACACACGCTGAAACAAGCCCAGTTGCGGTCGACCGTGAATTTTGCCGATATTTCGAGGCCGCCTTCGCGTTGCCGTTTGCTCAACGCGTTCTGCAGCAAGTTTTCGGCAATGCTGTCGAACAAGGTGATCGGCACCTCGGTATCGCTGCGCAGTTCTTCCTGCCATGCGATAGCGTCCCCGGCATGGCGATCCTGCAGGCGCTCCCACCAGGTTAGCGCCGAAAAGCTGCGGCTTTCCTCGATCTGCGGGCGCTGCAATTTGTCGAGCGTCGCTTTCAGCCGTTCGGTAATCTGCGGCAACTGGCGCGCCAGTAACCCGGTCACTGCCGCCGGATCGCCCGGTTGCGACGCCGCGTAACAAAGCGTTTGCAGCGACTGAAGCAGATTCTTGACGTCGTGGGTGACACGCGCGCCGGTCTCGTACACCGCTTGCAAGTAACCCATGCGTTGCAGCTCGTGCGTCTGGAATTTGACGAGATAGAACTCGGTCGCCAGGCGCAGCAACCACTCAACGTGCCAATGCATGGCCGGCGACGGCGGATAGCGGAAATACAGGGTCAGGACCACGTCGTTGCGCCGGTATTCCTGGATGTGGGGCGAGACGATGCCGAACTCACCCGCCTCCACGCCGGCCCGCCAGCTGCCCCCGACGACCCAGGGCATCCGATCCAGTTGTTCGGTCACGGTGGCCAGGAAACGAACCGGATGGGTTTCGCGTTCGCTGGCTTCAGCCAGTTTCACCAGCCATTGCTCGAGCGGCAGCCCGACCGAAAGCAGGTAACGCGAAAGCGCCGAGCCGATTCCCGAGAATCCCGCGCGCGGGTTCCATGCCCAGGCAAGCACCAGCAGCGCCGCGGCAATGCTCAGGGAAGTCATGGCCAGTGCTTCAACGTAGCTGACGCCACCGACCAGCGTGAATGCCAGGGCGCCCAGGACAAATACCGCAAGTGCGAGAAAAACCAGCATGCCGTAGAAAAGGTCGAACGCGTCGCCTGCCTGTCGGCGTTGCGGGGACGCTGGAAATACAAGCAATACGGCCAGCACGGCAGGCATGTAGAGGCCGAGCGTGTAGCGGGGCAGCGGATCGAGGACGACCGCCGGCGAAATTTCCGGTACGACGCCAAAGATGGTCAGGCAGACCAGGTAGCCGAACGCTACGAGATAGCCGGTGCGCTCGATACGGCTGCCCGTCCACAGTACGCGCCCGCCGATCACTGCCCCCAGTGCGCCGCACCAGACCAGCATCAGCCATGGCCCGAGCAGCCAAGTGGAGGCCAACGCGATACCGAGCAGGACGGCACCCTGGCGCGGGTTCATGCGCTGCTCGCCGGCGACGAACGGTTGCCAGAGCAGGAACAGGCCAAGCGCGACAAACCACAGGATGCGGACCGCCGGCGATTGCCATCCCCCGAAAGCCAAGGCATGGAGCAGCAGCAGGTGACCGGCCAACAAGAAATGCGGGTGCCGGGACCACCAAGGGAGAGTTGCGGGTACGTCTTTGGTGTTCATCTTTTCAACAGCTGTCCATTTTTCGACAGGTAATCCTCGGTTTTCCAGCTTGAGAGTGGCAATTTACCCCAGTTTTCGTATGGCATGGAGTTTGCTGAGCTCTGAACATAGAGACTTGAGCGGAGAATGACATGAAAAATAATCAAGGCGGCTTTACCCTCGTCGAAATCGCCATCGTGCTGGTTATCATTGGCCTGTTGCTGGGCGGTGTGCTTAAGGGGCAGGAACTGATCAATAGTGCCAAAGTGAAGAATTTCGCAACCGATTTTCGTAACATTCCGTTATTTATATACGGCTATCAGGATAAGTATAGGGCGCTGCCGGGGGATGATAAAAATGCGCAAGCACATGTCGCTGCAACGACAAATGGCGACGGTAACGGAGTAATTGACGGTAATTGGAACGCCAGCACCGGTGAAAGCTTTAATTTCTGGCAACATGTTCGCCTAGCAGGATTGGCAGCTGGGACGACAGATGTTGGTGCTGCGGATTACTTGCCGAAAAATGCCGATGGCGGGCAAATCGGTATTACAAGTGGGGTAAATTCTCCAATAACTACTCTGAAGGGAAGTTATGTCATATGCTCGGGTGGTATCCTTGGCAAGTTTGCCAAGCAACTGGATATAACGATGGATGATGGAAATACAGCAACAGGGTCAATGCAGGTAATTGGTACTGGTACTGGTGGCGCTGCTGCTGCGACGGCGGATGTTGCCGATGCAGCACCCTTTACCGTTTGTCTGGCTTTCTGATAGAACGCCCGCTTCGGCGGGCTTTTTCATTTCTGGAGCAGTCGTTCTTCCGCTGCGCTTACTGCTTCCGGGGTGCCGAGCACGACGACGACATCGCCTTCTTCCAGTCGCGTTTCCGGCGCCGGTTCGACGGCGCGGATGCCGCGGCGGCGAATGGCGCTGACTTCGCAGCCGAATTGATCGAGGTTGATTTCGTCCAGGGTGCGTCCGATGGCGCCGGCGCCAGGGCCGAGCAGAACGGAGTGGAGGCGGGGTTGGTGATGGTCATCGATTTCGTCGATGTCGTGGTCGCTGGCGCCGCGGTAGAAGCCGCGTAACAGGCTGTAGCGTTGCGAGCGCGTCTGGCGAATGCGCTTCAACACGCGATTGACAGGCGTGCCAAGCAGGACGAGGGCGTGCGAAGCCAGCATCAGGCTGGCTTCGAGCGTCTCCGGAACGACTTCGGTGGCGCCGGCACGTGACAGGCGCTCGATATCGCGTTCGTCCGCGGTACGCACGATGACCGGTATTTCCGGGCGCAAGGCCTGGATGTGGTGGAGAATTTTTTCGGCAAGCGGCGTGTCGCTGACTGTCACGATGGCGACGCTGGCGCGCATCAGACCGGCGGCGATCAATGCTTCCTTGCGCGCGGCGTCGCCGAAAACGACAGTTTCGCCGCCGGCGGCGGCTTCGCGCACACGATCGGGGTCGAGATCGAGGGCGATGTAATTGATGCCTTCCTGGCTCAGGAAGCGCGCCAGGTACTGGCCGCTGCGGCCAAAGCCGCAAAGAATCGCGTGTTTTTCGGTACCCATCGATTGCGCCGCGATCTGGGTCAACTGCATCGAGCGCAGCAGCCATTCGCCGGCCACGAAGCGCATGACCAGTTTTTCGCTGTACTGGACGATGAAGGGCGCGATCAGCATGGACAGCACGAGCGCGGTCAACGTTACCTGCTCAATGGATTTCGGCAGCCGTGCGATTTCGCCCAGCAGCACGAAGCCGAATTCGCCACCAGCGCACAGCCAGAGGGCGGAGCGGATGGCATTGCCGGGCGTAGAACCGAGGCGCCAGGAGAGCAAGCCGACGACGAGACTCTTGGCCAGCAGCAGGGCGAGCAGGACGAGCAGAACCTGCCACCACAGCCCGACCAGGATGTGCAGGTCGAGCTTGACGCCGATGGTGACGAAGAAGAGGCCCATCAGGACGTCGCGGAACGACTTGATATCCTCCTCTACCTGGAGCTTGTATTCGGTTTCGGAAATCAGCATCCCGGCGACAAAGGCGCCAAGCGCCAGCGAGAGGCCGGCCAGCTCCGTGAGCGTGGCCAGCCCCAGCGTGATCAGCAGCACGTTTAGGATGAACACTTCGGACGATTTGGCGCGGGCGACGAAGTGGAACCACTTGCGCATCAGTTTCTGGCCGAAAACCAGGATGACGGCGAGGGCGACAACGGCCTTGAGCAGCGCAATGCCGAGCAGCATCGCCAGTTTTTCCGGCGGCTGCGTCAGCGAGGGAATCAGTACCAGCAGGGGCACTACCGCCAGATCCTGGAACAGCAATACGCCCATGATTTCTCGCCCGTGTGCAGAATCGAGCTGCATGCGTTCGGCGAGCAGCTTGGTGAGCACGGCGGTGGACGACATGGCGAAGACGCCGCCGAGTGCGATGCCCAGTTGCCAGCCGATGCCGAACAGCATGGCCAGCGCGGTGATCAGCAGCATAGTGACCACTACCTGCAGCAGGCCGAGCCCGAACACGATGCGTTTCATCGAATAGAGCTTGGGCAGCGAGAACTCGAGGCCGATCGAGAACATCAGGAAGACGACGCCGAATTCGGCAATGTATTCGACGCGGTGCATGTCGCGCATCAGGTTCAACGCGTGCGGGCCGATGATGCTGCCGACCAGCAGGTAGCCGAGTACCGGCGGCAGGTTGAAGCGGCGGAAGATCACCACTGCGAGCACCGAGGCGCCAAGTAACAGAAGAACGAGGGAGAGCGCGCTCAAGGCCGTTTCGCTAAGTCAGGTATACTTGGGGCATCATAACCGCAGCCTGCCCATGAGCCAAAGCCCAACTCCCCATGATTTTTCGCCCGAGCGGGCGCTGGCGCTGGGTCGCCAGACGCTGAGCATCGAAGCGGCTGCGGTCGACGCCCTGGTGGACAGGATAAATGGCGACTTCGCGGCAGCGGTGGAACTCATTCTCGGCTGTCGTGGCCGGCTGATCGTCAGCGGAATTGGCAAGTCGGGGCATGTTGCGCGCAAGATCGCATCGACCATGGCCAGCACGGGAACGCCGGCCTATTTTGTGCACCCGGCTGAGGCCAGCCATGGCGATCTCGGCATGATTACCCGCGACGACGTGTTGCTGGCGCTTTCCAATTCCGGCGAATCGGAAGAGCTGTTGCGCATCGTACCGCTGATCAAACGCCAGGGCGCAAGGCTGATCGCGATGACCGGCGTGGCGACTTCGTCGCTGGCGCGCGAGGCCGATGTGCATCTTGATGCCGGCGTCGCCCAGGAGGCGTGTCCGCACAACCTGGCGCCAACCGCCAGCACCACGGCGGCGCTGGCGCTCGGCGATGCACTGGCCGTCGCGCTGCTCGATGCGCGCGGTTTCGGGCCGGACGATTTTGCGCGTTCCCATCCCGGTGGTTCGCTTGGCCGGCGCTTGCTGACGCATGTCGGCGACGTAATGCGCAGTGGTGACGCCGTGCCGACCATCGGGCCGCAGGCGGGCGTGACCGACGCCATACTCGCCATGTCGCGCGGCGGTCTCGGGCTCGTGGTGGTGATCGACGACGACCGACGCACGCTCGGCATTTTCACCGATGGCGATCTGCGCCGCGCTTTTGAAAAGCGTATCGATCTGCAGGCGGTATCGATCGCCAGTGTCATGCATGCCCGGCCGCACACCATCGCCGCCGAGCGCCTGGCGGTGGAAGCCGTCGAAATGATGGAGCGCTACCGGATCAATGCGCTGCTGGTTGCCGATCCGGAGGGTCGCCTGCTCGGCGCGCTCAACATGCACGACTTGTTCACGGCCAGGGTGATCTGATGGATACGCGAACCCGCGCCAGTCGCATCCGGCTGATCGCTTTCGATATCGACGGCGTGATGACCGACGGCGGTCTGCATTACACCGATGACGGTCGCGAACTGAAAACCTTCAATGTGCAGGACGGCTTGGGGCTGAAGCTTTTGCAGCGCGCCGGACTCGAACTGGCCATCGTCACCGGTCGCAATTCGGGCGTCGTGGCCGCGCGGGCCGCCGATCTCGGCATTACGCATGTCTTTCAGGGCGTTGGCGACAAGCGCGCCACTGTCGAAGGCTTGCTGGTCAGGCTCGGGCTGAGCTGGGCCGACTGTGCCTTCATGGGCGACGATCTGATCGATCTGGCGGTCATGGCGCAAAGCGGTCTCGCCATAGCGCCGGCCAATGCCAGGCCGATTGTCCGCGAGCGGGCGCACGCGGTGACCGACGCGGCGGGCGGCCAGGGCGCGGTGCGCGAGGCGGCGGAATTCATCCTCGAGGCGCAGGGCAAACTGGAAGGCATCCTCGCAGCCTATCTGGATACGCCATGAGATTCGGTTCCAGCCAACTTTTCGTCATCGTCCTGCTGGCTTTGCTGGCGGGGCTGAGCTTCTGGTTGCAAAAGACCATTGCGCAGCCGGACGTGGCTCACGATGGGAAGCTGCGCCACGATCCGGATGCGATGGCCGAGAATTTCATGATTCGTCAGTTCGACGAGCGTGGTCAGATCAAATACCGCCTGACGGCACCGTTCATGGAACATTTTCCGGATGACGATACGTCAGAACTCAAATCGCCGACGCTGACCCACTACCGGCCGAACGCCGCGTCACTGACGCTCACCGGCAAGAACGCCAAGGTCACGAGCCAGGGGCAGACTGTCTATCTGTGGGACGACGTCAAGGCGGTGCGCGCCGCGACCCCGGATCGTCCCGAGATGGTCGCGCGCATGCCCGACCTGACCGTGCAGACCGAGGAGGGGATTGCCTTCACGCCCAGCCCGGTCGTCATCACCGAAGACAAGTCTTGGGCCAAGGGTGTCGGCATGCGTCTGGACAACAACGCGTCCACCTTCGAACTGCAATCGCAGGTCACAGGCCTCTCCTATCCTCGCCGAGCCAAGAAATGAAATCCAATATTCTCGTCCTGACCCTTGCCTTCCTGGCGCTTCCCGCGTTTGCCGAGCGCGCCGACCGCGACAAGCCGATGCAACTGGAAGCCAACCGCATTTCGATCGACGATGCCAAGAAGATCCAGATTCTCGAAGGCGATGTCGTCGTGATCAAGGGCACCATGGTGCTGAAGGCCGACAAGGTGGTCATCACCGAAGACAAGTACGGTTTCCAGCTTGGCGTCGCCACTGGTGGCAAAGATGGCCTGGCGCGCATCCGCCAGAAGCGCGAGGGGCTGGAAGAGTATATCGATGGCGAAGCCGAGCGTATCGAGTACAACACCAACACCGAGGTTGCCGAATTTTTCCGTCGGGCCTGGGTGAGGAGTGGCGACGATCAGGTCAAAGGCGACTACATCTGGTACGACGCGATCAGCGAAAAATATCTGGTCACCGCAGGCAAGAGCAGCGATCCAAAAGGCCAGCCGGCGCGGGTTCGCGCGATCATCCAGCCGAAAAGCAAGGCGGGACAAGGGAGTCAGCCGGCTGACCCCGGTCAACGCTTGGAGCTCAAGGCTTCCGGTGGTTCGGGTATGAGCCAGTCGTCGAAATGATGCACTGTGCATGGGCATGGCACGGCATGGGGTTTGTGTAGGGTTTCCGACCGAACGTGGCTAAGCGTTTGATTTGAGTCGCGAAAAAATTGAATGTTGCATCGCACAAACAGTTGACAATAGGTTAATCATCCCTATAATGGTGCGTATGCTGCAGTGCAACATTGATGCTTCGGGCGCACTGCAACGGTGATCCGGTTTTGCATCCACTTTCAATTTAGGAGATTCCACGATGTTTACTACCCCCGAGCAATTCGCCGCCGCCAACAAGGCTACCGTTGATTCCCTGCTGTCCGTGGCCAACACCGCCCTGGCTTCCGCCGAGCGCATCGCCGCCCTGAACCTGAACACCGCCCGCTCGGTCCTGGAAGATTCCGTTTCCGGCACCAAGGCCCTGCTCGGCGCCAAGGATGCCCAGGAAGCCCTGTCGATCCAGGCTTCGCTGGCTCAGCCGAATGTCGAAAAGGCCGTCGCCTATTCGCGTTCCGTGTATGAAATCTCCGCTCAGACCCAGGAAGAGCTGTCCAAGCTGGTCGAAGCCCAATTCGGCGACTTTCAGAAGACCGTTGCCGGTCTGCTCGACAAGGCTGCCAAGTCCGCTCCGGCTGGTTCCGATGTTGCCGTTGCCGCTGTCAAGAGCGCCATCGCCGCCGCCAACTCCGCCTTCGACAACATGAACAAGGCTGCCAAGCAAGTTGCCGAAATCGCCGAAGCCAACGTCGCTGCCGCGACCAACGCCACGGTCAAGGCTGTCGGTGCTTCCGCCGCTGCTGGCAAGAAGAGCAAGTAATCAGCTTTAAGACCCCCGCCGGAAGGTGGGGGTTTTTGTTTCATCCACACCTGATACCAGACTGGAGAAGATGATGAGCAAACAGAATCTCGAACAAATCGCCGCCGCACAAAAAGCCAACGCCGAAGTCATGGTCGCCCTGCTGCGCACCGCCTTCAACGGCGTCGAGCGCATGACCGCCCTTAACATGGCGGCTTCGCGCGACTTTTTCAACAATACGGTCGCCAGCACGCAGCAGTTGCTGGGTGCCAAGGACGCCAACGAACTGGCCAAGCTGAACAGCGAGCTGGCCGCGCCGAACGTCGAGAAGCTGAGTGCCTACTCGCGTAGCGTCTACGACCTCGTGACCGACCTGCAGAAGGAAGTTACGTCGGTACTCGAATCGCAGTACAGCGCCTTCACCAAGAATGCCGAATCGGCAGTCCAGAAGGCCAAGGCTTCGGCACCGGTCGGCGGCGATGTTTTCGCCGCGACGATGGAGTCCCTGCTGGGCGCCTCGACCAAGGCATTCGACCAGATGAGCTCGATCGCCAAGCAGTTCTCGGACCTCGCCGAGTCCAACATGAAGGCCGCCAGCGCCGCGACGACCAAGGCCGTCAGCGCCACTGCCGCTGCCGCCAAGAAGCCGGCTGCCAAGAAGTAAGCAGCCGCTTCCGCCAACGAAAAGCCCGCGACGAAAATCGCGGGCTTTTTCACGTCGACCGCAACAGGCCGCGTCTGCAGTTGTCGGCGCGGTGAAGACGCCCTATGGTCGCCACATCCAGGTTACGCCGCGTTGTTCGACGGCGACGCGGATTTCCGCCATCGCCTTGTCGACCAGCGCCGGCTCGCCCTCGACCCCCAGTTCGAGATGCTTACGTTCCTTGCCGACCAGCGAGGGCAGCGAGAACAGGCGCAGCGTCGGGTAATCGGCGACGATGTGCTCCATCAGGTCGAGCAGGGCGCTTTCATAAGCCGTCGGGCCGGTCAGCAGGAAGGCTTTTTCGACCTTGCCATCGACCGCCTGGAACAGATCGCGGTAGAAAGTATCGAGCGCCCACTCGATCATCGGGTGCGCCATCTGCGGGAAGCCGGGCACGAAATAATGGTCGTTGACCATGAAGCCGGGAATCCGGTTGAAGGGATTGGGGATGATCGCCACGCCGGCCGGGAAAGTGACCAGTTGCCGGCGCTGGTCGGTGATTTCCTCGCCGTTGAAACGCGCTTTCAGTTCCTCGTAGCCTTGCGGGTGCAGTTCCAGCCTGACGCCGAGCGTGGCGGCGACGGCTTGCCGTGTATGGTCGTCCGGCGTGTTGCCGATGCCGCCGCAGGAAAACACCACGTCGCCCGCTGCCATCGTGCGCCGGAAGGTGGCGGCCAGGCGTTCGCGGTCGTCGCCCAGGTACTCGACCCAGCTCAGACGCAGGCCGCGCGCGCCGAGCAGTTCGGCGATCTTCGCGAAATGCTTGTCCTGGCGTTTCCCGGAAAGCAGTTCGTCGCCGATGATGATGGCGCCAAATGTACGGCTCATATCCGTTCTCCTTCGATGGTGACGAGCGCGCCGCCGCGCGAGCGGCGCAGGGCTTCCAGCCCGTAATGGACGAATGACAGCGCCGCCAGCGCCGGCACCAGCAAGCCAATGAAAGGAACATGGGCGAGCAGCGCCATGGTCAGCCCGAGCATGAACATCGGCCCCTTGGTTTGCGGGCGCAGTCGTTCCCATTCGTCGGTGGTGGCGTGCAGCGACAGCGCGTCGTAGGCGAAGGTGCGGCGGTTGTACCAGGCCATCAGCAGCAGCGGCAGGATTAGCGACAGGCCGGGGACGATCCACAGCGGCAGGGTCAGCAGCCAGCCGATGACGAACAAAATCGATGCCCCCAGGCTGTTGACCGCAGCAGCCACGAAGCTGTCCTGGCCCATTGGGGCCACGTCGCGGTAATCCGTTTCGGCCAGGTGTTTGAGCAGCAGCGGCATGACGAAAATGGCGGCGAGCAGCGAGGCGGTCAGGTAGGCTGCGGCGAAGATGGCCATCCAGGCGCCCATGTAGGCGAGCAGCGTGGCCAGCCAGGCGACACCCCAGGCGATCAGGATGGTCATCGGCTGGTGGCCGAGCAGCCATTCGACCATCACGCCGAGGCCGCGAAATGCCAGGAATATCCACAGCAGCAGCGAGACAACGGCAGGCGCTGCCACGTAAAGCCAGATGCGGCCGCTGCGCAAGCTGCTCACGGTGCGCATCAGCGCCAGCACGACATCACCCATGTTGAATCCCTTCCCATTGTTTCTGCAAGCGTTTGACCGAGACCGGCACCGGCGTTTTCAGCTCCTGCGCGAACAGGCTGATGCGCAATTCTTCCAGCAGCCAGCGGAATTGCTCGATCTGCGGGTCGGCGGTGCCCAGTTTGGCGAGCTGGATGGCGCGCCGTTCGTAGTTGGTCCACAGCGGCGTGTAGTCGGCCAGCAACTGCGCATCGCGCGCCGGGTTGGCCTTCAGTTTGTCGAGGCGAACCTGGATGCCCTTGAAATAGCGCGGGTAGTTTTGCAGCCGCTCGAATGGCGTTTCGGCGATGAAGTGCCGGCCCATCAGGCGCTTCACCTGCGCCTCGATATCCTGCACTGCCGCCGCGTGCGCCTTGAAGGCCGGCAGTTTCTTGACCACCGCCTGCCACTCGGCCAGCACGGTGCCGACCAGGCGGCAGACCTCCTGTATGATCAGCCCGAGCCGCGCCTTGCTGTCGCCGCAACGGCGCTTGAAGGCGTCCGGCGTGGTCGGCAGCGGCTCGCTCAGGCAGGCGCGCTCGAAGGTCAGGTTGACGATCTGCCGCTTGAGATCGTCGCTGCTGCCCAACGCCATGTACTGCATCGCCATCTGGCTGAGGCCGGGAATGTTCTTGTCGAAATACTTCACCTGATCGCGGAACTGCAACATGAACAGGCGCAGCAGGCCGCTGCGATGTTCGGCTGCCGCTTCCTCGGCGGAATCGAACACCTTGAGGCTGACCGATTCGCCCTCGTCGGTCAGGCCGGGGTAACCGATCACCGTCTGCCCGGCCACCGGTACTTCCATCAACTCCGGCAGTTCGCCGAATGTCCAGTCGGTCAGGTTGGTGAATTCGGAAGGCGTTTCGTGCAGTTCGGCGAATTCCTGCTTCGCCTCCTTGCCCCACTCGCCGCGCAGGGCGACCAGGCTGCGGTTCATGTCGAGCTGGCGGCCGTGTTCGTCGATCAGCTTGTAATTCATCGAAAAGTGGGCGGGCAGGGCATCGGGCCGGAAAGCGTCGGGCGTCACCGCCCAGCCGCGCGCATTGAGGCCACGCGCTTCGAGGATGTGGTCGATCAGCGGCTGGATCAGCCCCTGGTTCATCTTCTTTTCGTTGCCTGCTACGGTCGACATGAATTCTTCGACGAATTCCGGCACCGGCACCAGTTTCGCGCGGATTTTCTGCGGCAAGGTCTTGATGAGTTGAACCAGCTTTTCCTTCAGCAGTCCCGGCACCAGCCATTCCATGCGCAGCACGGGAATCTGGTTCAACTGCGCCAGCGGCAGGGTCAGCGTCACGCCATCGCGCGGCGAGCCCGGCTCGAAATGGTAGGTCAGCGTGTAATCGACGCCGCCGACTTTCAGGTGATGCGGGAAGGCCTCGGTCGTGACGCCCGCCGCCGAGTGGCGCATCAGGTCGTCTTTCGACAAATACAGCAGCTTGGCGTTTTCCCGTTCGGCCTCCTTGCGCCAATGATCGAAGGTGGCGCCGTTGTGGATGCCTTCGGGAATCAGCGAGTCGTAGAAGGCGTAAATCAGCTCGTCATCGACCAGCACATCCTGGCGGCGTTGCTTGTGTTCGAGGTGCTCGATCTCGCGGATCAGCTTCTGGTTGTGCTGGAAGAAGGGCCAGCGCTTGGCGAACGCATCGTCGATTTCCTCGCCGACCAGCCCCTGGCGGATGAAGATTTCGCGTGCCTCGACCGGCGCCAGCGGCCCGTAATGGATGCGCCGTTTGGGGTTGATGACCACGCCGTAGAGCGTCGTGCGCTCCCAGCCGGCCACCTGCATCGACTTCTTCTCCCAGTGGGCATCGAAGTAGCTGCGCTTGATCAGGTGAGCGCCCACTTTCTCCAGCCAGTCGGGCTCGATGCGGGCGATGCAGCGCCCGAACAGGCGCGTCGTCTCGGTGATCTCGGCGGCCATGATCCACTTGCCGGCCTTTTTTTGCAGCGGCGACGAGGGATGGATCAGGTAGCGGATGCCACGCGCGCCGAGGTAGTAGCCGGATTCGTCCGACTTGCAGCCGAGGTTGCCGAGCAGCCCGGCGAGCAGCGCCTGATGGATCGCCTCGTAGGTGCCGGGGATGTCGCTTTCCTTCCAGCCCAGCTCGGTGACCATCGCGTGCAACTGGCCATGCACCTCGCGCCATTCGCGCAGGCGCAGGTAGGAGAGGAAATGGGCATGGCAGGTGTCGACCAGCGATTTGTTCGATTTTTTGTGGTCGACCGCAGCCTTGAACCAGTTCCACAATTTGACCCAGCCGAGGAATTCCGACTTTTCGTCGGCGAACAGCTTGTGCTTCTCGTCCGCCGCCTGCTGGCGTTCCTGCGGACGCTCGCGCGGGTCTTGCGTCGATAGCCCGGCGGCGATGACCAGCACCTCCTTCAGGCAACCGAGGTCGCGTGAGGCGACCAGCATGCGGCCGATGCGCGGGTCGAGCGGCAGGCGGGCCAGCGCATCGCCGACCTTGGTCAGCACGTTATCTTCATCGAGCCCGCCGAGTTCCTGCAACAGCGCGTAGCCGTCGGCAATTGCCTTGGCCGGCGGCGGTTCGATGAAGGGAAAACTCTCGACATCGGTCAGTTTCAGCGACTTCATGCGCAGGATGACGCCGGCCAACGATGAACGCAGGATTTCCGGATCGGTAAACGGCGCCCGCGCGTTGAAATCCATCTCGTCGTACAGGCGCACGCAGACGCCCGCCGCCACGCGCCCGCAACGTCCGGCCCGCTGCCGTGCCGCCGCCTGCGAGATCGGCTCGATCTGCAACTGCTCGACCTTGTTTCGGTAGGAATAGCGCTTGACGCGCGCCAGCCCGCTGTCGATCACGTAGCGGATGCCAGGCACGGTGAGCGAGGTTTCGGCGACATTGGTCGCCAGCACGATGCGCCGCTGGCCGCCCGAGGGCTTGAAAATGCGGTCCTGCTCGCCGGCCGACAGACGCGAGAACAGCGGCAGGATTTCCGGCGCGTGGGCGCTGCTCAAACCGGGGCGCGCCAGGGCGTGCTTGCGCAAGGCTTCCGCCGCCTCGCGGATTTCGCGTTCGCCGGGCAGGAAAACGAGGATGTCGCCGCTACCCAGCCGCGACAACTCGTCGGCGGCATCGACAATGGCAGCGTAGAGATCGCGCTCGTCGTCCTTCTTGTCGATGTCCTCGACCGGCCGGAAGCGCACCTCGACCGGGTAGAGCCGGCCGGAAACCTCAATTACCGGCGCCCCGCTGAAGTGCTGCGAAAAACGCTCGGCATCGATGGTCGCCGAGGTGATGATCAGCTTCAGATCGGGGCGCTTGGGCAGCAACTGCTTCAGGTAGCCGAGCAGGAAATCGATATTCAGGCTGCGCTCGTGCGCCTCGTCGATGATGATCGCCTCGTAGGCGTTCAAATACGGGTCGGATTGCGACTCGGCGAGCAGGATGCCGTCGGTCATCAGCTTGACCCAACTGTCTGCGGTCGACTTGTCGTGGAAGCGGATTTTGACGCCGACGCCGGCCCCGACCTGCGTCTTCAGTTCCTGCGCCAGCCGTGTCGCCACCGAGCGCGCCGCCAGCCGGCGCGGCTGCGTATGGCCGATCAGCCCGCGCGCGCCGATGCCGAGATCGAGGCAAATCTTGGGTAATTGGGTGGTTTTCCCCGAGCCGGTTTCGCCGCAAACGATGACCACCTGATTTTTCGCGATCAGCTCGGCAATGTCGGCCCGACGCTCATTGACTGGCAGGTCGAGCTGGAATTCCGGCTTCGGCAAGCGCTCGCGCCGTGCCCCAACCCCTGCCCGCGATGCCGCCAGCAAGGCTGCCAGATCGGCCTGAGCCTTGTCACGTTTCGGCCCGGCCGCCTGCCGCAGTTCCCGCGACAGGGCCCGCAACCGGCGTGTGTCTGCCGTCAGCGTTTCGCTACTGGAATCCGTCGGGCGGAAAGGGCGCTTGTCGTGTGCTTGCTGAGCCATGGGGCCGCATTATAGTCTGGCAGCCCTCGCGGTCATTTTCGGCCCTTTTCCCGTGTCGACCGCAGCAGGCCGACTATCGGGCAACGGCGCCAAGGTGAGAGACGGAAATTCGGTTTGACGAAATCAGGTATCTGTTGTGCAATCAGTTCGAATTGGAGAATGACCATGGCAAAAAAACCAACGGGAAACATTGCGCTGCTGGCCTGCGCCATGGGCTTTGCAGGTGTCGCGCTCGCGCAGGGGCCGGCTTTCGACTGCGCCAAGGCGCGTGGCGAGGTGGAGCAGTCGATCTGCGGCGATGCCTCGCTTGCCGCGCTGGATCGCAAGCTGGATGAGGTCTACAAGGCGGCGTCGGCAAAGGCCAAAGGCAAGCTCTTGGCACAGTTGCGCAGCGAACAACGCGGTTGGGTCAAGGGCCGAAACGAGTGCTGGAAAGCGAATGGGCAGCCCACCTGGATCACCGCGACGTGGACGGTCGACACGGTCAAAGGGTGCATCGAGGCCCAGTACCGGCTTCGTACCTCAGAACTGCAATCGGTCTGGCGGCTGGTGCCGCCGAAGACGGTTTTCTTTGCCTGCCAGAACAATCCCGCCAACGAAGTGGTGGCGAACTTCTTCGAGACCGATCCGGCCACGATTCGACTGGAGCGTGGCGATCGCACCGCGACGCTGTGGGAGGTCGGCGCGCCGGGGGCGGGAAATTTCGAGGGGCAGAACGTGAGCCTCGTGCACAAAGGCAATGAAGTGAACGTGAACTGGCTCAACACCGACACCGGCCAGACCGACGATTTGCGGTGCAAGGCGAAGTAATATGGCGCCGGTTTTTCAGGCCGCCGGCAAGTTTGTCTGAACGCCTGCACTCCTGAGCGCGTCTGTCCGTTGCGAGTCCCCGCTTATTGGGTGGCAGCTTCCAATTTTCGTCATCGAATTTGGCTAGTGTGCACCGGTCGGCACCAATCACGGGCCGGCATGGGTTTTAGCGAAAGCGAGACGGATGTATCACGGAGAAAAATTCAACGCCTGGACACACCTGGTTGGCGCGTTGCTGGCCCTGGCCGGGGCGATCCTGTTGCTGTGGAAGGCGATTCCCGGCGGCGACGGCTGGAAGATTTTTGCGGTCGCGGTCTATGGCGCGACGCTGGTCCTGCTCTACAGCATTTCGACCATCTACCACAGCGTTCGCGGGCGCGCGAAGCGCATCCTGCGCAAGCTCGACCACCTGTCGATCTACCTGCTGATCGCCGGCAGCTACACGCCATTCTGCCTGATCACGCTGCGCGGGCCGTGGGGCTGGTCGCTGTTCGGCGTCATCTGGTCGCTGGCGGCCATCGGCATGCTGCAGGAGATCAAGCCGCGCTCGGAGGCGCGGGTGATGTCGCTGGTGATCTACGCGGTGATGGGCTGGATTGTCTTGGTGGCGATCAACCCGCTGCTGGAAAACCTCGGCACTGCTGGGTTCATCTGGCTGGCGGCGGGTGGCGTCTTCTACACCGTCGGCATCGTGTTCTTTGCCTTCGACGAGCGCTTCCGCCACTGGCACGGCATCTGGCACCTGTTCGTCATCGCCGGCAGCCTGATGCACTATATTGCCATCCTGTTCTACGTTGTTTGAATTCGAACTGGATAAGAAATGCGCTATCAAGGCAGGATTACGCGCTGGAAGGATGAACAGGGATATGGCTTCATAGCGCCCAATCAGGGGGGTGACGAGGTCTTCGTGCACATCAAGGCTTTCAGGCCGCGTCAGGCACGCCCGGCGGGCGATGAAATCGTCTCTTATGAATTGGTCCGTGACGCCAATGGCAGACCGCGCGCCGAGGCTGTTGCCTTCGTGAGCGGCGCCGGTCGCCGCGCCTCGGCAAGTGAGGCCGGGCCGAGTCGTTTTCCGCTACTGCTGGCGATGCTGTTTTTTGCCTTTGTCGGCGCGTCGACGGCAATTGGCAAGTTGCCGCCCATGCTGCTCGGCTTCTATGTCGTTGTCAGCCTGATTGCTTTTGCCGCCTACGCGCTGGATAAATCGGCCGCACAAGACGGGCGTTGGCGCACGCCGGAAAATACCCTGCACCTGCTGGCTTTGCTGGGCGGCTGGCCGGGGGCGCTGGTGGCGCAGAACCGTCTGCGCCACAAGTCGAGCAAGATGTCGTTCCTGGTCGTTTTCTGGGCGACAGTTCTACTCAATTGCATGGCGCTTGGGTTGTATCTGACCCCGGCGGGAAGCAAGGCGCTGCGTGCCGCGTTTGGCGTCGCCTGAGTCAGACTTCTGCCCGTTGTTTGTGCTGCCTGGCTCAGCCGGCCTTCTCGTTAGCCAGCGCGGCTTCGGTGATTTCACGATACAGCGTGGTCAGTTTGCTGGCCAACGGGTCGAGTTGCGGATGCTCGGCAATCAAGGGGTGGACACTCTTGGCATCGGCTAGGACTTCCTGCAAGAAATGCAGGTCGTGCTCGCTCAGCCGCTCGCCCTGATCGACGCGGGCCTTGAGTTCCAGCAGTCGGGGCAGGCGCTGGGTTTCAAGGCGATGCAGCAATGCGGTGAAGACGCCTACGTCGTTTTGATTCGCAGTCATGGTTTGCTCCTCGGAAAAACAGCCATTGCGGTTGGTTTGCCGCTTGTGAAAAGTCTATCACTTTCGCGATTCGCCGGTGGCGGGTGACTGGCACGGCAGTTGCACATAGTCAGCGGGCGCGCCGGGCGACGTCGACTTTCCGACATCGCGGTGGCCGTCCAGTATCGGAGTATTCCTCATGTCCGCCTCCACTTTCGACCGCCGCGGTCAGCTTGTCGCCGTTGGCGACGAGGTGAAGATACTCGCCATCACGCCCGATCCCGATATGGACGACGACGATCTCGACATGTTCCTCGACATGGTCGGTTCGACCTGTGTCGTCGAGCGCGTGGATGAAGATGGCGTGGCCTGGGTGGCAATCTGGTGGAACGGCTTCGACGGGCCATTGCTGACCAGCGTCGGCCTCGACCCGGCGCAGATGGAAAAGGCGGCGGCTATTTGAGCGGGCCGCCTTTCTTGCAGTCTGGTCGTCAGTCGTCTTCGACGGCAGCGTTGTAGTTCTTCAACCGCTTTTCGGCGGCGACGCCGAGTATCTTCAGCAGCCAGGGTGGCGGCGATTCGACCATGGCGACCTGGAACTGCTTGAGGATTTCCTCGGCCGGCCCGCCATCGGGAATCTTGATCGGGTAGATGTCGGCACGGATGACCTTGGCCGCCGCCGGGCCGCCGATCGAGACGACGTAGCAGACGTGACAATCGCCGATCAGTTTGGCGCGCCACAGATTCTTGTCCTCGGCAAACTCGGCATCCATCGTGTCGCGAATATCGACCAGGCGGATTTCCGTCGGCGACACCTGGTAAACGAGGAAGCGCAGGCAGGAACCGAAGTGACCGGAAAGCGTGTCGCCTTTGTCGGAAGCGATGGCGACGCGCACCGAACCCGGCATTTCGCCCTCGGCGCAGGACTGAATCTTGGGCAGCGAATCGTCGCCCTGGGTTTCGCCCCACAGGATGCGTACCGCCAGCTTCATGGCTTCGAGGCCGATGCCGATGTCTTCGCCGTCCTCCTCGCCGTCGGCGCTGGCAAAGCCGGTCTTAAGCATCGTCACGGTGACCTGGCGCAGGTGCTCTTCGTCGATGTGATCGCCGAGGCGGCGCTGCAACAGTTCGATCAGCGCCGGCAGACTGGCGTTGGGCATCGCCCGGGCGGCCAGCGCGACGCGTAGCGCCGCCTCGCGGGTAATCGGAGGCGTGGTTTGTTCCATCATGTTCTCCTCGGTCGGGTTGGGGTAGTCTGCTCTCGCAGAGATAGTGCCAGCTGCGCCAAGCCCCTGTTTTAAAACGGGCACAGCGCTTGCGTTACCCCGGATCAACCAAGGAAAACCCAGCCATCGTGTCGGATACCTCACAAGACATCGTGCGCGCCTACCACGCGCGCACCAAGCACCGCTTCGAAGCCTACGCCGAAGGCCCCGGCCAGCTCGACTGGGACGCCCAGCCGGCGCCTTTCCGTCACTATCCCGGTGCGCCGCTCATTGAATTGCCGCTCACCGGCGACCGATACGAACGCAGTTACGGTCGACTGCCGCAAAAGCCTGAAAAGCAAATCGCCGCCGATATGGAAAGTCTAGGCGCGCTGCTCGAACTGTCCTTCGGCATTTCGGCCTGGAAAAGCTGGGGCCCGAGCCGCTGGGCGCTGCGCTGCAACCCGTCCTCCGGCAACCTGCACCCGGTCGAAGCCTACGTGCTGGCCGTCGGCCTGCCCGACGTGCCGGACGGCCTGCATCACTACGAGCCGGAAAACCACGCACTCGAAGGCCGCGCGCTGGCTGCGCCGGGCGGGGAAGCGCCGTGGCTGGCCATCGGCCTGAGCAGCATCATGTGGCGCGAGGCCTGGAAGTACGGCGAACGCGCCTTCCGCTACTGCCAGCTCGACATCGGCCACGCCATCGGCGCGCTCGCCTACGCCGCCGCGCTGCTCGGCTGGGAAATTCGCCCCGTCGCCAACCCGGCGCTGGCGCACTGTCTGGGGCTGGATCGCGCGGACGATTTCCCGCCGTCGCGCTATGCCTTCACCGAGATCGAAGAACCGGAAATCCTGCTTGCGCTGCGCGTCGTCGGATTGTCCGAGCCGCCGCCTGCCGAACAACTCGTCGCCTGGCTGGATGGCGCGGCATGGCAGGGCAGGCCGACCCGCATCGACCCGTCGCCTGGCTACCGCTGGCCGGCCATCGATCAAGTGGCTGCCGCCAGCCGCCTGTTGCGGTCGACCGCCGAAAATGGGCAAATTTCAAATGGCCTTCCCGACTTGCCACCGCTGGCGCCGCATACAACTACCGCCGGCGCCGCCCAGCTGATCCGCCAGCGCCGCAGCGGCCAGCGTTTCGACCCCAAGCACAGCCTGCCCAAAGCCGCTTTCTACCGGATGCTCGATGCAAGCTTGCCGCGCCCGCAAGTGCCGTTTGCCGCGCAGGAAAGCGCGCCGCGCATTCACCTGCTGCTCTTCGTGCTGCGCGTCGATGGCCTGCCGCCCGGCCTTTACCTGCTGCCACGCACGCCGGCTGCCGCTGTCGACTTGCCCGGCGCGCTCGCGCAACGCTTCCCCAGCCAGCGCCCGGTCGCCGATGTCGACTTCGAATGCCCCGTCCACCTCGGCCTGATCCAGCTCGCCGACATGGGCTTGCAGGAACTCCAGCGCACCGCTCGCGCGCTCTCCTGCCATCAGGACATTGCCTCGACCAGCGCTTTTTCGCTCGGCATGCTCGGCGAATTCGACGCCGCCACCGGCGAAGGCCACGGCTACCGCGAACTGCTGCGCGAAGCCGGGCTGGTCGGCCAGGTGCTTTATCTGGAAGCCGAAGCCGCCGGTGTGCGCGGCACCGGCATCGGCTGCTTCTTCGACGACCCGGTCCAGCACACCTTCGGCCTCGCCGGCAGCCGCTGGCAGAGCGTCTATCACTTCACCGTCGGCACGCCGATCAGCGACGCCCGCATCGAAACCGGTCCGCCTTACCCGCAACGCCAACAGGAAAAACCATGACCCCAGCCCTAACAGCCTTCCTCACCGAACACGCCTTTCCGGCGAACGACCTTTCCGCGCCGCAAGCCGACGGCCGCTTCACGCCGCTGATGCGCGCCGCCAAGGAAGGCCGGCTCGACATCGTCGACGAACTGCTGAGCCTCGGCGTCGATATTTCCGTGACCAACGCCGACGGCTGCAACGCCCTGTGGCTGGC